>Ga0118677_10002967_pt1 | contig 33147 bp, 27 predicted proteins | sample AliMusrvi5mmetaG_FD_86154 | JGI IMG/M metagenome (GOLD analysis project Ga0118677, IMG submission 86154) | reverse complement strand
CCAAAGCCCCGGCCCCGGCCCCCATGAGTTGGTCATTACCTTGCTGGGTCGCACAACCGGCCATCAGGCTAGGGCACAATGCCAGAGCGATAAGGTTTTTTTTGCTAAAAGTATTGTTCATACAGCGTTTTCAACCTCAAATAGTCACTTGTAAATTTTATGCTATTTCTAGCTATACCGCATTCCCAAGCGGAGCTTGGGAACCCATGGCTTGGAAGCTCCTGCTTCCGGGCTCCCATGAAAGTGCTGGCTTATCACCGCCGTAGGTCGGCAACCCTTTGCCGACATGTGCGTAACATCAGTCAGTAATTTAACATGAAAACGCTGTAGCATGACAAATCTATACTTTGGTTGAATACGATTGTTCCTGTGGGGGGGTGCGATTAAAAGTGATCCGGGAGTGCAAGGCTTGCCTTGCGATGGGGTGTGAAGGCAAGGCAAGCCTTGCACTCCCGGCGCAATTTCACATACCACCATGTTCGTTTGCATCACTTTTAACCGCACCATCCTGTGGGATTCAGTCAGTTTTGTGCGCCCCGCCCGGAATAATAGTCCAAGAAGGTGCCGGGCTACCCGAAGATTTGGGGCTGCTTCGTTCCACCGGGGCAGCAGTATGAGCCTTGGCCATTGGTTTAGGCTTGGGTTTGGGTGGCTGGGCAGGCACCGTCCGTTCCCTTGGTTGTACCTTGGGTAAGTGTTCCAACTTGTGGGCTTGTGGGACCGGAGTGAGTCCTTCTTTAGGCGTGCCGGTTGGTATCGTGGCGGCAGGCGTTTGGACAACCGGTTGAGTTGGTTGCGGTACGCTGACCGGTTGTTGTTCTGGCGGGTTTTCTGTTGTAGCCGGGGCCGGAACGGCAGTGGAAGTCACCGGGGCGGCGGGTTGTGCAGGGACATTGCGTTCCGCCGGAATCTGCTGGACGGTAGCAGGAAGCGGGGGACTTGCCACATCGGTTGTCGCAGGCTTCGAACTACCCGTTGGTATCGTTGGCTGCTTGAAAAAATAAAAATAAGCCCCGCTGGCGATTGCGACTAGTACTATGGCTGACAAGGCCAACGCGATATTCCGTTGCGAAGCCGGCTTGCCTAGCGAGTCCGCTTTACTTGGCGCGGTAGTGATTGACGGTTTGGACTTCGCAGTGTTGGCCGGGGTTGACTGGTTGGTGCGTGTCGCCCCGGTCCCGACTGGACGGGAAACCGCGCCCGCTTCCGCATAGCCTAGGGCCATGGCAAATTCCTTGACTGACCGTTGCCTTTGATTCATGTTGAGGTTGAGCGACTGGGTGATAGCGTCCTCCACTTCGGGCGGCAAATCCGCAACGAATTGGGAAGGCGCAATCAGTTCCGCACCGGCTACCCGCTCATGGGCCGGCGGCGGATTCTGTCCAGTCAGCAAGGCGTAAAACGTCGCACCCAGTGCGTAAATATCGGAGCGTTCGTCGGTGCCTGTCCCCATCACTTGTTCGGGTGGGCTGTAACCGTAAGTCGCAGCTCTGCCGAGGGTTCTGGTCATAGACTCCGGCAAAGCTTCCTTGGCGATCCCGAAATCGACCAGCATGATCCTTTCATCCTCGTTCAACAGGATATTGTCTGGCTTAAGATCGCGGTGGATGATGGGAGGGTGTTGGCTGTGCAGATAAATCAACACCTCGCAGAGTTGGCGCATCCAGGGAAACAGCTTTTCCTGGGGAACTTTCCGGTCTGGATATTGCTTTCGCTCGCTGCCCAAAGACCGGCTACCTCCGAATTTCAATGACAGATAAACCATGCCGTTGGCTGTCCTGCGTTCGATGATGTCGGGTATGGCGGGGTGATCGAGTCGGCTTAACAACGAGGTCTCGTACTCGTCGAACATCATTTCTGGGACTTCTTTCAGTGCCCTGCGTTTGCCGCCCAATTGCAGGTCGTCCACTAGGTAGGCCGCGCCGAAGCCCCCTTTGCCAAGCACCGATTTGATCCTATAACGGTCGAGCACCACATCACCGGTTGAGAGCAGCCAGCCGAAAACGCCCCGGATGGTTCCGTTGGGTGCGTAATCCAGATGGGCCAGTTCCAAATTGCATTTGCCACAGCGGTATTCGCGCTTTTGCAATTGCAAAAGTGCGTTGTCGGTGCCGCAGACAGGGCAAATGTGAACTTCTTGCGGCTCGCGGGGTGCGACGATGGTCTTGTCTTCGTCCAAGGGGTGTTCGTCCGATGCTTGCATATTCATTTTTAAAGGGATGAAAATCAAAATTTTAGCATGACACTGGAAAATACGCTGTTGAATATATAATCATAAGGCTGGTTATTTGGAGGGTTAATGGTGACACGTTTACCGGCTTGATAGCCGAGTGTGATCTCGGCGTTCGACGTAGGCGCATAGACCAGTGAAACCTGACCGTTTAACACGGTGTCTTGACGTGTTGGCCCAGGTGTAATCTGATCGCCCGTGTAATTGAGCGTCTGACGGGAAAGTTTCGCGGTCAGAGCCAGCTTAGGGCTAACTTGCCACATGGGCGACACACTGAACCCTTGAGTTAGAATATAACTTGCCGTTGTGTCTGTCCAATTATTCAACTGCCGCGACGCGGAAAGGGCTAACTTCATTTTTGTGGCGGGTGTCCAGTTAAGCGTCAGATTATAGGTTTCCCCACTAAAATTGCGTTGGCTGAAATCGGGGTATAGGCGGATGTTATAACCGAGATTACCGTTTAAACTGGTTTTTGCTGTGGGACTCCAAGTCAACAAGGCGCTAATGTTATGCTGCTGGAACTTGTTGTCGATGGCTGTGCTGTTGATCAATTGCTGGTTTGGATATTTACCGTCACTAAAAGTATATTCTAGGCCTGTGGAATTATTTGACGGAGTCGCATAATCCAAACCGGCCAAAGCTGTGACCGTTTGTTGGTCGTAGGTTGTCCGCTGGCTTGCGCTGTTTATATAGTCTTGCCAGCTTAAACCGGCCCGCATTTTCCAGCGAGGATGCCAAGCGTAATTCAGGTTGGCATAGACATTGTTGTTGGTAATCATATTCAGGCCATAAAAAGTGGTATTGGTAAACCCCCCCATTGCGCGTGTGTAGGCGTAGCCGATTTCCCCCGAACACTGCTTTCCAAGCTGCCAATCCCAAGTGGCCCTGTCGTTAGAAGAAATATTGTCCAAGAACTTATTATTGGCGAAAAGCACATATGACATATTCAGGTCGAGCTTGAGCTTCTGGCGGCCTAAAGTGTAATTCACGGCACTGCCGACAGTGGTTTGGTTTATCACATCGTCTCGAATTAACCCATTGAATAATGAAATATTTGCTGAACTGGATTGGCGGAACAGATTATCGTCGTAAGTGATGTTGCCTGAAACGGACGGCTGAAAAGTGTCGGACGGATCTGCAAGGGCAAACACTGCCAACGGGTATAGCAAAATCAAACAGAATGGTATGCCGTGCCTCGCCATTTTAAACTTTAAAACTCAAAATATTGACAGGTTTTTTTTATTGGATAAAATGACAGGTTATTCATGCTAATCGTATGCGCGATACGATCATTTTTATGTGGTCGCTCAATTAGCAATATGCTCAGGGTCTTGCAAATTGCATCGCATAATGCAAAGGAATGGCTGGCGCGTCTTTGCTTGTGATAGTAGCACACCCGAATAGTTTTGGTGCAGTCAGTGAATTTAGCACGGTTTTGTTGTTTATTGAACTTTAATCATGCATAGTCAGTCGAATATTTAAAGGCAAGATTGTGTCACTCGGTCTTGCGTTAGGTGATTTCCAATAATGAATCCACCAAAACCGAAATGAATTGTCCACGAAAATCACCAACAATTCCTCCACAAATCACCTTGCCAAGCTGGAGCTTGGCGTTCCTTCTGGGAGCGCCAAGCCCCAGCTTGGCCTTTGGATGGGATGTTCTTTATTGGATATCACCTTAGTTAAGGCATATACAGTTATAATATTAATTTATAGAGATATTTTATTCAATGAAGGGCAGTCGATCTATTCCCGGATGAAATTTCGGCACATTTCTTGCTTTATAAAATATTAATGGTTGGCGGCTATCGTCATTTTTTTTTAGAGTCTGAAATTTTTCTAACGTTTAATTCAGAGGGTGGGCATGAAAATAACAATTAGCTTATTGGTGGCGGCCATTGCTTTCCACGGGCTTGTTTCAATTTCTCAGGCAGGGACAACTGACTTGGGGACATTGCCAGTGCCTACAACGGTTACTATAAGTGACAGTAACCTAAGCATAGGTTCATTTTCCGATACTTTTAAATTCCAAGTTGGCAGCAACGCTGCGATTATCGATGCACAAACTTCTGTGTACTTTTCAGGCAGCGGTAGTTTCCAGTCTTTTAGTAGTGGAGTTCAACTGAACTCAGTTGTATTGTATCAAGGAGGCAATAGTGTAGCTAATGCCACTCCAAGCATCTCTTATAGCCCGATTCCTGATCTTGGTGGAAATTATTCATATAATTATTTGCTGAGTTATCTCCCAATCTCTGTCGGTCAGCAGTATTCCTTGGTAATTAGCGGGTTGGTTGTTGGTTATTCACCTGGCAATTATAGTGGAAGCCTAGTGACCGTCCCAGTCCCCGTCCCAGAAATAAAAGAATGGGTGATGATGCTGGTCGGTCTTGGCCTAGTTCTCTATCAAGTAAACCGCAAACAGAGAAAATTGATAAAGTCTACTTTGAATTGCTGAGCCGGTCGTTCTTGTCTTTAAAGGACATCATAAATAAGCAAGGATCGAGTACGCTCGATACTGTTACCGTCTCTCTGATAAAGTGGCTGTTATCTCCAGTCGTCATTGTTTCCACCCTTGCCGGGTGCTCATTATTCTATGGGCAGAATTTCAAAGATGACTTTTTGCCGCTGGCGATTATCAGCTTTCTTCTGGCATCGCATATTTTTGACGAGGCTAATCTTTATCGGCAGGTGTCCGAATTCCCATTGTTTCAAGCAGTCTTCAGCACCCTGCTGAAATGGTTGTTTTTTGTGGGTTGCCTGTGGGCATTGGCGATAGTCACTGACATGACCGGCCAGTTTCCCCGCAAGCCTTTGATGGCTTGGTTTGTCGTCACGCCGGTAGCCTTGCTGGTATGTGGTTTGCCTGCAGGGCAAATACTGCGAACCATCGCCAAGCTAGGAGGCCATCGCACTGCAATTATCGTTGGTGCCAATCCATTAGGCTATGAACTTTTCTCCAGAATTACCAATGATGCCTATCTTGGGATTAGAGTCTTGGGTTTTTTCGATGACCGTCTATATTTGCGGTTGCCACAGGCAATGCAGGATAGGGTCCTTGGGAAGATGGATGACATTTTGAATTACGTCATAAATCACAACGTCGATCTGGTTTACATTTCCCTGCCCATGTTTCCTCATCCGCGTATTTTGAAACTCATAGACACCTTAGGTGATTCGACTGCCTCGGTATACTTTGTACCCGACATGTCTTCGTTCGATTTGATCAATGCGCACTTCGGCCATGTGAGCGGCATGCCGGTCATATCGATCCGCGATAAGCCTTTCTTCGGTGTGGGTGGCTTGGTCAAGCGACTTGGCGATATTCTAATATCGAGTCTGATACTATTAATGATTTTTCCTTTAATGGCGTTAATTGCCATAGGCATCAAGCTAAGTTCGCACGGTCCCGTCTTATTTACGCAAAGGCGATATGGTTTGGCGGGAGAAGAAATCAAGGTGTATAAATTTCGCACAATGACGGTGGCAGAGGATGGCGACTGTATAATACAAGCCAAAAAAAACGACCAACGGGTTACCGCGTTTGGCAAGTTCTTAAGAAAAACCTCATTCGACGAATTGCCCCAGTTCATCAATGTGTTGCAAGGCCGCATGAGCGTGGTCGGACCTAGGCCGCATGCAGTGGCGCATAATGAAATGTACCGTAAAATAATCAAGGGTTACATGATCCGGCACAAGGTGAAGCCGGGAGTGACCGGTTGGGCTCAGGTTAACGGCCTGCGCGGAGAAACAGACACGCTTGAAAAGATGGCGAAGCGCATCGAACACGACTTGGAGTATATTAGAAACTGGTCGCTTATGCTTGATTTTTGGATTATTCTGAAAACCATCAAAGTCTTTTTCGTAGGCGGCAAAAATGCGTTTTGATAAACTAGATTAAGAATAATGGGTAAAACATGCCTTCCTATAAAAGAGCTATGATCATCCGCAAAGGAAAAGCCGGCCCAGTTGGGTTTGCTGTTTTTTGTCTGGTCGCAGTGATGTTAGGTGGTTGCGACGGCAAAGAAGGCAAGATACCTACCCAAGTAGCGGCCCGGGTCAACGATGCGGAAATTACTATTCACCAAGTCAACGACCAGTTGGAACGCAGTGGCTTTAGCAACGGGGCAGCAGCCAGGGAAGAATCAATGAACATCCTGGATAGATTAATTGACCAAGAACTTTTGGTACAGCAGGCAAAGAGGAAAAAATTAGACCGCGACCCGGTGGTGATGCAGTCCATGGAAAATGCCAAGCGGCAAATTCTTTCACAAGCTTATTTGGATCGCATGGTTTATAACCACACGCCACCTTCGCCGGCTGAAAGCAAGGAGTTTTACGCCAAGTACCCGGAACTGTTTTCTAAGCGTAAAGCCTACAAGTTCCATGTCTTCTCCATCCCCAAGGATAAGTTTAACGACGGTTTGAAATACGCCTTGGATAGCGTCAAAACAGGGGGCGAAATCGCGTCCTTGCTGAAAAACAAGGAAATTGATTTCAAGGAAGATCAAGTTCAATGGCTGGCTGAACAGATACCCATGGGTATGCTTGCCACCATAGCCAAAATAAAGGTGGGTGAAATTGTTTCGTTGGAACAGGGGTCAATGAAAGAAATTCTGTTACTGGAGAGTGCGGTTGACTACCCTGTTGACGAAACCCAAGCGCAACCAGTGATCCAAAAATACATTGCAAATTCCAGAAACAAGGAATTGCTTAGCAACAAGCTCAAGCAACTCCGCGCCGGCGAGCAAATCACCTATGTCGGCCAATTTGCCAAGTCCCAGTCCAGCACAGCCCCCCCCTGTGCCGAAAACGAAAGAACCCCAGGCCTCGCAGCCGGATGACTTTATCCAAAAAGGCTTGCAGGGCTTACAATAGGAATCCAAGTGCCGACCATGGCTACATTTGCGATGACAAGACTTGCAGTACGCCTTATCCCTGCCATCATTGGTTTATTTATTATTTTCCCCGGCGCGTGGGCTACAGGTGATTACAAACTTGGCCCAGGGGATATCATAAAAATCACCGTGTTCGACTATCCTGACCTTAGCTCCGAGGAGCGTGTTAGCGAGTCAGGGGTGATCTCGTTTCCGCTGCTGGGCAAGCTCTCTGTCGGCGGGTTGAGTACGGATGAAACTAGCAATCTCATTACTACCCGCTTGGAAAACGGAGGTTTTATCAAGCAACCCCATGTGTCGGTGATTGTCAGCCAATTCATGAGCCAGCAGGTTTCGGTAATAGGGGAAGTCAATAAGGCCGGTAAATATCCCTTGGACAAAACCAGCACAATCGTGGATTTGCTGTCGATGGCGGGTGGCGTCAACGCCAATGGCGGCGATCAGGCGATTCTAATTAGGCCAGCCAAGGATGGTGGCAAGGAAACCAAAACGGAAATCGACCTTTACGCCCTTTTTCAGGGAAGTGACTCGAAACATCTTGAAGTCCAGAACGGCGATATCATCTATGTGCCTCGCGCACGGGTATTCTATATCTACGGGGAAGTGCAGCGTCCCGGCATGATTAGGCTGGAGCGCAAAATGACGGTTGTTCATGCTATTTCGGCGGCAGGTGGGCTGACACCCAAGGGGACGGAAAGCGGTGTCAAGCTCAAGCGACGCGATGTGCGCGGCGATATGCAGACTATCGACGATGTGGATTTGGAGGAACAGATTAAGCCCGACGATATTCTCTATATTCGTGAAAGCTGGTTCTGACCTGATGCCATTGCCTTTCAATAGTCCATGAATCTGTCGCAATTCATTTTGATATTGCTGACTCGCAAGCTCATCATCCTGCTCACTTTGTGTGTCACGGTGGCGACGACAACGATAGTCAGCCTGGCAATGCCAAAAACTTACACCGGAAGTGCATCCATTCTGATTGACTTCAAGGGTGCTGATCCGGTCACAGGGCTGGTGTTGCCGGCGCAATTGTTGCCCGGTTATATGGCTACGCAAGTCGATATCATTGCCAGCCACAATGTTGCGCTGAGAGTGATCGACCGGCTGAAGCTGGACAAGCTGCCTGTGGTCATTGAAAAGTTCAATGAAGCCACCGAAGGGAAAGGCAAAATCCGGGATTGGCTGGCGGATATCTTGTTGAAAGACCTTGAAGTCAAACCGTCCAAGGAAAGCAGCGTAATCAATATAGAGTTTTCTGGCAAGGAGCCTCAGTTTGCTGCGGAAATGGCTAATGCATTTGTCTGGGCCTATACCCAAGTCAATCTGGATTTGAGGCTGGAGCCCGCCCGCCAACAGTCTGCTTGGTTTGATGAGCAGATAAAGGGTTTGCGCACCAAAATGGAAGAAGCGCAGAAGCGCCTGTCGGACTATCAACGGGAAACCGGCATCATGCCTTTAGACGGGCGTTTAGATGTCGAAAATGTCCGGTTGGGCGAGTTGTCCAGCCAACTCGTCGCTGCCCAAACGCAAACCTATGATAGTGTCACCCGGCAGCGTCAGATCAGCGGGGCGCATGCCAAAGGCAAATTGGACGAACTGCCGGAAATTCTTGGCAACAACCTGGTCCAAAGCCTGAAAGCCGAGTTGGCCAAGGCGGAAAGCAAGCTGGCGGAAGCCTCCGGGCGTGTAGACAAAAACCATCCCCACTATGTAAGCGCACTTGCGGAAGTGGAGAGCTTGAAGCACAAAATCGCTACGGAAATCCAAACCGCGAGGGGTTCCATGGAAAATGTGGCAGTCCAAGCGCAGCAAAGGGAAAATGAACTTAAAAAGGCATTGGCGGAACAAAAGGCGCACGTATTAGAATTGAAACAACAGCGTGACCGTAGCGATTTGCTGACCCAAGAGGTCGCAAGCGCCCAAGCCGCACTGGATTCGTCCACCCAACGAGCCAATCTGATTCGGCTGGAGAGCCAGCGTGATTTGACCGATATTGCGGTGTTGAATCCGGCCATAGCTCCAATAAAACATTCCAAGCCCAAGATACTGTTGAACATAGCGTTAGCCATGTTTTTCGGTACGCTGCTCGGCGTGGGATTCGGCTTCCTGTCGGAAATGACGGATAGGCGTGTCCGTTCCGCCGAGGAAATTAGCGAAATACTCGGTTTGCCGGTATTGGCAACCGTCATGTTCTCATCGCCTCGAAGAACTGCCAAATGAACGAGCCTAAGACGAACAAAAAAATTGGCAGTCTATTGATGGATGCCGGCAAGCTTAAATTGTCGGACATAGAGTTGGTTTTGCATTCTCAGAATGAACTGGGCTTGAAATTTGGAGAGGCTGCGGTCAAGCTAGGAATGGTGGCAGAAGCCGACATCCTTGCAATAATCGCACAACAGTTCGATTACCCCTTCCTAAAGCGGGGCGAGGGCGGTTTTAGCGACGAATTGGTGGCTGCATACCAACCGTTCACCCCCCAGGTCGAAGCAATCCGCAGCCTGCGTAGCCAACTTTTGTTGCGTTGGTTCAACAAAGGACAACATAAGCAATTAGCAGTGGTGGGAGTGGCTGCGGGCGAAGCTTGCAGCCTTCTGACGGCAAACTTGGCTATTGTCTTTTCCCAGTTGGGCCAGAGTACCGTGGTGGTGGATTCCAACTTGCGCAATCCTCGCCAGCATCTGATGTTCGGCCTAGGCAAGCGCAAAGGGTTGTCCGATTGTCTAATCGGTTCCACCGGCATCATGGACGCAATCTGCAAGTTCCCTGAGTTTGTCGATTTGTCCGTATTGCCGGCGGGTACCTTGCCACCCAATCCTCAAGAACTGCTTGGGCGGACGGCGTTTAGAACGCTCATTGACAATTTAACAAATAGTTACGATATCACTTTGTGGGATACGCCGGATGGCTTGCTCTATGCCGACACACTGAACATCGTTGCGGAAATCGGCGCGGCCTTGTTAGTCATCCACAAGCACCATACCCGCATGAGTGAAGCCCGTGCGCTGCAAAACCAGATTGCCAGCGCCAAGGCGCAGATTGTGGGTGTGGTACTCCATGAATTCTGACTGTTTAAAAATGTGGTGGCCGGTGCTATTAGGCTTGGCGGTTTTATATGTCCCAACTTATTATGACCTCTCCCAGACTATCTGGCGGGGGGAGGAAAATAGCCATGGCCCCTTGGTTTTGCTTGCCAGTGTATGGATGTTTTGGCGTCGGCGTGAAGTCTTACTACTTGCATCTTCATGCATACCCATAAACTCGTAGGCGGCATCATTTTGGGTTTTGGGCTTTTGTCATACGCCATAGGCCGTTCACAGGAAATCCTCATGTTTGAGGTTGGCTCGCAAATTCCTGTGCTTCTGGGCACACTGTCGATTTTATTAGATGGACAGGCGGTGCGTAGGCTAGGTTTTCCGCTTTTATTTTTGCTGTTCATGGTCCCGCTACCCAACATTATCGTTGATGCGATGACCAACCCGCTCAAACAACAGGTTTCGATGCTGACCGAAAACATACTGTATGCCTTGGGTTATCCAATTGCCCGCAACGGCGTGGTGCTATCTATCGGACCTTACCAAGTGCTGGTTGCAGACGCATGTTCCGGGCTTTATTCGATGTTTTCGCTCTCCGCTTTGGGCTTGCTTTATCTCTATCTTTTACAGTACCGCAGCAAACTCAAAAATGCCCTTTTAGTGATTAGCATACTGCCGATAGCGTTTTGTGCCAATCTTTTGCGAGTGTTAATCTTGGTGTTGGTGACCTACCATCTGGGCGACGAAGCGGGGCAAGGTTTCACGCACATTTTTGCCGGCATAATTTTGTTTGTGGTCGCATTGGTTTTGTTGTTTGTGCTGGACGGGTTGCTGGGCCTAGTTTTAAAAGAAAAAAGCGCGGGGCTTTGAGGAAAGCGAAACTATCATGGCAGCAGCTTCCAGACCGTCCCCGCCCAAACCAGCAGCGCCTCTTGCAAACGCTTCCAGCCTCCGTTTTTTATCGATTGGCCTTGCCATGATAATTGCCTCTGGTTTGGCTGTGGCAATGAAGCCGACACAAAAGCTTGCCGATCATAAAGCAAAATTTGGCTTGGAAACCCTGATACCAAAACAGTTCGGGGTATGGCGGATCGACGGAACCCTTGTCCCGGTGATTGCCGATCCAAAGGTAAGCGTTCACCCCCCTGGGAGCGTGGGCGTCTCGCCCGCTGAAATGGCGGCCAAGATGGCCGCACTCCCAAGAAAAAGTGGGGGGGAGTGAACGCTTACATCCAAAGCAAATGGCGGATATCAAAAAATATTATTCGCAAACCCTGGCTAGGGCATATACCAATGATAAGGGCCAACGGGTTATGCTATCCATCGCTTACGGCAGTGACCAAAGCGACACGATGCAGGTACATAGGCCGGAAGTGTGCTATCCGGCGCAGGGATTGCCGATTTTATGGGAGCAAACCGGTATGTTGAGCACGGCGTTTGGGGACATTCCGGTCCAAAAACTGGTTGCCAGCCGCTCAAGCATGATTGAACCGATCACCTATTGGATCACGGTTGGCGGAGAGGTTAATGGTAGCGATTTTATTAGAAAACTGGACAAGCTCAAATTCACATTCACCGGTGTACTTCCTGACGGGCTATTGTTCAGGGTTTCCACTATCTCTTCGGTATTGGAAGAGTCCGAAAGCTTTAGCATCCAGGAGCATTTTATTGATAACTTATTAGCATCTCTGACACAGGAAAACCGCGAACGCTTAATCGGAAAGGCCAAGGGCAAATGACAGTTGCTAGAAGGGCATTAATATCCAGATGCATTAGGATGTTGGAAAAAGAATAGCCATGCCCTCCCAAAAACTTGCCATGCCGCAGGTCAGGCGAAGCATTGTATATTTCTTATTCGGCAAGGCATTTTCGTCCTTGGCGGGTTTCGTCGCTCTCATGCTGTTGGTGCGCAATTTGACGGTCAAGGAGTTTGCGGCCTATTCAGTCCTCATAGGCTCCGTTGATTTTCTAGCGGCACTTTCAGCCATCGGACTGAATCATGCCATAATCCGCTATGTACCCGAACTGTATGTTCACCACTATCGCATTGCTTTGCGAAGCTTGGTGTCCTATGCACTAACTTTACGTGCCATCTTGTTGGTAGGCGTTGCGTTTGTCTTATTGTGGCTTGACGGGATAGTCACGGATTTTTTCGGATTGTCTGGATCGGAGTCGGCTTTCGCAGCTTTCTTAGTGTTGGGTTGCATCCGCTCGATGCTGATGTCGGTTTCGCAATTCTTTGAGTCTATCCTCAATCAGGGGATATCCCAGCTTGGCTATTCGATATCGTCTGTCACACGAATGTTCGGCATGTTATATCTGGCCCAAGGAACGGCTTTCATGCTCATTGATGCGATCCATGTCGAAATCGTCTCAGATGCGCTGGGCTTGCTGTTCATGCTGGCCGGACTGGTCCGTGAGCTTTATCTAGGCTCTGCGGAACCTCCTCCTGCCGATGATGCCGGCTGGCTAACCGCCAACTGGCGGCGCATTATAGGGTATTCCATGGCGGGCTATCTTCAACACTTGACGATTTTGTTTGCCGGTGGAAACACCAACCGCATGTTGGGAGGGCATTATGCGGCTACTTTAGATATGGCCGAATTCGGCTTTGCCCAGTCTTTGTACGAGTTCGTCAAGCGGTATCTGCCCTCGCAATTGTTCATTGGCATCATCCGGCCGGTTGTACTAATCAGGTTCATCCAAACTGGAAATTACTCGTCGTCAGTGAAGATACTGGAAAACGTTTTCAAGATTAATGCGCTGTTCATCGGACTGGCACTCGCTTTCGTATCGGTTTTTGGCAAGGAATTTTTAGAGTTTTTGACATCCGGCAAGTATGGCGCGGAAAGTGTCAGGTTATTATTGGTGCTGACCTGTGTGCTATTTTACGAGACCATGCGGCAGCAGTTGGAGGTATTGGTGCAAGTGGCCGAGCGTTATGGTTATCTAATCTACGCAAACCTGTTGCTTTCGCTATCCGTGGTGCCGGGTATTTGGATGCTGCCGCACGTCGGAATGATTGCGCTGCCGATAGCCAACTTGGCAGGGCTAGTGGTTTCCAATTATTGGGTTGCATGGATGCTAAAAAAGCACGGCTGCCAATACGTCCACGAATGGGCATCTTTGTTATTGATCGCGGCGGTCATCCTAAGCTCGGCATTGATCGGCTGGTGGGCCGGCGCGGTGACAGGGCGCTGGTGGCTGGGGGGCGTGGCCTTGTCGGCCTCCTTTGTCCTGTTGACCATCGTATTCATGGGGCGCGATATCAAGAGGTTGCACAGTTTTCTCACTCGCAATGATTAAAATGCCATCATGAGCCGTAAGCGTTCACCCCCACTGATGTCTCGCCCGCTGAAATGGCGGCCAAGATGGCCGCGCTCCCAGGAAAAGGCAGGGGGGGAACGCTTATCATGAGCCTAGCTTATTCCGCCAAAACACCTTCCAATTATAGACTTCCGTTAATGCTTATGGCGGGGTTTTCAGCAATTATACTTGGGCTGATAATTGCGATGGAGCTTCGGGTTTTACTAATACCCGTGGTCGGGGTGATAGTCGCAATCTTCTTGCTGATGGTCCCGATGGAATGGGTCGTGCTGTTTCAGGTTGCCCTTTCCTTGGTCGTGGCGGGCTTTGCAACCTATCTTGCCAACGGCTCGGCAGAGCCCCAGTGGGTTGCCTACCTGATGGGGTGGATGCTTTATGCCCGCCTAATTTTGCATCAGGTATCGGGAGTGAATACTGATAGAGTAAGGATAGCCAGTTTTCTAATACCGTTGTCAGTTTTTTTCCTGATTGTAATGGCGACCACTGCGATTGCCAGAACGCCTATATTCCAAGCATTTGTGGCATCCAAAGAGTACTTGTCTCTCTGGAGCCTGTTGCTAATATTTTCAACGCTATCGGTTACTCACGACACCGTTCAAAAAGTGTGGAAGCTGGTTTTGATTATTGCCGTATTGCAACTTCCCGTTACCCTGTATCAGTATTTCTTTGTGTACTCAACTAAAGGAGACTCTGGAACAGGGTCTTGGCTCTGGGCTTGGGACGCTGTGAGCGGAACCTTCGGTGGAAGCAAGGCAGGGGGGCCTCAGGGTTACGTCGCAGCGTTCTTAATTGTCCATGCGCTATTGGCATTTGAATTAGCAAGGCATAAGTTGTTGGCGGATTGGTGGTTTTGGGCAATAACGGCCAGTTGCCTTGTTTTCATTGTCCTTGCCGAGGTCAAAGTGGTCGTAGGGTTGCTGCCTATTATGTTTGGATTAATGTATTGGCGAGAACTTATAAGGCATCCGCTGGCGTTGCTATGCAGCCTGCTTGGCCTGGCATTTTTTGTAGCGGCGTTGCCAAAGTTCTATGAATTGATACACTATAGCAATCTAGGACAGCGTGGCTTCACCTCAACTCAAACAGATACTGTAAAAATGCTCGAGGAATGGTTCGACCCCTATTGGAAAAACCAAGTAACTGGCGAATTGGGCCGAATTACCCAATTTACTTACTGGTGGAGGTACAATGGTTGGCATGACTGGTATCACACCCTACTTGGTTATGGCATGGGATCGACCCAGGGTGGGCGGTTTGCCAAAGGGGTTTTAGTGCTTCAATATGCATACACGCTCGATGGGACGGTCACTTCCACGTTGCTCTGGGAAACTGGATTGCTGGGGACTCTAAGCTATGTGGCAATGCTCTTAGTTGCCAGCCGTTTATCGGCTAAACTGGCGCGGGTTGACGGCATCCCATTATTTGACCGGATTGTCTTGCGGATGAATTCGGCTGGTTTAGTGGTTTTCATTCTTCTCATCTCGTATAACGCAGCACCAATCCGTGTACCCTCGGTGCAAGTATGGATGATATTAATGTTAGGCCACGCCGCCTATTGGTATGCCAAAACAGACCCACGGTGTTTCCCGCAAAGAAAGGCGGCAGAATAGCATGCCAATCCATTGAAGTGAGTAAATAAATGAAAGTCGAGATCGTAAGCTTTACCGGTCATGGCGGACTTGCAGACTACGCCCTTTCATTGGCTCAAGCATTGTCTAATTGTGCAGACACGCGATTGGTTACCGCAAAATCCCTATCCGTAAGATTCGATTCTTCAAGTTTCCAAGTGGAACGGGTATTTCGGCGCACCCGGCATTATCCGATTGATATTATTCCGTTCATTGTCGGGGTTTTAAGGCGCAAGCCTGATTGGGTTTTAGTTCAGGGTTATTTGACGATTCCTGCATTTGATGCATTGACGGTGCGCTTATTGCGCAAGTTCGGGGTTAAATCGGCGGTTACCGTGCATGATGTCCTGCCACATTATCCTCGCAAGTGGAGCTTTGCAGAATTTGGGTTTTACTTTCGTTCATTTGACAAAGTTATCGTCCATTCTACACTAGCATCCGAACAACTCAGGCAGATGGGTGTCATTCAAGATATCCTAATCATTCCTCATGGCGTTTATGATATATTCAACCTGACCGGAATATCTAAATCCAAAGCTAGATTAAAGATTGGCGGAATCGAGGCAGACGATTTTGTAGTGTTATTTTTTGGACACCTAGAACCACGCAAAGGACTGATGGAGTTTCTTGCCATGGCTAAATTGGCTTGCAAGCAGCCCCATCTGAAATTTCTAGTGGCAGGAAGCAATAATTTGGCGAGGCACGGGCGGGCTTTTGTCGAACAACTTGAGGAAGCCCGTTCGCTGCCGAATTTGCTTATTCATGACAAAAGAATTGAGTTTGAATGTGTGGAAAATTATTTTTCCGCGTGCGATATTGTGGCTTTGCCTTATCTTGAAGGTTCCACCAGTGGTGTGTTAAAGCTGGCTTTGGCTTTTGGGAAGCCAGTGGTGGCGACAAAAGTCGGGGACTTGCCTGAACAGACTCCTGTGGGTGGAGGGGTACTGATAGAAAACGGAAGTAGCTTGCCCATAGACTTAATTGATGCGATCAATCGAATAAAATCGAACTATTGTTCCTATGCCGATAGCATGGTTAATGCCCGCAAAAAAGCGGATTGGGGCGATATATCAAAAAAAGTGTTTCAATTCTTATCGTGTGGAATTACCTAAATTGCCAAGCCTTTTATCCATTAATAATTATTATTATAGACGCGGCGGAGCGGAAGTTGTTTTTCTTGAGCAAAACAAGATGTTCGAGGAAATTGGCTGGCAGGTGTTTCCATTTGCGATGCAACATCCAAACAACCTGCCCAGTGAATGGGCAAAGTTTTTTCCAGATGAAATAGAATTTGGCGAGTCGTATTCTTTTATTGAAAAGGCAAGTCGTGCATTCAAAATAACCTATTCCCTTGAAGCAAGGAAAAAGCTGGGAAGATTATTGGATATGGTGCGTCCTGATATAGCCCATGCGCATAATATTTACCATCACCTTTCACCTTCTATATTAAGTTTATTAAAAGCCAGGGGAATACCAACAGTATTGACTTTGCACGATCTCAAAATAGCTTGTCCGGCTTACAAAATGTTGACCCATGACGGCATTTGTGAACGGTGCAAAGGAGGGGCAATTTGGAATGTGGCACTGCATCGTTGTGTGAAAAACTCGCTTGCCCTTAGCGCTGTAATTTTGATGGAGTCGTCAGTCCACCGTCTACTCGGTAGCTATTCCAAGAATGTTGATCGATTCATTGTCCCTAGCCGTTTTTTTTTGGAGAAATTTGTGGAGTGGGGGTGGCCTAGGGACAAGATTGCCTACATTCCAAATTTTGTGAATTTCGATAGATTGAAACCGCAGAATGAGATTGGCAATGCCTTCATTTATTTTGGCCGCCTGGGTCATGAAAAAGGCTTGGAAACCTTCATACGTGCGCTTAAGCTTTCCGGCCTGAAAGGCTGGATTGTGGGAACCGGGCCTGATGAGGGGCAGCTTCGACGTTTGGTTGCGGAAACCGGGGCTGAAGTCAAATTCTTGGGGTATTTATCGGGTGAAAAACTCTTTGATGCCATTCGCAACGCCAGGGCCACAGTTTTGCCCTCCGAATGGTATGAAAACGCCCCAGTAAGTGTACTGGAGTCTTATGCGCTGGAACGACCCGTCATTGGTGCCAACATTGGTGGCATTCCTGAATTAGTGCGGGCTGGGGTGACTGGCGAGACATTCCAAAGCGGTGATGCCGAGGCGCTAGCAGATCGCATGGAAAGGATTGCATCCATGTCAAATGAGGATGTGTTGACGATGGGTAAGGCTGGTCGCTCCTGGGTGACAGAAAGCTTTACCTCACGCTGTTACCTTGATCGCGTACTTTCACTCTATCGGGAAATTGGAGGCATTTTGTGATAAATATAATTCTAGCCGATTGCAAGGGGCCAGAAATAGTTAAGTTGAGACTTATTTTGAATGAAATCACCCCTTTTTCATGGGATGTTAAGCAATGCGACCTTACTAAGCTTCATAATGGCTTTTTATCTAATACTATAAGATATATAATGTATTTCATTATACCATTGTCCATAGTAATAAGAAGGAATAAATATCAGCATATATTAGCATGGCAACAGTTTTTCGGAATTACATTGGCTTTTTACAGCCGCTTATTCAGGTTAAAATGCTTTCCGAAAATCGTTATAATGACATTTATCTACAAACGTAAAGAAAACCTGCTGAGTTCAATTTATTATCATTTCATAAAATATTCTTTGGAAGCCGATAGCGTCCACAAAATTATCTGCTATTCAGAACCAGAACTACATTATTATGTTGACACATTCAAACTTCCGCCTGAACGATTCTTAAGTGTATTATACGGTATTGAAAAGGCACAGGCAGTTGACTTAGACGGTTTCAACCCGGAATTTGACAACTACTATTTAGCTGTGGGCAGAAGCAATAGAGATTATCGTTTTCTTATTGAAGCATTCGAAAATATTGATAAAAACCTTATAATACTTTGCGATAGTCTTGACGAAAACCCAAACATATCAAATGTCGTTATAAAGCGTAACATTCATGGAAATGACTACCTTTTGTATCTTAAACATTGTCATGGAGTTATAATTCCACTTCTGGACACAAAAATCTCTTCTGGACAACTAGTGTATTTGCGTTCAATGGAGTATGGAAAACCAGTTATAATTACGGTTAATGATACCCTTTATTGTTATTTAAATGAAAAAAACTCCATTATTATTGAAAAGGATTTGGAAAGCTTATGCAATGCCATAAATCTGTTAGATAATGATAAAATATATGATGCCATCTCGATAAACGAGGTCCATGATTTTAATAAAAGATTTACTTTCGAGGCTTTTGTTAATAGGTTAGCGGAGGCTCTGCAATGGATAGAATGAATGCGTTCCATTTTGTCGCTACATGAGCAACACAAGTTCGGCTTTGGTCATCGTTCAGCCCACCAAATCTGGAGTGCGGCGACGAGTCGCCCTCACGCATTAGGCTGAAGGATGACCAAGGCCACAAGTTCGATGCCGCCCTTGCGTATAATGATGCTTGGGCTTAGGGGGTTTCCCAAAGTCCAAGGCGGTGTTGAGACGCATGTTCAGCATCTTTCCTTGCATTTGAATGATTTGGGTTGCCAAGTCAGCGTTGTCGTGCGTTCGCCTTATCTTCCTAATGAAGTAGGCGTCGAATGGAATGGCATACAATTCCACCGTATATGGGCACCTTTGTCTAAATCAAAAGGGCTGGAAGCTATGGTTCACACCTTTTTTGGGGTTTGCTACGCAGCCGTGAAGCGGCCCGACGTGCTGCATATCCACGCCATCGGCCCGTCATTAATGATCCCGTTGGCCCGGCTCTTTGGATTGAAAGTGGTGATGACTCACCATGGGCCTGACTATGACAGGCAGAAATGGGGGCGCATTGGTAAAGGCATATTAAAATTGGGCGAGCGATTTGGTGTAAATTGGGCGCATGAGCGTATCGCAATTTCGCAAGTGATTCGTAATTTAGTGAAAAAAAAATATGGCAAGGAATCCGTGGTCATTCCCAATGGTGTCGAGTTGCCGGTGCTGCCAACTACAACAGTCGCGCTCTCTGTGTTTGGGCTGACGCCAGAAAAATATGTTCTGACTGTCGGCCGTTTAGTTCCTGAGAAGCGGCATTTGGACTTGATCAGCGCTTTTGTGATGGCCGAGCTACCCGAATGGAAATTGGTTATTGTAGGGGATTCCAAAAGCCCTGATGGGTATGCCAACAGCGTCCTCGACACTATCAAGGAAAATCCAAATATAATAGCGACTGGATTGCAAAGTGGACTGTCTTTGCAAGAATTATCTGCAAATGCCGGTTTGTTCGTGCTGCCGTCCTCCCATGAGGGCTTGCCTATTGCATTGCTTGAAGCATTAAGTTATGGGCTTACGGTTCTCGCCAGCGACATCCCTGCCAATCTGGAAATAGGGCTGCCTGAACAAAATTACTTTAGACTAGGGGACATAAAAATGCTTTCCCAGCGGCTAGGTGAGTTTTCCTGCCTAAAGCCGACTGCGGATGTCAGAGACGACCTCCGTAACCGGGTCAGTCAACAATATGACTGGGGCGAAATTGCACGGAACACTCTGCAAGTTTATTTGAGCGTCTTGAATAAAGCTGCTTAATTACAGCGTTTTCTATATCTGTTAGTTACTTAGAAAAATGACTCATACTACGCGTAGTGGGCCATGCCCGCGAATGATTGGACTTTGGGTTCTCGCTCGGCGGTGCATCCAACATGGCCTGAAATTTCTTGAATTCCTCCGCGTCTAGGGTAAAGACGCGCTGGTCTAACAGAACGTCTTCGGCTTCACGACACGCTGTTTCCAGCATGAAGTCCGACCGCGTTTTACCCAAGAACTCTGCGGCCTGGTCGATTAAGTCACGCTGTGTGCGCTTCGCGCGGATGTTTATGTTGCGGGTCTGGCCGCTACTCTCGCTTGTTTCAATGGGCTGCATCGGCTTGCCCCCGTAAAAAATCTTGCCTCAATCCATGTAGCCCACATGTGCGCACGATGTCAATACAATAGCTGCACATTGTCTAAAAAACGAAGGTTTTTTAGACAAATCAGGAAACCAATAGAAACAAAGGCTTGCGCGTCTAACAATTTTGTCTAAGAAGTCTTGTTGTGTTCACTCTGCTGCCGCGTCTGCACGAAGGAACGCAACACGGCATTGATGCGCGTCTGGTATCCCGCGCCGCGCGCTTTGAACCAGTCGAGAATGTCGCTATCAAGGCGGATATGCACGTCCTTCTTGCGTGGCGGCAAGCCCATGACGACGGTGTTTTCCCACCCTTCGGGCAAAGCGCCTTCGTCCTCGTCGGACAACCGCTCAACCTCGGCTTGGGTCATGGCCTTGACCCGCTGCCAGTCTGTTTTGCTTTCGCCGTGCTCTAGCCGCTCTTCGATGTCAGCCGCCGAACTGTGCACGATAAATTCTTTTTTCCGCATCTCTCGCCCTCCTCAATGAAATAAGCCTGATGCCCGTCTCCCGCGCTGTCCAGACAACGGCAACAAGCTCTTCGGCCAATAGGCCAACTGTCACATAACGGTTTTCTTCGCCGCGTGGGGATGGGTAGCTGTAGACCCGTCGCCCGTCGAACAGGCAAGCGCCGGTCATCAGGTCGAGGCCGTGCTTTGCGATATTCGCCTCGCGCTTGTTTTCATCCCACTCGAAGTTCATGCCCTTGTTGTATCCATAATCGTGTACATAGTCAAGCACTGACAGCGGGTTTCCTTTCCCTACTGCCCGCTTTTCAGGGTTGCATCGAGCCGTTCCCGTTGTGCCAAAAATCAAGATTTTTGACACAAACTAACCTACATGTTAAGTCAAGGGCTTGCCTGTGCCATAAATTAAAGGCAAAATAGGCTATGAGCGGGTCTTGACCGGCGACCAGAACCCCGACTTGCAACTTGCCGCGCTCAAGGCGGCGGGGTGTGAGAAAATTTACACCGACAAGGCAACAAGGGCGAACGTCAAACGGCCAGAGTTGGCTAAGTGCTTAAAGGCTCTTGGCCCAGGTGATACGCTCGTCGTCTGGAAGCTAGATCGACTTGGGTGGTCGCTCCATGACTTGATGGCATTGCTTGATGGCCTTAAGGGGCGGGATGTTGCGTTTCTCTCCCTCACCGAATCCATTACAGCACAAAACGCAATATCGCAATTGGCGACTCTGGACTGCATGGACACCATCCACATAGCTCATTGACATTAAAAACGCTGTATCTAGTTAGAGTTCTTTATGTACTTGAACGGTGGTTTAGTGATGTATGCGCCAATGTTAATTGGCCCATTGTTAGTGACAAGATAGTTGTCAGTGACAGCATTAATGGCGATACCTTTGCTTATCGCTGGCGAATTGGATGAGATGAGAAAATAATTTTGTGTAACTTGCCCAGATTCGACTGCGCCAGCCAGCGAAAGCTTGGGGTCAGCGATGATATCGCCATTGCCTGAGGCATTCCAAGGCGGACTGGGTGACCACAAATTATGGCTGAAAGTGATTCCTGTGGATGGGGCTGGATTGCCAAGCACCTCGCCGTCATTTCTGTAGACAATATTATTTTCAATGAACGAAGCAGTATTGATAGGCCCAGTGGCAAGTTGCCCGTTGACAAGGGTATTGTTTGCGATCACCGCTGATGTCAGCCCACTGCCAGATACTAGAGTCCAACTGAATGCGGAAACGTTTCCGTTCAAAAACATGTTGTTGATGATTACATTGTTACTAGACCGTGGCTTGCTTGTTTGCTCGTCCGCCAAACTTAATAGAGGTGCTGGATTCCCAAAGAGACTGTTCGACAAAGAAGTAGTGTACACCAAGTTGTCTCGGAATATCACATTGGAGGCATCAGAAATGTAAGTGTTTGTTGCCAGATTGTCGTAAACAATGTTGCCGGCAATGATAGTCCCGTTAGCTTCATACGTTGATAGGCCCTCTCCCCAAACAGCAAATACGGTGTTGCCCTCCAATATTGCTGAATCAGTGATTCCATCCACTGGGTCGCGAGCAGCACTAATACCCGATGAACCATAGCTTGTCAGGTTCTGCCTAAAACTTTGGCTGGCATAGGAAACTGTATTATTCTTCACAATGCTATAGTCCCCCTTCGCAAGAATTCCATTTTGTAGCACACCGTGTATGTTCATATTACTGACGGTATTGTGAGGGCCATTCAAGTACACACCTACCCCCCCGTTGCGTAACTCAAACCCAGATACCTTAATATAACTTCCAAGCAAGTTAAAAAACGCCGACCATTGATCTATATTCAAACCTGTGCCATCCAAGACCGGCGATTCGCCGGGATAAGCCGATATCGTAATCGGTTGCCTTTTTGTGCCACTTGGAAAAATTAAGTTATAGTCCTTATAGATACCGCCCCGAACGTAGACCGTGTCACAAGGCTTTAATGAGGTTGCCGCCGCTTTGTGAATGGTGAGCCAAGGTTGATCAATGCTTCCTGAGTTACTGTCGCTACCCGTAGTGGAAACATAATACGTATTACAGGCTTGCGTCGTGTGCGATATTGCAGAAAATATGAAAAAAAATACAATTGTTACAAAAGAAGAATGATGAAAATGCCCATTGCCGACAGTACAGGGATATTTTTTTGAATTGTTGTCTAACATAGTAGTCACCATTATTATAACTGGTATCGAAAAAGCCTAGATGAAACGATTGATATTCATGCAATGAACATGCCATAAACATTTACCCTTTAGGCGGAAAAAACTAATAAAACTGCCGGGAAGAGTTTTCACATTGCCATTAACTTTCGTCTACAACACAGCGCTGCCGACATCGACCAGCCATGTGCGGCCTTCTTCAAGGTCTAAATTGTAAACGCCGTTCGGTGTAACTACTTGGCCTTGGTTGCCCTCATTTCCTAGGGTAATGATTACCCGGTAAGCCTTACCGGCAGATTCCAAATAGCCGACCCAAGTAAAATCGCCGTTTTCTTGCTGGAACCGCTTGTCATAAACCACCTCAAACTGGCCGCAGGGTAGTGTCAGGCTGGCTTTATCCCCTATTGCCATTTTTTTCATACGCTCCACGGGGAGTGACACCGGACTGACCGAACCGGGATTCAACCCATGGAATTTTAGCGGCAAGGGCGCAGATGTTTCATAGATTAAAAGGTCTGCGCCTGCAATCGTTCGGGCAGGGGCAACGGCAATCTCTTCGGCATTTTGATTGCGGCTATAAACCGTCAGTTGAAGTGGTCGGCCGTTTCCCCCCCAAACAGCGGTGTAATTATAGCCCTCCAGCAAATGTCCAACAATGGCTTGCCAAGTGTCGCCACGGACAGAGCGGGAAATCAAATCTCCGGCCAAATTTTCTGGCAATTTGACAGCGGCACCGCTGAGGGCGTGGATTTCGCGCATGACTTCGCATAAAGGCTTGTTACTGGCATCAATGGAAACCTTGTCCACCCGCCCAACGGACTCTGCCTGGACCGATTCGGTCAGCATTGGTTTTATGTTTGCCTGGTTTTGCGATACGCCGTTAAAGGCCGAAGCAAAGCCATGGGCCATCAGCATGGCGATGAAAAGTATAATGGATAGCAGAAACCTGCTCATACAACACCTCTTTAAATTCCAAAACGAAGTTAAAGAGGCCTAACAAGGCGGGGAAGTGACAATGATGCCCGGCAACCTGACTACCGTATCCGAATAACCCGGACTTAGGCTTAGGCTTTGCGTCCCACCCTTTCGGATGGTTTGCCCTTATCAGACCAATCAATTTCTTTGCAATGATCCACAGGAGTGTGAACCGTTACATACTATTAAGCAATATTCAAGCCAATTGTATTTGTCGCTAATGCATTGATTTATAACAATCCACATGAGGGAAGGACGAAGCGGACAAGGCTGTTGAATTGAGCCTTTCATGCTTTAGGCAGGTATTGATGCTATGATGTCAACTCGGAAACGACACTATTGGGTGGTTTGGTATATAATAAAATCAATCTGATAGGAGTCACAGCAACTTTGTTTAAGGACATTTGTCGCTTTTCCACGACGCCGAGTGCCTACGGACTGACCATGAATTGCTGTTGTTTGCTGGACGGTTTCATCTATGTTTGATATTATTATGCCGGTTAGATACAGCGTTTTCTATATCTATTAGTTACTTAGAAAATGAATTTCATACTACGCGTAGGAGCGGGCCATGCCCACGAATGATTGGACCCTCGGCTATCGTGGTCAGTTTATCGCGGGCATGGCCCGCTCCTACAAGTTATAAAAGGACGCCAATTCAAGTGAAAACCATCCTTCAACCTATCATTTTGTCTGGGGGTTTAGGCACACGGCTATGGCCTTTCTCCCGCGAAGCCTACCCAAAGCAATTTCTGTCTTTCTGTGGGGACAAAACCTTGTTGCAAGAAACGGTTTGCCGGGTGGAAGACATGAAACCCGACCCCGCACAAGTGGAATTGAGATCTCCTGTGGTCGTATGCAACGAGTTGCACCGTTTCCTAGTTGCCGAACAGCTTCGGCAGTTAGGTTTTGACGACTGCGCCATTATCTTGGAACCGCTCGGAAGAAATACTGCTCCCGCTCTGACGTTGGCGGCGCTCCAGGCTTCCGCCGACGGCGGTGATCCTGTGCTTATAGTGATGCCTTCGGACCACCACATCGAAAATGTGGACGAATTCCGCAAACGCGTGATGGCTGCGGCGTTGAAAGCGGGGGAAGGGTCCGTGGCAACCTTCGGCATTGTTCCTGTCAAGCCTGAGACGGGATACGGTTACATACGCAAGGGTGAAGCCTTGGGTGACGAATCATTCCTGCTTGACGGTTTTGTGGAAAAGCCCGATGCCGTCACTGCGACGATTTACCAATCTTCGGGCCAGTACCTTTGGAATAGCGGTTTATTCGTCTTACGGGCCTCGGTATGGCTGGAACAGATTGCTCTTTATCGGAACGACATATTCGAAGCTTGCCGGAATGCGTTTGCCCAAGCCAAGCGCGATGGGAATTTCATCAGGGTGACGAAATCCGACTTCGCCGTCTGCCCTAGCGACTCCATTGATTATGCTGTCATGGAAAGGCTCGCCGGCGGGGCTAAAACGGTTCCTTCCATCGTTTACTCATTAGATGTGGGCTGGTCCGACTTGGGGTCATGGTCGGCCTTGGGAGACATTAGTCCCCATGACGGGAACGGCAACGTGTCAGTGGGCGATGTGTTTATCAAAGATACTTTTAATTCGCTAGTCTACTCGCAACACCGCTTTCTTGCCACAGTGGGCGTGTCCGATCTGATCGTGATAGAAACCACGGATGCAGTATTGGTTGTCCACAAGGACAAGGCCCAGGACGTGAAGGCCATTACTGATCACCTTAAGCTTTCTTCACGCAATGAGCATATTTTTCATACCAAGGTACACAGGCCGTGGGGCGATTTTGAAAGTATCGACCAAGGCGAGCGTTACCAAGTCAAGCGTTTGACCGTCAAGCCCGGTGCGACCCTTTCCAAGCAACTCCACCACCACCGCGCCGAACATTGGACTGTGGTACGCGGTACGGCTAAAGTGACCCGTGGCGATGAAGTCTTCATCTTGGGCGAAAACGAGTCCACCTTTATTCCCTTGGGGATACAGCACCGCTTGGAAAATCCAGGGGTCATCCCCTTGGAAATCATCGAAGTGCAGTCGGGGAGCTATCTCGGCGAAGACGACATCATTCGCTTTGAAGACCAATACCACCGCGTCGAACCATGATATATTAACCGGCTAATGAGCCTCGGTCCTAATGCGGGGAGCGGTTAAAAGTAATGGCACGAACCGGGCAGTATGTGAATTTAAGCTGGGAGTGCATGGCTTGCCTTGCCCGTACATACCCTCGCAAGGCAAGCCTTGCACTCCCGCATCAATTTTAATCGCACCCCCTTATGCGTTGTGCCGTCTTGGTTTGCCATCCTTCCACGCCTTGCGTGGCTATTCGCCAATTTGCGGTTGAGGTGCTTCATAGGCAGGGTCGGCTTGTGTTGAGCTATCGGATTGAAGGCGACATCGACGCACTTTCCATCCCGCAAATTGGTCCTCCGCAACGCTCCGACGGGCTTTGGCAGAATACCTGCCTTGAGGCATTTGTAAAAGGGCCGGGTGAGGTGTATTACGAGTTTAATTTCTCTCCCTCGGCGGCATGGATGGCTTACCGCTTCACCTCGTACCGGCAGGGCATTGTGGCCGTTGAAAATATAGAACCTGTTAACATATCCGTGTACCGCGATTCGAACCGATTCGAATTGGAGGCAGTGGTCAACAATCCAAACATGCTTGAGAACTGCACCGGCTTGCGTTTAGGTTTGTCGGCTGTCATCAAAGACACCCACGGTGACCTTTCGTATTGGGCCTTCGCCCACCCTAAAGACAAGCCGGATTTCCACCACCCTGACAGTTTTGCTTTCGAGCTAGGCCCCATCGAGTAGCGACATCGCCACTACATTCTGCCGTCATTCCGGCATGGATCACCGGACAAATCGGCAGGACAGCCGATTTGCTTAGGCTAGCCGCCCGTAGGGTGAGGGACAAGGATATCCCTTCATGCATCCAGATTGCAGGGAAGCCAACAATCTATGCCATCCATGGAGCCTAGGTTCCGGCGATCCCTGCCGGAACGACGGTCTTTTGAGTTTGGCTGAAACAACTTGCTAAGGATTTGGTCAAGTGCTAATTCCGAAAAAAAGACAGGACAGGATTGACAAGATAAACAGGATTTTTTTGTGACATGAAGCCGCATTCATACGATTACATCCTGTCAATCCTGTTCATCCTGCCTGATTAAACAGGGAAGTTGTTTTCAGCTATATCCTAATTAGGTTACCCAAAGAGACATCCATGAAATTTGGCATTGACGTACTTCTTGAAAACCCCGCGATGTGTAAACCGCTTTTGGGTCGCCGCGTTGCCTTGCTCGCCCACCCGGCTTCTGTGACATCGGAGCTTGTACATTCCATGGATGCGCTGGCTGCCACCGGCGGCATAAAGCTTGCCGCCGCCTTCGGACCTCAACACGGGTTGCGAGGCGACAAGCAAGACAACATGATCGAGTCAGCGGATTTTTTCGATCCGGTCCTAGGCATCCCGGTGTTCAGCCTGTACGGCGAAGTCCGCCGCCCCACTCCCGCCATGATGGAGTGTTTTGATGTGTTGCTAGTGGATTTGCAGGATTTGGGGTGTCGCATCTACACCTTTGTCACGACGCTGCGCTACCTATTGGAAGAAGCCTCGAAGCTGGGCAAGTCTGTTTGGGTCCTTGACCGGCCAAACCCGGTAGGCCGTCCAGTCGAAGGTTTGCGCCTGCGCGAGGGCTGGGAGAGTTTTGTCGGGGCGGGTAGCCTGCCGATGCGGCACGGACTCACCCTAGGCGAGTTGGCGCACTGGTTTGTGGCAACGTTGCGCCTTGATGTCGATTGCCATGTTGTCAGGATGGAAGGCTGGCAACCCGCGCAAGCACCGGGCTATGGCTGGCCGCAGGGCATTCGTTCCTGGGTCAACCCCAGCCCCAATGCGCCCAATTTGTGGATGGCGCGTTGCTACGCCGGCACCGTCATGCTTGAAGGAACGACCCTATCGGAGGGCCGGGGTACCACACGGCCTTTGGAGTTGTTTGGCGCACCCGATCTGGACGCGCACAAGCTATTGGCCGTAATGCACCGGTTGGCACCGCAATGGCTTGAAGGTTGCCGCTTGCGGACCTGCTGGTTTGAACCCACGTTCCACAAACACACGGGCCAACTCTGTTCCGGGGTGCAAATCCATGTTGACGACCCTGCCTACGGCCACGACAGCTTCCGCCCTTGGCGATTACAGGCCTTGGCCTTCAAAGCCATCCGCAAACTCTGGCCGGACTACCCCCTGTGGCGTGATTTCGCGTATGAATATGAAAACGACCGCCTTGCGATTGACCTGATCAACGGCAGCGAACTATTACGCAATTGGGTGGACGATGCCGAAGCCGAACCGGGGGACTTGGATTTGTTGACCGTACCTGACGAGGTTTCATGGCGGGAGGAGTGTGGACCCGTGCGTTTGTACCCTTAATAACCGGCACCATAGACCGACACTGGCCCGCCAGTCAAGACAGTGCCCGTCGCCCAGGCGTTCGGCAGGCTTGTCAGTGTACTGGATGCGCTGGTTTCCATCACGTTCGTGCCCGTGCCCGGTTGCCCACGCAGGTTCAACGTCCCTCCGGTGCCTAGTATCACTATCCAGTAGGATTGGCCTTTTGCAAGGCCCAACGGGGACAGGGATAGCGAGTTCCAGGCACCAGCTTGGAACGAAGTCAATATGCCAGTCGACCCCCACAGACTCCTAGGATGCCCGTTGGCCGTGGTCGTATAGATGGCTGTGCGCAACCCCGTCGCGGTCGAACTCGCATCCACGTAGACTTGAATATTGTTCAGCGTCTGGGGTGTTTTTGACGTGATCTTGAAGGCCTGCGCCGTACCCGCCGGGAGGGTTATCAGCGTGGATTCGACATTTGGGTCGCCGGCGACAAACTTCAGCGGATTTGACACACTGATTGGGGTCACAGAGTCGCTGAGGATTTGCGCGTTAGTCAACGCATGATTGTAAATCCGCACTTCGTCGATATAGCCCTTGAAATACCCGCCCAACAAGGAATTGCCGCCAATCTGCAGTACGCCGGTCGAGGTGGTGATGGGTCCAGTTTGCGGCATCATATCAACCAAGACACCATTGACATACAGGGACTGGACTTTTCCGTCGTAGGTGGTCGCCAGATGCGTCCACTGGTTGGGCGGTATCTGGGTGATACCGCCGACCGCCACTTCGCTACTCGTCCGAACGGCGGACATCGGCTGGTTGGCGCTGCTGTTCGCAGCCAGTAGGTATGCCTCGTCGTACGATCCGGTATTCGGCTGTTGTTTCACGACAACGGTTCTCGTGCCGCTCATCCATGTGGTCGGATAGACCCAAGCCTCCAGCGTCATCCCGGTGGACAGGGCCAGCGATGGGCTATTGCTGACTGTGACCCAGTTATTTGTGCCATTGAACTTTAAGGCATTGCCAAAGCGGCCATTGGTTATTCTGGTTAGGCTTCCCGATGAGAAAACGCCATAACTGCCGTTTCCAGATGCGTCTTCGGCGTACATCCCATTGGACTCGTCAAAGCCGTAGGCTGCCACTAGACGGCTGACATTACTGGCCGTACTAATGTTAGGAGGCGGTGCTGCGACGGTAATAGAATTAGATAGGGCCTGTGTAACAGTCCCGCCGGGGCCTGTCACTGTTAGGCTCGCTGCATAGCTGCCCGCGCTTCCATATTGCCAAGTTTCAACGGGTACGGTGCTAGTCGTTCCCGAAGTGGTGGTGCCATCGCCAAAGTTCCACTGCCAACCCGTGATGACACCCGTCGTAACAGGCGTGAAGGTCACGGCGAGCGGCGCAGTGCCACCGGTCTGGCTGGCTGTGAAGTTCACCGTCGGGGGCGGCGTGGTCACGGTGATCGGATTCGATAGAGTCTGCGTGGCAGTCCCTCCGGGACCGGTCACCGTGAGGCTAACGGCATAGATGCCCGCGCTTCCATACAACTTGATTGCAGTGGGCACCGTGCTTGAGGTTCCTGCGTTAGTGGTCCCATCGCCAAAGTCCCACTGCCAACCCGTGATCATACCCGTCGTCGTGGGCATGAAACTTACGGCGAGAGGGGCAGTGCCGCTGGTCTGGCTTGCCGTGAAGTTCACCGCCGGGGAGACCGGGACCTGTGCGGTTACTTCTTTGGAGTACCTACTTTCGGAAGTCCGTGTCGAATCATAGGCGCTGACAGCAAAATAGTAGGTGGCCCCTTTTTGCAATCCTGCCATGGAATAGCGAGTGGTGTTCCCCACATCGACACTCGCGGTGTAAATACCGCTGTTCTGACTGTAATACACTTTGTACCCGCCCACATTGGCAGCAGTGCTGGCGTCCCAGGTGAGTACCACATCGGCTGCAAACACATTCGCGCTGATGGCAAGTAGCCCAAGATAGACCAGCAATATACGAGGGTTGATGAGCCATCGCAAAGAAATTATTTCGTGCGCAAAATTGATGAACATGGCGGTGTCTCCGTAGAAAAAATGCCTGCGATTGGCGTACTACTAAAGCACAACCTTCGCCGGTAACCCTGCTGCCTTTTCCTCGTGGACGAGGGGTTTAGGTCAGTGGCTTTGCGTCCCACACTTTCGCGTAGTTTGCTTTTGTCGGGTAATAATAAATGGAACGTAATCAGAAAATATAAATATATCAGTTATTTAGACACATATTTGTTACACTTCTGTTACGTTGCTTTCCAATATCGAAATTCTGACCATTTTACATAGTTTACCATCAAACCAAGCAAAAATACGCCGTGTCGGTTGGAGATTCCAGAACCCAGAGCGGTTTCAGCCAAACTAGAATTTCCATGGTTAAAATTCTAATGCATATACCAGAGGAAAAGAAGGTAATATTCACCAAAAATGTTAAAAAAAACATCATCCTAATTAGAAAAAACATGATAATATAGATGGAAATACAACCTGAACTAGGTAGCATAGTCGAGGTGGCAAGCGTTCTCTAACCACGAAGGCTCCTCTATTTTCTGGTCAAGCTTAGGTTTTTTTGTTTATCGATTATCCGACAAAGGCAAACCATGTGAAAACATGGGACGCAAAGCCTCTGGCCTAAACCCCACAGATTGGGACATGGTCGCAGGGCTACCGGGCGAACGTGGCACATCCGTATCACGCCGAGCGCACGGCGCACACACAACTACGGAGGCAACGTCATGTTCGCTGATTACACGTTAATTTCTTGGCGATGGGTCAATCCTCGCCTGTTATGGGTCAGCCTTGCGCTATTGCTTGTCAGCGGGGGTTTATCCGCTGCCAACCTTAATATCGCCTGGAATGCCAGCACGGCAAGCAATGTGGGCGGCTACATTGTATATTATGGTCAAAGCAGCCGTAATTACACCGCGAGCGTTGACGTGGGTGCAAGCACGAGCTATGCGCTAACAAGACTTCAACCAGGTGTCACATACTATTTCGCGGTCAGTGTCTATGATTCGACGCGGAATTTCGAAAGCAGGTACTCCAATGAAGCCACTGCAACCTTGCAGACCGGGCTAGTGGCAGCCTATGGCTTTGACGAGTCCAATGGGATGTACGCCGAGGACGCTTCTGGAACCGGAAATTATGGCGTTTTCTCATCGGGAAGCCTCACTAGAATAACCAATGGACACTTTGGCAATGCCTTAAAATTCAATGGCACAAATAATTGGGTCACGGTCAGCAATAGCCCGTCGCTGGCCTTGTCCACAGGGATGACGCTGGAAGCCTGGGTCTATCCGACCACATGGATGAGCGGCACGAGTACCGTTGTCGTGAAACAACAGCCGAATACCGGATCGTTCGACGAGGCGTACCTGCTGGCTGCGAACAGTAGCAGCAACCAGCCGATGTCCGCCATTTGGGCCGGAAGCGAATTGGCGGTCGACGGCATCACGCAGATACCCCCCAACCAGTGGACGCATCTGGCGACCACTTACGACGGACAATACCTGTCCCTGTACGTCAATGGTGTCTTGGTCAACATGATGTCGCAAACCGGACCCATCACTGCTTCGACGGGGGCGTTGGAGATTGGCGGCAACAGCCTATTAGGCGGGTATTTTAAAGGCTATATCGACGAAGTGCGGATTTACAATCATGCGTTGACCAACGCGCAAATCATCAGCGATTCCAAGACCCCAATCAGTTTGTCGAATCCACTGAAGTTTGTCGCCGGCGACCCAAATGTCGAATCCACGCTGATAACCCTCCCGGCAGGTACGGCGCAGGCCTTCAAGATCACGTCAAAAACACCCCAGACGCTGAACAATATACAAGTCTACGTGGATGCGAGTTCGACCGCGACCCGCCTGAATGCGGCCATCTATACGAACACGCCTGCCGGGCATCCCTATGCACTTTGGGGTGGTGGCGGCACATTGACTGCTTTGCGGGCTGGCACTTGGAATTCAGTGTCAGTTGCCCCGCGGAGTCTTTCCGCAGGCACATCTTATTGGATAGTGATACTAGGCACTGGAGGGACGTTGAACCTGCGCGGGCAGCCGGGCACGGGCACGAACGTGACGGAAACCAGCGCATCCACTACACTGACAAGCCTGCCGAATAGTTGGACAACGGGCACTGTCTCGACTGGTGGGCCAGTGTCGGTCTATGGTGCTGGCTATTGATGACTTCGGGCGAAACCGTTCAGCCCCCCTGCTTTTTCCTGGGAACGAGGCCATCTTGGCCGCCATTCCTGTGGGCGGGACGCCCACGCTCCCAGGGGAGTGAACGGTTACCTTCGGGCGGAGACTTCATTCGGGAGAAAATAACGCATCAGAACCGATTATGTTACTTTATAAATGGCGTAGCCTTTTTATTTCGACCATATTATTTTTAATTATACAGCTATGCCAACCTGACACGAACGATTTTGAAATACCAGATTCAACGTTGACAGATATCAGAAACAAATATGGAGACAAGGCCGTAGACAGGGTAAAAACATGGAAGAAACTGATCGATTCCAATCAAGGCAATAGCGAACAGGAAAAGCTGGAATTGGTTAATATATTTATCAATGATTTGCAATTTGTCGATGATATGACCCATTGGGGAAAAAGCGATTATTGGGCGACTCCGCTTGAGACTTTAGCCAGCAATGGTGGAGATTGCGAAGATTTTTCCATCGCCAAGTACTTTACCTTAAGGGCACTCAATGTACCCGACGAACATCTCCGTTTGACTTATGTCAAGTCGTTAAAACTTAACCAAGCACATATGGTGCTTACCTATACCAACCCCCCTGGGTCCGTTCCATTGGTATTGGATAATTTAGTCCACACCATAGAACCGGCCACACGCCGAACCGACCTGTTGCCGGTTTATAGCTTTAATGTAGAGGGTCTGTGGCTGGCAAAACAGAGGGGCATCGGGCAATATTTGGGAGCCCCGGAACGCATTAATCTATGGCAAGAGCTACTGCATAGAATGAAAA
>Ga0118677_10002964_pt1 | contig 33165 bp, 23 predicted proteins | sample AliMusrvi5mmetaG_FD_86154 | JGI IMG/M metagenome (GOLD analysis project Ga0118677, IMG submission 86154) | reverse complement strand
CAGCTTGAGTGCGCCAAAATCCGCATTCGCGAAGTGCTTCGCGATGCCCATGACGTGCGCCCCGAAATGCTGGATGCTGTCAGGATTGATGTGTTCCGGCGAATCGTTGGCCGTGTGGTACCAGGCGAACTTGTCTATGTACGCGACGTTGTAGCCGCTCATGCCGGCCCTCCGGAACTTGGTGAAATCGCTGCCGAACGGTGAGCGTTCATAGACCGAAACCATCATCGAGCTGGTCACCGGCAACACCCCGTCGGCCCTGGCCTTGCGCAGCTCGGTGATTAACGCCCCATTGCCCGAGGAGGTCTCGTATATCAGGGCCGGGCCCTTGACGCCGCGGACGTCCAACTCGTTGATGATGCCGATCTTCTGCGCCAGCGGATGGCTGCAGAAGCCTTGCGCTCCACATCCTCCGATCTCCTCCGCATCGGCGAAGATGAAGAGCAGGTCGTTGCCTATGCGGGGCTGGTGCATGGATGCGCGCGCCGCTTCCAGCATGGCAATGCAGCCGCTGATGTCGTCCGTGGCCCCCGGTCCGTAGGGCACCGAGTCGTAATGCGCGCTGAAGGCGATGGCCCCGGTGCTGTTCGTGCCGCGGATTCGGCCGATCACGGCGCGCTGGAGCATGACGTGATTGCCTTGCACCGCCGGCTTGCACATGAACTCCGTCTCGACCCCCATCTCTTTCAACGCATTAAGGTAATACTCCGCCACCTGGTCGTCATTCAGCGATCCTGCGGGATGGGTTTGCTTCGAACAGGCGAAGGCGTGCGCGATGGCGCGGTGCGCCGAGAATTGATCAGCCGGAGCGTCCTTGGGCAACGCGTGCGGAGGGTTAATCGCCCGGATGGAGCAGCAGACCAGCCCGATGATAAGCAGACCCGCGAGAATGGCGCAGACCGTGGAGGAACGTTTGGCAAATATCACAGTTATACATACATAACGGCTGCGCCCGGGAGAGAGTTACACAGCAATTCTCACTATGGACGAGATGGGGACGCCGGGTAAGGGCAGCCTGCCTATAAGTTAGGAGCACATTTGAAGCCGCTTGAGGTTTGCTCAGTCTGGTCCGATAATAGAGAGGTGTTGCATTGCGGGACGTTTTCATAAACACTCCCGCCCACACAAACCATGCGTCTGCGCTTCAATGAACGAAAGGCAACCCAGGCTGCGGCTCACCTTCTGAAGCTCCGGGGGGCTCAGATGAGCTACATGAAGCTCATCAAACTCCTCTACCTGGCAGACCGCACCGCATTACTGCGATGGGGCCGGCCCATCACCACGGACACCTACGTCTCCATGGATCGAGGGCCAGTGCTGAGCCGTGTGCTGGATCTGGCCACCGATGAGGATTTGCCGGGTCAAACCTCCGTTTGGGCAAAACACATCACTGAGCCTGAGCACTACGCTGTCCGGCTTCGCAACGACCCCGGCGAAGATGAGCTTTCCACTGCGGAAGTGCAACTGTTGGACGAAATCTTTCGACAGCACGGCACCAAGAGCCGGTGGGAGTTGGTGGATTTGACACACAAACTTCCGGAATGGAAGAATCCTCAGGGCGGCGCCATTTCCATCCAATATCGCGACATTCTGAAGGCGGGAGGGAAAACGGAAATCGAGATCGCCTCCGTTGAAGACGAACTTGAGGGCATTGCCCTCGTGGAGAATATCCTGGACGCACATTGACGCGATGTTGGCCCTGGGTAGCACGGTGCTGATACCGAAGCCGGGACAAGACAAGTCTCATCTGTGGGTGATCGTCACCGCCGTCAATCCGCAAAACGGCGAGGTCATCATCGTAAACTTCACCACCCAGCGTCCACACTCCGATAAGACCTTGGTGATACAGCCGGGCGAGCATCGTTTTGTGGGCCGCCCGACTGTCGTTTTCTACTCGGACGCCCGGTTTGTCAAACTGGCTTTCCTCGAGGCCGCCGTGAATCAAGGCATTGCCAATCAACACGATCCTTTGGACCCAGCCTTGCTGAGGCGTGTTCAGGCAGGTCTGCTGGCGTCGCCCCTGACGCCTGCCAAAATAAAGACCGCCTTTACTCAAGCCCAGCAGCAGAGCCAGTGTTAGACACGGATTTCACGAATTGGCACGGATAACTCGTGTTTGACAACCAGTTTGGCATCCTTGTTGACCTTCTCGGCGGGCACATCCGCGCCTTCGTAGAGGAAGACCTCCGGGTCGTCGCTGGTCAAGGTCAATTCCCCAGCAGTTCTCATTTTGGCTGGTCTGGGAGGTTTGGTGTCCACCCTTTAGGGTGTCCGAGGCCACATGGGATCATCCGCCATTCGTCCCATTCGTCCCATTCGTCCCATAATGAGAATTGCTGTCAATTCCCAGCCCCACCGCTGTGGTGTCGAAATGCCTGTCGCGGAAATGCCTTGCGTGAGCTTGCGGAACGTCATAAAACGCCCGGAGACTATAGTGCTATACCATTCCTCAATTCAACGCGACGTTTCTGCCCCGGCAGCCAATAGCCGATACGTGCAACCCATCGGACAGCGGTCATTCCCGAGGGAGTTTTGCCTGCGGGTGCTTTTATTTGCCTTTCTGGCGTTGGCGCTCGGCGCCCGTGCCCAGCCGGTGGATTTCGGGAGCGGGGAGTGGATTTGGTCCGCGCCGCCGGCGGGCCGACCGGCTCTGGATCAGCCAGCGGGGACAGTGTGGTTTCGGGCGAGCGTCGCCGTGTCCGAGAAGGCTCAGATTCGCTCCGCGGAACTGATCATCACCGCGGATAACCTCTACGCCGCCTACCTCAATGGCCAGTTTGTCGGCGAGAGCGCCGCGGACCCGAATGCCTGGAATCGCGCGAAGCGCTTTCAGGTCGCGCGCCTGCTTTCGGCGGGGCACAATGTGATCGCCATCGAGGCCGTCAACACCGCGCCAGGACCGGCGGGTCTGCTCGCCCGGCTCGTCGTCGAGCTGACCGACGGGCAGAAAGCGGATCTGACCACGAGTCCCTCCTGGAAATGCGCTACGCAGGAGCAGCCTAACTGGCAAGAGCCGGGGCTAAACGACCAGGCCTGGGCCGCAGCGATAAGCCTGGGTGCCTTTGGGGTGGAACCCTGGGGGAAGTTCGCGGTAGGCGCGGAACGGGAAGCGGTCGGTCGCCGCGACCGGGGGAACGAACTCGAACCGCCCGCTGATTATGCCTGGCCCGAGGCGGTGATCTTTGTGGGCGAGGATTGCAGTCTCTATCGTCCGACCGCGGGGACCGGCAACAGTTACGACAGCCTCTCGGTTACGATCTTCAATCCGCGCGATTCCCGGGCCTTTCCCGAGCACGACTTGCCCGCGCCGATGAAAGTGGGACGCAAGCTCTACGCGCTGAAACCCGCCCGACCGGGCGTGGTTCCGCATCTGATCCTCGACGCCGGGAAGGGGGCGCTGGGGTCGCCAACGGTATCCTTCGATGGGCAGTGGATCTATCTTTCCATGGCCCCCAGCGGGGCGCCGTTCTTCCACATCTACAAAGTCAGAGCCGATGGGGGTGAGCCGCAGCAACTGACGGATGGTCCATTCCACGATATTGATCCCTGCGAATTGCCGGACGGCAGGGTGGTGTTCACCTCGACCCGGATCGGAACATTCGAGGAATATCACAATCCACCCTCGCGCTCGTTGTTTACGATGACCGCTGAGGGCCATAACATCACCGCGCTCACCCACACCATTGTCTTCGACAACGAGCCCGAGGTGCTGGCGGACGGACGGATTCTCTTCATCCGCTCCGACAACTTCTTTGGTCGTGGCAAAGTGGAGACGCTCCTGCACGCGATCCATCCGGACGGCACGGCGGGTTACACGGAGTATGGTCTGGAGATGGGCCCGGAATACGGCGGGCGCCTGCGGGCGTTCAACTGCGGAAGTCCGGCGCCTATGCCCGACGGGCAGGTCGCATTCCTGACTGGGTCAGGGATCGCCTTCGGCCATCCCGGTTGCACTGACGCGGAGCTGCGGCACCTGGCGGTGGCGGCCGGCGACGTGGCCGCGCTGCCGGATGGGCGGCTGCTATGCACGCTGCCCGGAAGGGCCGCCCTCCGTGGTCGGGTTCGCAGCGCCGGCTCGGGCGCGCACGAAACCAGCTACGCCCGGATCGTGATAGCCGATCCCGCGCAGGCCGACAACAAGGTCGTGGTTGTGTTTGATTCCACGAACGCGCCGTTGCACTCGCCCGTGTACCTGGGCGCGCGCCAGCGTCCGCCGAGCCTGTCCACCACTGGGCAGGCCCTAAATACCGCGGAACCGCACCCGACCGGCATCCTGTTCTGCGCGGACGCGAGGTTCACCCGGAATACCACCGCGGGCTGGCCCCACGTTCGGGCCATGCGGGTCCTGGCGGGTAAGGGGCTCACGATGCGTTCTTCCCATTCCTATATTGTCCACGCCGGCAGCGAAGTAACCGAGCTGGGCACCGTGCCGCTGGCGGCGGATGGTTCCTTCGCGGTTGAGGTGCCCGCGGACACCCCGATTGCCTTCCAGGCGGTCGATGGCGAAGGGCGGTCGGAGCTCAACGAGATGTCCTGGATCTTTGTCCGACCCGGGGAAACGCGTGGGTGTGTTGGCTGCCATCAATCCAGGCAGTCGGCCCCCCCTGTCCGGCAGAAGAATCTGCAGGCCTTGCAGGTGACGCCGCTGCGGCTGTCCGGGCTGGGCAGACCTCACCAATTCCGGGGGAATAACGCAGCCGTGACCGGCTTGATGGAGCTGCAGATCGACCGTTATCGGGAGGTCGCCGGCATCAACCGCCACAGCGACACTCCTGAGGCCTTGGCGACCGGAGTTCAGGAAGTCGCTGGGCTGATCGACCTGTTGCAGGCGACCAATGCCGACCTGAGGATCAGCGCCGCCCAACGGCTGGGTATTTTCCGGCATAGGAACGCATCCCCGGCGCTGGCCCAATGCCTGCGCGATAAACAGCGCGAGGTTCGGGTGGCTGCCGCGGTTGCCCTGGCGGCCTGTGGGGACCGGGGTGCAATTCAGCCGTTGCTCGGAGCACTGCAGGATGCTGATCCACTCGTCGCCCAGGCGGCGGCGAATGCGTTGGAGAATCTGACGGCCCATACGCAACCCTTTGACCCATTTGACGGCGAAGCGGAGCAGAGTCGCCAAGCGGAAGCGTGGCGTATCTGGTTTCAGCAGAATGACTGGGAGCGAGTCGAGAAGGGTTTGGTCACACGTCTCTCCGGCAAAGATCGGGAAGACGTTCGCGCGGCGGCGGTTGCGCTGGGACATATCGGCGGCGACGCTGGACGCCGGGGCCTGCGCGACTACGTGCTTCGCGAAAGCCAGCGGAATCCATTCCCGAATTGGCGTAAGAACCATCGCGGCGACGAAGCGCGGTTCAACTCACTGGCGGACGTCAATCCCCGCACGTTACAGGCGGCGGTTCGGTCGCTGGGATGGCTGGGTGACGCCGAGTCGATCGGGATGCTCTCCGAGATACTGCGCGCGAACGTGGATCCGGAAAAGGCCAACCTGTTTTTAGCCGAAGCTGCGGTCGAAGCCTTGGGCCGGATCGGCACGCCCGAAGCCATCACGACCTTGATCCAGGCTTTTGCCAAGCTGCCGGAGTACCCCGAGTACACCCGCTGGTACGGCGACCACGATGCACTTATCGCCTGCCACGCCTCCCCCGTGCATTATCTTATCATTGAGGCGCTCGACGCGACCGGGGCCACGAACACAGCAGCGATCCTGCCGGACCTCATAAGGTCCGTGCCGACCGATCCGGACCGGGCACTGCTGCCCGGCAGCGACGATTACGAGACGCTGGTGGGCCGAGTGATCCGGCGCAGTGGACAGGCAGGGATGGTCACCGAGACCTGCCTGGCGCTGTTGGGGGATCCACAGGCAACCAAACAGCCCGGCATCGAAAAGGCGATTGCCACAACGCACGAAGCATGGGGCGGGAAACCGGACCCGCAAAACCGGGCGGCGCAGGTTCTCTCGTTCGTCTGTCGCGACCGCTCCTTTGAGCCGCGCCTCAGGAAGGCCCTGGAACGGTATTGGATTCAGCCGGTGGACATCCCTCGCGTATTCGACACCGGCATCCCGGTGGTGACGAAGCTGCCCGCGCGCCATTGGGTCTGTTTCTACCTTGCGCGGTCGCTGGGAAACATGGGTGATACGCGTTCGGTGGAGACGCTGGTGAAAGTGCTCGAGGACTCGGCTACGGAGGCAGCCAGTGGCCGGCCCGATCCCCTCGGGCCGGGGGTGCTGTTTCTGCACAACGACCTCACTCCTTGCTGGCGTGCGGAGGTGGCTTGGACTTTGGGACGGCTTGGGGATTCCCGAGCTCAGCCAGTGTTGCTCAAGATGATTGCCGACCTCCAGAATGCCACCGACACGAGATACGCGGCCGCGGTCGCGGCTGGCCGACTGGCCAACGCAGCCGGTCTGGTCGAACTCCGCCGCCTGGCAGAGGACTACCCGGAAATTTCCGTGCGCCGTGCGATGCTCTCACCCGCGCCGCGTCAATAACCGAGCAAGTGTCAGTTCCCACTATTGACACTAATCCGCAGCCGGCCTTCACGCGGAGCGCGACGAACATGACCAATGCGGAGCGCGGAATGCGGAAGGACTCTCCGTTCAGTTGGTCGCGCACGCAATTGACCACCCGCAGGTGGTGGGGACAATCCTGGGCCTCCTTACCGTCTGGCACGATCTGTCTTCCAGACCGGCCCCGCACGGCTGCCTGTATTCTCGCGTTTCGGTCGCGAAGAGGATTTCGGCAGCCCTACCGGCAATCGGAAATGAGCCAGGCCGAGGCACACTACCAGTAGTGTCTGTAGTCCTTGGGTGAGCACAAGATATGGTGTTGTTTTTGGCGTTTCTAGCTTAAAGGGCTCCAGATTGCAACGGTTGGACTCGCGGGCGGGGTTCGGGACGGGGATGCGAATGGCGCGGAGAAGCGGTCAGAAGTTGCGCGATTGTTCGCTCAGCCCGCAGGACAAGCCAAAAAAGACTTCGATTAAGTCCGACAGGTTGCTAGAGTCAATAGTGAACTTGATGCGATTAACTGAGTCATGAACACAAGAGGTTTAGTCGTCACGTTGGCCCTTTTGGGCTGCCTATTCTATGCCGGTGACCGTGCGCTTTCCCAAAACTGGGCCGCGACCAGTTCGCCCTCCAAATGGTGGCATTCCATCGCGTCTTCCGCGGATGGCACCAAAATCGTGGCCGCCGACGGCAGCCCGGGCTTGATTTACGTCTCGAAGGATTCCGGGTCCAATTGGACGGCGACCACTGTGCCTGCCGACTACTGGAGTTGCGTCGCGTCATCGGCCGATGGCGCCAAAATGGTGGCGGTGTCATGCACCCCTGGTTATTTTCACGGGCATATCTACACCTCGGCCGACTCTGGCGCCCATTGGGTTTCAAATAGTCCACCCACTGGATACGACCTGGGCATTAGCGTCGCCTCGTCGGCCAACGGTGCTAAGTTGGCAATGATCAGTTGGAATAGTAATTCTGGGACTTACACGGTGATTTGCATTTCGACCAATTCCGGATCCACCTGGACCGTGCCGTCTCAACCCTACAACCTCAGTTCTTCCTGGCATTCAGTGGCCTCCTCAGGGGATGGCACCAAACTCGTGGCCACTGACGGTTATTATGACCGTTTGAATTACGAATGGTTTGGGCACATTTACCGTTCCACCGACAGTGGCAAGACTTGGAGTGCGACCAGCGCGCCGACGACCAACAATTATGGTGCCATAGCCTGCTCGGCCGACGCGTCGCACCTGTTGGCGGCCGGCGGCGACGGGCGGCTTTACACCTCAACCAACTCGGGCACCACCTGGCACACATACTTGGCGGGCAGCGTTAGCGGTGTCGCCTCCTCGGCGGATGGCAATCGTTTGTTTGCTGTGACCTCCACGGGGCAGATCTACACTTCGACCAACGCCGGAGTGGCCTGGAGCACCAACATCGTCGCGGCCGCGCCGTGGAGTGCGGTCACGTGCTCGACGAATGGAACCAAAGCCTTCGCCGCCGCTTCCCAGAGTTCGGTTTATGCCTCGCCTTACTCCGGCAACTGGAAGCTTTCAAGCGCGCCTGGCACCAATTGGACTTCCGTGGCTTCCTCCGCCGATGGGACCCATCTTGTCGCGGCCGCTACCGACCGAGGCCCCATTGGGACTAACCCAGCCACGGCGGTGTATCCGGGCGGCCCCATTTATACCTCGACTAACTCGGGGGTCTCTTGGAGCAGGACCAGCGCCGTCAGTAATTGGGTTTGCGTCACCTCCTCCGCCGACGGCTCCCAATTGGCCGCCGCTAGCTATCAGTACAACTCTAACGCGCCAGCGGCCAGCCACAGCTCGTTTTTCACCTCGGCCAACGGGGGCGGCGCCTGGACCCAGAGCAGCGCACCGGACCGTCCCTGGAGTGTGCTGGTTGCGTCCGCCGACGGTCAGCACTTGGTGGCGGCGGCGGGCGGGTCGATTTACACCTCGGCCAATGCGGGAGGGACGTGGACCTCGAATAGTGTGCCAAGCGGCTATCCTTGGACGGCGATGGCCTCCTCCGCGGATGGCACCCAACTCATGGCCACCGCCGGTTATTTTAACAGTTATTACTACACCTTCTTTAGTTACATCTACCGTTCCGCCAACAGCGGCGTGACTTGGACGAAGACCAGCGCGACGACGAGCTACGAGATGTTTAGTGCCCTCGCCGGTTCGGCCGATGGTTCGCATCTCGTGGTAGCCACCTCCGGGTCGCTGCCTAACGCCGGTCCGCTTTACACCTCCAGCGACTCGGGAGCCACTTGGACCATGGGTAGTGTGCTGGCGGCTGGGGTGGCGCAGGTTTGGCGGTTCGTTGCCTCGTCGGCCGACGGGAGCCGATTGGTGGTCATGGATACTTTTGGCCGGATTTACGTCTCGGGAGATGCGGGGGCCAGTTGGGCTTTGGTTAATGCACCCGCCCTGCCGTGGACGGCGCTCGCCTTATCGGCGGATGGCAGCACGCTGATGGCGGCGTTTGATGGTGGAATCTATGTCTCACAATTACAAATTAGCTCGTTGCCTGCATTGAGGATTACGCACTCCGGCAGCAACGTCGTCATTTCATGGGCTACGAACGCGACTGGATTCGGGCTGCAACAAAACTCTGCCCCCGGGAGCCCCAATTGGGTTGGCGTAACCGCCCCGGTTAGCATCGTCAACGCACGGAACCAAGTGAGCGTTACGCCGACTAACCACGCCAACTTCTATCGGCTGAAGAGTCCTTGACCCGAGCCGTTTCCATCGCGCCCGCTCCCCTGATGGGGCCGTGCGCATTTGACCAATGCTCTCTGCACGTCACCATAAGAGGAATTCGCTCCCGCTTGGCGCGCGGAATACATTCGGAAGCCGAGGCGGTAGCCCTTCACTTCGCTTGCAGGTGCGGTTCGAGGCATTCGGCCAGAATAGCGGTGTAGGTTTCGCAGCCTTGCTGGTTCAGGTGTGTGGTGCTGGCGAAAAGAGCATCTGGCAGGGTAGGGGGTAGATTGGTCAGGCAATCCGCCTGCAGCCATTGGCCGCATTGATGAAGGATTTGCCTGGCTTTGCCAGGATAATTCGGGGCTGCAAAGGACTCAGGTACTGGCGTTAACCCAACCAGCAGTTTGGCTCCGGCGGGAATAGCACTCCTGAATGCAAGGCAAACCGATTCAAGAGTCGGGGATAGGCGATACTCCGCATTGCCTTGCCCGGGAGCTGGGACAAATTGGTGCGGATCTACCGCGCTGCCCCGTGTCCGTTCCATGTAATTGTAAAGGTCCAGGTTGAAGCCGTAGAACCGGCCGTATTGTCCCGGCAGTGGCAAGGGGAAACGGCCCAGAAATCGACTTTCAAAGATGTTCAACCCAAGCAAGCCACAGAGTTGGCCGTGGACGGAGCTGGGGCCGCTCGGGTCTGTCCCCGCGTAGAGGTCCGATAACAGCAGCAAGTAGCTGGAGACCGGCTCAATGCCACGCAGCATCTCGGGATGGACTAGTAGGACGACCACCCGTACGCGCCCCGGATTCACATCGTTATACCGTGCCAAAATCGAAGCATAGCCATTAAAGCCTACATACATGAACGTCCCGAGATTCAGCGGGCGATACCGGCCCCCGAGCTGTTGGCGCAGTTTGATGGCGGACACGTCCATCAAACAGGAGGAGTCGCCGGTCAGGACCAAGTCGGAGTCATTCGGTTCGCGGCTGGCATACGCCTGATGCGTAATGATGGTGCGTTCGAGATCCAGCGCGGGCCAGGGGGAGGGCCATAGTCCGGTCATCGCGCCCAATCGCATCAGCGCGGCGACGAGGATCATCGGTACGGCGACGCGGGCCGCGAGGCGGACCAAATCGCTCCTGTTTACCTCATATTCATGGCTCTTCATGCCTGGTTAGAACTGAAAATAGATAAAGGGGACTGCTCTCTTTTCCCAAAACAGTATGATACCCAGCAACATCAGACCCTGCACGATCCCGCTTAGCCATGCTGGCTGATGGAGAATAACCAGCTCATCCTCCGTCTTATGCTGCCAGAATTCCAGGCACAGCAAGGGCGTCGCAAATATCAAGAGACAAAGCAGGTAATGGGGCAGCCAGGGTGGAGAATCCCAGATGGCCAGGGAGCGAGTGAGGACGCACACACGCTCGAAGGAGCCCGCGCGGAAGAGCAGCCAGCCATAGAACACGAACAGCAGCGTGAGCGGCGCGGCAAACGAGCGGGTCATGAGGGCCGCGCGCGCGTCGCGCTCCTGCCACCAACGGTTCACCATCAACCCGAGCCCATGCCATGCACCCCAGAGCACGAAATTCCAGGCTGCACCGTGCCATAACCCGCCCAGGAGCATCGTTATCAGCACGTTGACCGATGCGCGCCGGCGGCCCAGACGGTTTCCGCCCAGGCTGATGTAAAGGTAGTCTCTCAACCAGCGCGACAGGGTGATGTGCCAACGCCGCCAAAACTCCCGCAGACTCGTCGCGAAGTAAGGAAGGGCGAAGTTCCTGGCCACATCAAATCCGAGGAACCTCCCGAGCCCTCGAGCAACGTCAGAGTAACCCGAGAAATCGCCGTAGATTTGGATGCCGAAGGCAACCGTTGCCGCCACCGTCACCGGGCCGCTGATGGCAGGCCCATCGAACGCCATCTCCACCAGCGGCGCGAGGTTATCGGCAATGACTACTTTCTTGAAGAGGCCGAAGATAACGAACCAGACCCCTTCGACCAGACTTGCGCCAGTGATCGTGAGTGGACGCGCAAATTGCGGGAGCAAATCCTGTCCGCGATGGATCGGCCCGGCGATCAGTTGCGGGAAGAAAGAAACGAAAGCCAGGTATTGCAGAGGGCTGCGCGTGGGCGGTAACTGGCGGCGGTAAACGTCGATTACGTATCCCAGGCTCTGGAACGTGTAGAAGGAAATCCCAGCGGGCAATACGATCGCCAAGGTCGAGCGGTGGAAGGGAAGGTGCAATGCATCCAAGAGCACGGCCATCGAATCCACAAAGAAATTGAAATACTTGAAGAACCCTAATAACGAGAGGTTCACGACGATGCTGGCGGCCAGGATCAGCCGCCGCCGGCGCGGCGCCTCCACCTTATCCAGGAACAGGCCGACCAGGAAGTCGAAGCACCCCGAAAATATCAACAGCCCGAGGAATCGCACATCCCACCATCCGTAGAACAGCCAACTGGCGGCCACGATCAGGACGTTGCGCTGGACCAGGGAATTCCGGCAGAGGAAATAGAGCAGCAGAAACGCCGCGAAGAACTGCAGGAAGACCGTGGAGTTAAAGAGCATGTTCAGTCGGAGCCCGGTGCGGCGCTGGCGCCGGGCGGGATTCTTTGAATTGACGCATCGCCAATCCCCATTACGATACCGAGCAAGCGCGAAAGGCAAGACGAGAGTTTTATGAGCCAACAGCCGTTTGAACCGTGTCCGAGGGCTCGGGCGCGTGGATTCACCCTGATCGAACTGCTGGTGGTTATTGCGATCATTGCCATTCTGGCCAGCATGCTTCTACCCGCAATCGCACGGGCCAGGGCCAGGGCCCAAGGGATTCAGTGTCTAAACAACCTCAAGCAGCTAGGCATCGCCGTGGCCCTGTATCTGCATGAATCCAACGGCCGGATTATGGTGGATGCTCCACTGGACCCCGACACGACCTGGGGCAGCCTGCTCAATTCAAACCAGCCGCTTCGCGCGCTGGATGTGTTTGTGTGCCCGGCCTACGCACCGGTGCGCTTCACGAACTGGTTCTACACGTTTGGAGTCCGCCAGGATCCGCCGCCCGAATATGCGCTCGGCGATTTTGGTGAGGTCTTTAATACGACTTCTCTGCCGCGCCCGTCGGAATACTTGTTCCTGGCGGACACCACCAGCCGGGGCCGGAGCGGGGCTGGCGCCCGACAGTACTACTACTTCCGGAGCGATCACGAAAATGAGGTTCACGCCCGGCATAATGACCATGCGGATGGCCTGTTCATCGATGCCCACGTCGAGTCCTGCAAGCGCACGCGGTTGGAGCAACTTGGCATTCAGGCGCTCTACGGACCCGACTCCGTGCCCGGCTATTTCGGGCCTTGACCGGCATGAACCGCGCCTCCTGGGTCAAGTGGATTGTGGGGCTGGCCTTCCTCGCCACTGTGCTCGGCCTAGTGGAAGCTCAATTCCACCTGTTTCGGAAGTTGTGCGGTGCCGGTCCGCTGACGCAGCGCGAGTTGGCCATGGAGTACTTGGGTCGCTACCTGGCCAGCCAATGTCCGGGGAAAAAGGCGGTGGTCCTTGCCAATCCCTTCTCACAGAAATCAGGGCAGCCTCGGGAAGTCTATCAATTCGAGAAAGCGGGCTTGCAGGGCCTGCAACGCGGGTTGGGGAAGTCCGTCGTCATTGAGGGCGTCGCCTTTCCGGAGCTGAAACCTGGCTTTGTCGAAAACCCTCGCTCAGTCTTCATTGACCCGCATACCACCACGCCCTTGAGTTATGTCGTAACCGACGACGCGCTCGACAAAATTGCCGCTGCGCATCCCCAAGCTGAACTAATGGTCAGTCTAATTGGCTTACCGCTTAACGTGCTGCAGACGGAGACCTGGAAGAGTGGCAATCCGAGGAGATTCGCCCTGCTCCTGCCAGATTTGAGGTTGGTAGGAGATGAAGGTGCCGTCCGTGAGGCGATCTTGAGCGGCAAAATCGCCGCCTTCGTCATGAACAAACCTGGCGCTCCTCCTGAGGGCCAGCCTATGGGCAAGGACTCCAAGATGGAATTCGACCGCCGCTTTCTGCTGGTTAATCGCGACACCATCGACCGCCTCCTGCAACTCTACCCGCGTCTCTTCCGGTGACCCCACCCAGCCTCCCGTCCTGCTGGCAATGGTTGTGACCACTACGGACGGACGAGTTTGAGGCGCAGGTAGGCGGGGCTTGGGCAGTTCGTGATGGTGAAGCGATTCGTCAGGATCACCGCGGAGACTGACTGAAAATTCGGCGGTGAGCAAGTAGCCGACATCTCCACTACATAACCATTCACGCCGTTGGTGGTGTGCAGGGTTGCGTCGCAAACGTATGAAGCCGGCCCGTCCCAACCGAGGGTCAAATCACCCTGGGCCAGCGAGCAAAGCCGGATCCTGGGGATAGGATGAAAGCCAATGACCCCACGCACCGGCATGTCGGCTTCCCAATTCTGCGCGGTCCAGGCCTTCAAGCGATTATCTCCACTCGCCCAACTCGTCCGATAACGCACGTAATTGACGCCACCGTTGATGTAATAGCCGTAAGCGAGCATGGAGTGGATCTCCGGATTCACATTTTCGGCGGAACCGATGGTGCGAGAGTATTCGTTGTACGATTGCAGGAATAGCAGCACTGGATAGCCGGCATCGATCTCCGCTTGCATGTCGGCAAAGGTGAAGCCTTGCCCCGTTGGTGTGTTCGGGTTGAAATCGGTCAACTGCGTGAAAACCTCGGCATCGTAGCCTCGCCATCGGGTCCAGGCACGCAGGCCGGTCTGCACGTCCACGTCCGGCTCCGCCGCAGCCGGATCAGGCACGTAATTGACATGCCTCTCTCCGCTGGGATTCCACGAGACAAAGCAAAACCCGTCAATGTTGCCGCGGCACTCATTTCGCAGGTTCTGCCATTTGAACTGGTCCATCCCGATGAAGTCCCCTATGCAATCGGGTTCATGCTCCGGACGTCCAGCCGCAGTGTAGGGGTCCGGGGCTGCGCTGTCGAAATCCCTGTAGTAGTCATCAACGTGCCCAGGCTTGTCCATCGGTCGGTAGTCCACCCCCGCCTTACTCGCCCACATGGAAGTGATGTCCTGATTCCTGGCGGTCGTGTTGAGCGGAGCGACTCCTCCGTTCACCCTCCCTGTATAGAAGTCAGGAAAACCGTGCCGATCCCAGTAACCCATCAGGTTGCCGGCAGCCGTCCCCATACACGCGTAAAACCAGTTATAATCCGGCACGTCGAGGATGAAGATGTTGTTGGCGGCTCGGGCGAACTCGGGTGGCCCAAGAAGTGCCAGCCCTACAGCCACAAACCCCAGGGAGATGGCAGTCCTGCTGGTATTCTTCATGACTGGACACACTCTACTCCCCCGAGCTTCACGGGCAAAGCCCCAAATCCTCCAGAGTGAATTAATAGGAGGGAGCCTGGAGGCGGAAGAACATGGCGCGGTTGGCGAAGGCGCTTGTGTAGGGGCTGGAACCTTCCGGCAGGTTCGTGAATGGTCCGGTCAAGGTTGGGGCGGCTTGCAGGTTGAAGACGGGATTGGTCCAGGTCAGCACGCGGTTGTAGGCCGCCAATTGGATGTGCAGCGGGATTGGGCTGATGGGACCGAGGGAGAGCTTGAAGATGGTGCCGCTGCCGAAAGCGCCGCCATATTGGGTCGTGCCATAGAGTGCGCCGTCATTGCCCAGCAGCAGCGGGCCGCTGGGGGTGGAACCGTTGGTGCCGTTGAAGACCATGAACGTGTTCATCGCGCCGTCGGCAGTGATGCGGAAGATGGTGCCATTTCCAGCGTATTGATTGCCGTTGAAACCGGAGGTTGTGCCGTAGAAAACGCCATTGGGTCCAGGAATCAACGAGGCCACGGGATAAGCTCCATTGCCGCCGTTGAAGGAAAACAGAGCAGTGATCACGCCGTTGGTCGTGACACGATAGACGACACCGTAATTATGTTTGCCGCCGTATTTCGTCGTGCCGTAAAGGGCGCCGTCGGGGCCGAGAGTCAGCCCGGCCATCGGAACCGAGCCATTGGTGGCGGCGAACACGGCGAAGGGGGTGACGAGAGAGTAGGGCGCGCTGTTGGTCGAGACGCGGAAGATGGTGCCGTAAAGTGCCTTGCTGCTGCCACCCATCGTCGTGCCCCAGAGATAGCCGGCGTCGTCCAGCACCAGCGTGCAGTTGGGAGAGGCCCCGTTGGTATTGTTGAAGATGGCAAGCGTGGTGAGGACGCGGTTGGCGTCCAGCTTGAATACGGTACCGTAGTCAAAAAAGCCGCCATGAACGGTTGTGCCGTAGAGGTTGCCACTACTGTCGCTAATCACCCCGCCAACCGGGTATGCGCCGTTGGTGGAATAGAACGTGACTAGATTGGTGAAGTTCTGGCCGTTGGTGGCAACGCAGACCACCACGCCGTCGCCAGAACCATTCCCGCCGCCAAGGTAGGCCGTCGTGTATAGGAGGTCGTTGGAACCGAGCAACAGTCCGGCGTAGGGATAAGCGCCGTTCACGCTAGTGAAGGTGACAAGGTTCGTGACCACGCCGTTGGTGTTCAGTCTGAAGATGGTGCCGTTTTGGGACGGGCCACCGTTGTAAGCGGTGCCGTAAAGCGTGCCAGCGGCATCCTGGAGCAATCCTCCCAGCGGCTGGGCTCCCGAGGAGGCGCTGAAGCCAAACATCGTGGTGAGCGTGCCGTTGGTGGCGAACTTGAAGGCTGTGCCGTAGCCGTTTGCGCCGCCCCAGAAGGTAGTGCCGTAGAGATTGCCATTCGTGTCGAGGACGGGTGCCGTATAAATGCTGGCGCCGCTCGTGCCGAAGTTGAAGCTGTACAGGGGCTTCACGGTGCCGTTGGTGGTCGTGAACTGATAAAGGCTGTTGAAGGTGGCGCCATAAAAGACGTTCCCTGGCCCTGCCACCAGGCCGGAGTGGGGGGGGTCGTTAAGGGTGGCGACGCCCACGATGAGCTGGTGATTGGTGGCCGGGATTTCAAAGATGGTGCCTGAGCCGGTGCCGCCGCCGCCGCCGACGGAGGCGGTTCCATAAAGATTTCCGGCAGCGTCTTCAACCAAGGCAGCCAGGGGAAACGCTCCGTTACGGAGAAAATCGAACGAGCCAAGAGTGGACAGGGTGCCGGAAGGCGCCAAGCAGTAAACGACGCCGAAGCCAGTGCCACCCATTTGCGTTGTGCCATAGATGTTCCCATCCCGGGAGAGGAGCACGCTCGAAGCGGGATTCGCGCCATTGGTGGAGGCGAAGGAGCAGAGGGTGGTCCACAAACCGTTGGTGGTGATTTGGAATACCGTGCCCTTGCCATAGGCGCCGCCATTGTAGGCAGTGCCATACAGCTTCCCATCACTGCCCCAAACCAGATTGGCCTGCGGATTCGCTCCGATGCGAGGGTTCAAACCAGCCAGCGTCGTCAGCACGCCATTGGTCGTCACGCGAAACACGCTGCCATAACCGTCCCCATAATCGCTCGTTCCACCATACCGGGTGGTGCCGTAGAAATTGCCGTTGGTATCCGATACCAACCCGGCAAAAGGATAGGCGCCGTTGGCGCCATTGAAATCCACCAGATCGGTCATGTTGCCGGTGGGGGTGACCCGGAAAACCGAGCCATAGCCATAAGCTCCGCCATACTGCGCGGTCCCGTAGAAGTTACCATCCGGGCCCTGCACCAGGCCGCCGGAAGGATTGCTGGGAGGCTGGCTGAAGCTAAGGAGGGTTTGCAGCGACTGGCTGAAGCCATTGGCGCCCGCCAGCAGCCCAATGCAAAGAGCGACAACACCGGGGCGTTTTCTTAGGGGATTCATAGTTCTTTTGAATAAGCGTCGATTCCGAATTATCGGGGTATGGCGGCTCGGTAAAAGTACTGGGGCCAACGGTTGGTCCGGAGGTCGCTGAACGAGAGCGCCTCGAAGCTTAAAGTGTTGGTCCAGAGCGGAACCCAGTCCACAAGGTTCGATGTTCCCTGCACCACCACAGGCTGGCCCATCAGGCCAGTGAGCGAAAAAACAACTTGCTGGCTATTCAATCCGATGCCGCTGGGGGCCATCACAGGCTGAGTAATAATGCCCCGGCGAATCGTGTCATTATAGGAGTCCGCCACATAAAGGACACCGTTGGCCACCGCGATGCCTTCGGGATAATAGAACCGAGCCTCATTGCCCGCACCATCGGCGCTCGCGGGAAGGTTGAGCAGGCCGCCCAACGTCGTGACCACTCCGGCCGGTGTGATTCGGCGGACAGTATGATTATTGTAATCCGCCACATACACGTTGGTGGCCTCGTCCACTGCCACACCTCGCGGGCTGTTGAACAGCCCGACGCTGCTGGTTCCGTTCGTCCCGTCGTACCCTCCGGCGACTTTCGCCACACCCGCCAGAGTCGTCACCACGCCCTGCGGTGTGATTTTTCGGATCGTGTTATTACCGCTGTCGGCCACATACACATTGGTAGCGCTGTCCACCGCCAGGCCACAGGGATGGTTGAAACGCGCGCTACTCCCAGTCCCGTCATTGGTTCCAGTAACGCCCGACTGTCCGGCCAGCGTTGTGATTACTCCAGCCGGGGTCATCCTCACGACTATGGAGGAGCCATCATTGAAATAGACATTAGTGCCGCTGTCCACCGCCACACCAAGGGAAGCGTAAAAGCCCGGCAGGGTTGACAACAACCAGTTGGTTCCGGCCGGCGTTAGTTTCCGGATAGCACTGTTCCCAGTATCCGCCACATAGATGCTCCCCGCTTTATCCAGCGCCAGCCCAGAGGGATGACTAAACACGTTGGTAATCGTCGTCACCGTCCAGTTGGTTCCGGCGGGCGTGAGTTTCCGGACGGCGCCGTTGAAGGTGTCAGCGACATAAACATTGCCCTTGGAATCTGCCGCGACGCCGGCAGGGTAATGGAACACTGCGCCCTGGCCGATGGGCGCGTCCCAGTAACCGGAAAAACCCGGTATCCCTGCGGCAGTGCTGAATGCGTAAGACGTGTAGATGAGTTGGGCTGCCGTGCTGGTGCTCTCGAGCAACGCCAACGTCAGCAGTGCAACAATACGACCGCCAATAAATCTAGGTGTTCTTCTCACACAATCCCTCGCAACCTGGGGCAATGCGTGATTGTGCGCTCGTTCAACAAGTTCCGCAAGCCTGAAGCGCTTGGTGCCGGCGTCGGTTCGCGACTTGGCAACGGTTTCAACAGTATGCCCCGCATCGTGGGAAATCGGGACCACCTTAACCGGAATCATGCAGATGGAAATGGGGAGCACGCCCGCCCCGGGCGTAGCCAGCCGGCGCCCCCGCCGGGTGGCGGGGCCGCGTGCCGATTCACTGGACGGTGAGTTCGTTTATGGAGCTCGGGAGGTAACTGGCGAGGGCGCCAGTCACGGCGCCCGGGGCGGGCGCGCTCCCCTGCCACAGTATAGTCACGGCTTAGTTGCCTCGCGCACCGGGCCGGGCCACATAGGTGCGTTCGACCTCCGGATCGAAGAAAACCAGCTCCTTTCTTCCGTCCACCTCGGCAATGAAGCAGCTCCCTTTGGGGAACGCGGCAACCAGGTCTTGATCCGTCAAGTGTTGCGGTTTGTCAGGTGCCTTCGGAGCCTGGGTCAGAGCCACCATGATCTGCCGGGGAGCCGTTGCGGGCCGGCCAACCCAATGCGCGACGCTCGCGAACACCACAGCCAAAGCGGCCACGCTGCCTGCCCATCGCGTCAGCCTGCGAACTCGCTGCCGGGTCCGGAAGGTCCTCATCGCCTCCGTCTTGAAAACGGCGTTGGCGGCCTGCCAGGTCTCGTCACGCAACGTGGCGTCAAGCAGGGCGTCCTCTCTTTCGGGATCAGGATTCATTCTCATGGCGCAGGTCTTTCAGCATTTGTTCTTTGAGCTTTTGGCGGAGCCGACCCAGCCGGGATTCGATGGCCTTGTAAGTCTGGCCCGCTTCGTCGGCCAGTTCCCGGAGCGGTCGCTTGTCCACGTAAGCGGCCTGGATCAATTCGCGTTCGTCCGGCGGCCAGGCCGCGAGCGCTTCGCGAAGGATTTCGCTCAGCCGATGTTCTGGATTCTCGTGGCCATTCGGCTCGGCGGGCAAATTATCTAGAGGAACAAAGCGGTTCCAGCGTTGTCGGTAGCGGCAGTGGTCAACAAACGTGTTTTTGGCCAGCACGCACAGCCAAGCCCAGAGCCGTCGTTCGTCGTCGAAAGCATCACATGGCTTCGCCAGCTTGATGAAGGCGGCCTGGCACACTTCTTTGGCTTCGTTCTCATTGCCACGCGCGAGGACGAGCAAGAATTTGTAGAGGCGAAAACTGTAAAGGTCATAGAAGCGGGAGAAGGCGTCCGCGTCGCCGCGACGCACGGCGCGTGTCAGCGCCAGGATGTCGGGTGTGGTGGCCACGGTGCTGGCCTGAGACTCGGAGTTTCGCCCCGGATGGAAGCCGGCGGTAACGTCCGGCAGATCAAAACCCAGAGGTTTGACCGTCGCAGTGGCGCTGCCTTCATCGCGCGGCAACATGCGTGGATAGAGTGCTATTTTGCCGGCGCGGTGGGCAAGGCAGTTCGAAAATTGGGGTTCCTGGCCCGCTCTTTCGCTAGGAAGGCGGTGACGATGGATTCGACAATATCCACGAAGGACTCGGGCCCGGTCGCAACCAGAAGGCTGGTATCGTTGTGTATCGCGACGGTGCCCTCCAGACCGCGAAGGCCAGAGGAGCCACGGAGGCGAGCGTAATCCATCGCCTCTTTCCTTGACCGTTCAATGTCCTCTAGCAACGTGGCCTGTGCCGGGTCGCTAATCCCCCAAACGGGGAAGGCTTTGACTTTGACTTGATGCCGGGTGTCAGTCGCCGTTTTGTCAGGGACGAACATCACGACCGAGGGCTTGGTCAGATCGCCTTTCACGATCAAGCGCCCCAGTTCGGGTTTTTGCTCTCCCAACTGGTTGTAGAGGCTGACCAATGCTTCCAGCGGCCCGCTCTCATTGCCCGTGCGCCGTAAGATGGGCGCAAGCGAGTTCTGGCTGATCCGCAATTTCGGGATATGCACGTCCTCCATCTCCCTTGGGGTGTCCGCCACGCTCACCCAGTCAACCTTGAATTGCTCCTGCACGGCGTTGAGGAATTGGTTGGGCGTTCCCCCCTGAAAAACGAAACCGGTTGCCTCGCTTTGCGCCGGTTCGACGCCCCGCGGCGAGAAGATCACCCCGTAGTCTTCCACCGAATATTTGATCGGATGGTCAGCGACCTTGACCAAGGCGTCCAGCACGTCCACCAACCGCACGTCGGTGAGCGGCGGATTGATCTTGATGGCAACGGCACTTAAATCCACCTGTTCGGCCGCGGGAGGCGGGACGAGGTTGCCATCCGGTCCCACCTTCGGCACGGGGATAGCGGCAGCCTCACCAGGGTCCATGTTCTGGTTCATGAGAAAGTTGATGCCCTTCTTGTCCGGGTCCCGCTTTTTGGCTTCGTCTCTGAGGTTCATCACCACTTCACTGAGCGGCAAGCCGTCATAGCGGACTGTATCCAGACGGATGCTTTCAAGTCTGGTTTGGATGGCTTGCCGACCCCGGCTCGTGCCCGGTGGCGGGTTCGCTTCATTCTTGGCCTGCGCCAGCAGCGCCAGGGGCAGCGCGAGGGCTAGAATCGTGGGGAAGGTAAATGTTGTCTTCATATTGAGCTCCGCAGTTCGTCGCAATTGTCTCTGATTTCTCCGGAAACGCAAAGCCCGTCTGGGTTCGCGTCTGTCTTTCACCAATGAAGACGACCGCGCCCATTAAAATCCCTCGAATTATCTGGAGGCCGTAAGGTCTAGCCTGGATCTTTCACACTCACCTTGAAACGCCTTTAGGCGGGAGCGCCGGTCTCCGACCCGGCGTCGGCCAATTGCGCCGGGTCGGAGACCGGCGCTCCGGAGGTGTGAAAAATGCGGGCGAAGGACGGCGGGCTATCCGACGCCGCTCGTCGGCGGGGCTGGCGTAGAACAGCCTGGTTCCGGGGCCACCTGCGACTGGAGAACTCCCCAGCTCGGCACGCCAGCGCCCAACCTGCCCGTCGGATCAAAATGCTAACTTTCTCCCAATTTCTTTGCACTGGCTGGAATGCGGGCTAAACTTGAACAATGCCAACGAAACAAGCATCCGAATTGAGTCGGATCCGGGCCCGGTCTGAGACGCTTGGGTGGGGACCCCGTCAAGGATTCACATTGATCGAACTGCTGGTGGTGATTGCGATCATCGCGATTCTGGCGGCCTTGCTGCTGCCAGCATTAGCCAGGGCCAAACTCAAGGCCACCGGCGCCGGCTGTCTGAGCAACCAAAAACAGCTTGTTCTGGCGTGGGTGATGTATGCCAACGACAACCAGGAGAAGCTTGTCAATTTCCTGGAGACCGTCAACGCCAGGAACGAAGTGCCGTGGCGCTACGATCCGCCCCCCAAACCTCCGGTGTTTCCTCCGAACGCGTCGGCCGAAGACAGAATCAGGATAAACATTGAAGAAGGTTATCGGCAGGGCGCGTTGTTTCCCTTCGCCCCGAACCCAGGCATCCTCCGTTGCCCAGGAGATAAACGCACCGGCCTGAAGGCCGGCAACGGTTATACATACTCGAGCATTTCTCCCATCGGCACGCTGAACGGGGAAACGCCGGTCTTCTACAAGACAACCCAGTTTACTCGCCCGAGTGACAAATTCGTATGGGTGGAAGAAAATGACCCTCGCGGCGAGAATCTCGGCTCCTGGATCATGAATCAAGCCGGCACGGTGGCCAATGGCTTTGCCGGTTCGACGTTTATTGATTCTCCCGCGGCCTTTCACGGCGTGAGCAGCTCCTTCGACTGGGCAGATGGACATGCCTCCATGCACAAGTGGGTGAATCCGGCAACGCTCGCTTATGCTCGGAACATGGACCAGAACAAGTATGGAAACGCTCCGAGTGCCGCGCAGGTTAAGGATGACGCGCCTTGGGCGGCGAGAGGTTTTGCGTCCACTCTTAACCGGTGAGTTCGGTAGCCAGCCAGGCGCCCATTCGATGACAACGCGGCTGGGTCGGCCTGGCTACTGGGTTGCGTAGCGTGCCTGGCGTTTGGAGAGCGCGGAGTGGGTTTGGCCGGGGGAGGGGAACGCCTCGTCGGACGGTAACAAATGTTTGAGGAAGCTTGGCTTGTCGCGCCGGCCACCCCTTCGGTAATCGCGCCACATGACTGCGGCGACGCGCTCCGGGTTGAGCTTCTGCTCCAGGGTCAAGAACTCGAAGAATAATTCCATCAAACGGACCAACGCGATACCGTCCGTACGGCCAGTGGCCGAGTAAAGCCATTCGCTCCAGCCCATGAACTCAGCGAACGGAGAAAGTAGGGCAGGCGTCGCGCCTGCCGCGGGTTCAGTATGGGCGCAAGAACCAGTGCCAGCAGTACTTTGGGCCGAAGCCGTTGGAAGGGCAGGGGACAGGTGAGACTCCTGTTCCGTGTTGCTCCAGATCAGCGGCGTGGTCTCGACAAAGTTGCCGCTGTTGCCGACCAGGTCCCAGTAACGCGCAAAGCGTCGCAGCTTCTGCATCGTGGCGAAGTCAATCAGCCGATTCTGCAAGACCTCGTATGGCGGGTGCGGGTTGTACGCCATCTGCCAGTCGGCGTCGTGTCGGACGATAGGCGTGCCGCGCAGCCGTTTGAGGATACCCACCTGGATTTCGTGTGGACCGAGCGCGATCAACCGGTCAAAGCCGGCGGCAAAACTCTCCAAGCTCTCCCCAGGCAGGCCGGCAATCAAATCTGCGCGAATATGGACCCCGGTCTGAGCTCGCAAGAAACGAATATTAGCCTCCAGCCGGTCATAATCCTGGCGGCGGGCGATCCGCTTCGCGACTTCCTGGTTGAAGGTCTGAACCCCTACCTCGAACTGAAGCGCTCCGGGCGGAAACCGGGCGATGACGTCGCGCAAGGCCACGGGCAATCGGTCCGGTACCATCTCGAAATGAAACAACCGTCCGGGCCGGTGCCGTTCAAGCAGGAACTCCAGGATCACCCGGCTGGTTTCCAGGTCGAGGTTGAAGGTCCGATCCACGAACTTGAACTGGCTCACCCCCCGGTCGAGCAAGCGCTGGAGATGATCGAGGAGCGCTGGCAGTGGCACTCGCCGCACGGGTATGTCCAGGGATGACAGGCAGAACTCGCAGGAAAACGGGCAGCCGCGCGAGGCCTCGACGTAAATGAGCCGGTGCGCCACGTCCTTATCATCGTAGAGGTCGTAGGGAAGCACCAGTTCCGGGAGGTCGGGCAGCTCAGCGGGAATGATCTTGGCCGTCAGGCTTTGGCCGGAGAGCAATTGCTGGCAGGTCCGGGCGAACATCACATCGGCTTCGCCGGTGATGACGTAGTCGGCCAATTGCACGATGGGCTGCGTCTCGAATTCGTAGCTGACCTCAGGCCCGCCCAGAATAATCGTGATGCCCGGCCGCACGCGTTTGAGGATCGCGACGACTTCCATTGCCGCCGCGACGTTCCAGATATAAATGCCCAATCCTATGATCTTCGGGTTTCGCGCCAGGAGCGCCTCTGCGATCTCAACGGGTCTCCGATTAATGTCGAATTCGACGATACTGGCGGCGGCCCGCAGCGGGCCGAGGTTGGCCAGTAGATAGCGCAACCCAAACGCGGCGTGGATGTACTTCGCGTTGAGCGTGGTGAGGACGATCTCAGCCATTGCCGTAGGCAAGTTACATGGTTAAATCGTTACCAGGTTACATGAGCGATGTGCACTGCAGGCCCATGTAACCCATGTAACTTATTTAACCTCTCGTGCTGCAAGTGCCTCAGGAATTCTTCTTCCGTAACAGACCGGAAGCCCGCATCCATTCTTCAGCGCGCTGGGGCCAGCTACTGATCAGTTTATCTGACGGGCGCAGGCCGTAACCGTGACCACCGGTAGGATACAGGTGCATCTCAACAGGTACCTTGGCGTTCTTCAAGGCGAAGTAATAAAACAGGCTGTTTTCCACGCGAACCCCGTCATCCTCGGCCTGGATCAGGAATGTCGGTGGCGTATTGGAAGTTACCGTTAGGTCTGGCGCGAGCTTGTTGTCCTGGTCCTTGAGCGCAAGGTAGGCGGGATATATCGGCATCGAAAAATCAGGACGACAACTGACTTGGTCGGCTTCGTCCACCGGTTCATAGGCGCGCCTGTCGAAGGTGGTGCTCACGGATGCTGTGAGATGGCCGCCGGCAGAGAATCCGAGAACGCCAATACGCTTCGGATCAAGGTCCCATTCCTTGGCGTGAAACCGCACCAGGCTGAGCGCGCGTTGCGCGTCTTGCAGAGGCAAAACATGCTTGTCGTCACCCGGGCGAGTTGGCACACGGTACTTCAAGAGAACACCCGTCACACCAATGGAATTAAACCACTCGCAAATCTCCGTGCCTTCGAGATCCATCGCCAGAATGCTATAACCTCCACCGGGGCATACGACCACCGCGGTGCCTGTGTCCTTCTCTTTCGAAGGACGATAGAGGGTGATGTTCGGCTTGCTGACATTGCCGAGGCGGATCACCCGTTGTCCCGACACCAGGCCTTCGCCGGGTTTTGTTGTGTCATGTTCTTCGCCAACAGTGCCGTTTTCGTTCGGCGCGCCCTTCGGCCAGAGCGGGATCGGTTCCGAAATGATAGCGCCGGAGACAGGCGAGGCCGTAGCAAACGCAATCACTGCTGAAATAAGGGGCAGGACAGGAGTCTTGTGCATAGCCCGATAGAATCATGAATCACTGATGCGTGCAAATCGGAATCGCTCCGCGAGAAACACCTGCGGGCTGCCCGCCGATCCGGCCATAGGTCACCCCGACCATTGGGGCCCAATGGTGGTCCGCCGCGGGCGTCGGCGACGGGACTGCCGCACCGGCCCGCTGTCGGCCTAGCTGAGGCCAGGTCCAAGCCTGGGCCTGGCCAAGCGGTAGGCAACCACTAGGCAACCACTCCGATGTGGATCCGATCCACATCGGAGTGGTTGCCTACCAGTTGGCTACTGGTTGGCTAGTACTAAGCCTGGAGGGGGCCTGCGGGCGGCCTGGAGGTAGTTGAGAGCGAGTTTGGCTCAGGCTCGGGGATCGGGGCGTCAACAGGACAAGAGGAAAACAGCCGATTTTCGGGCAGGTCCGTGGGTGCCGCCGTGGTAGCGCACCTCCCCCGCCCAGAACCGCCCTGGTAACTGTTCTGGGGAGCGCGCCCGCCCCGGGCGCTGCCATCCGGCGCCTTCGCCGGATGGCTGGAGGGCGTCCACGCGTGGCCGGCGAGGGCGCCAGCCACGGCGCCCGGGGCGGGCGCACTCCCCGGACTTGAACAGTCACCCGCTCTGGTGCCCCCCCGCTTTCCCTTCACCTCGATTAAGCGCCATTCAGGACGGCCCATGGCTGCCAATCCATAGGTCGTGTCTAGTGCCACAGCCCACTCTTGCCATCCGGCTGGAAACTGCAAGACTGGGCACAACACCTATTGATAATATGAAATCGATGCGAGCAAAGACGTTAAAGTGGGCGACTGTTTGGGGTTTTGTCAGCAGCACTCGTGTCCCGCAAAGCTCTTCCAGCACGCTGCGACCGTGGTCCGTTTATCTGCACGCGGTCCTGCTCTTGGCTTGGATCACCGCCGCGTCGGCTGGTGCCCAAACGGCTCTGCGCGAGCTCTTGCCGCCTCTTGGGTTCAAGATCGCTTACGAAAGCTATGCCGATGGCAACTCGGACATTCTGGTCATGAACGCTGACGGGTCCAACCCCGTGAAGCTGACGCAGACCCCAACGGAGCAAGAGCACTACCCGCAGGTCTCCCCAGACGGCTCGAAGATATGTTTCGTATCAGACGTAGGCGAAGGTCGGGACACGGTGCGGAGTGTTTACGTAATGGATATAGATGGCAGTAACCGGAAGAAAATAGCCGATCACGCGCGGGAGCCCTTCTGGAGTCCGGATGGCAAGGTCATTGGCTTCTTGCCTCAGGAGTTTCCCAAGTTCGACGTGGTCGATTTCTCCACCAAGGGGATGAGTTTCTATGAGTTGGCCACTGGCAAGATCACGCCCCACGTGAACAGCGCCAAACTGCATCATCTTTACAACCCGGGCTGGTCTGCGAACGGCAAATGGATCGTGTCGACCGTGCACGCCGGCATGGGTTTCGGTCATGCGATTCTCCTCATCGAGGCGCATGGGAACAAGATCATCGACTTGAAGATTCCGGGTTGCCGGCCCTGCTTTAGCCCCGACGGCAAGTACGTAGCGTGGGGAGCCGAGGACCACGACCTGGCGGCCGCCCCCATCAACCTCGAAGCCGACCAACCCGCCGTTGGCAAATGGAGCATGCAGATCAAGGATGAGCAGAACAAGATCTACCATGTGGATTGGTCTCCCGACAGCCAGTTCGTGGCCTTTAGTCGCGGGCCGGATAGCGGAGGTGATCCAACCAAGCCGGGAACGCACCAGGCGGCCGCCGAAATCCATGGCGTCTATGCCAAGGGTTGGAATATCTGCGTGGTCAAAGTGGACCGGGCGGCTAATCTGCACCTGGATAAGGCCACCGACGCGGACTTGCTCACCCTCACAACAAACGGATTGAGCAACAAGGAACCGGCGTGGTTTCGACCGACCCGCTAAACCGGAAGGAGCCAGGCTGCGTCCGTTCTCAACCCTTGATCATTTAGCAGCAAGATGAGCGTCGTACGTTTCCTTACGTTAGTAGCAGTGATTGGGCTCTTTACCTCCTGCGAAAAGTCCAACTCCAACGCACCGAATGAGAGCAAGCCTTCGGCCGCGGGCGATAAGGCCACAGCCGACGGCCAAGCAGCGGCCGTGATTACGACGCAATCCGGGGTCGAGATGGTCTTTCTGCCGGGAGGCGAGTTTATGATGGGCGACGATCGGGGAGAGCCGGACGAAGCCCCTGCGCATAAGGTGAAGCTCGACTCGTTTCTCATGGACAAGTTCGAGGTGACCCACGCGGGATTCGCCAAGGCGCAGCTACCCAATCCATCCCATTGGCAGGATAATCCTCAGAAACCGGTCGAGCGGGTGCGCTGGCGCGACGCCAAGCGCTACTGCAACGAACGCTCGTTGATGGAGGGGTTGAAACCGTGCTACAACGAAAAGACGGCCGACTGGGATTGCGATTACTCGGTGAACGGTTACCGGCTACCGACTGAAGCGGAATGGGAGTATGCCTGCCGCGCCGGAACAGAGGGGCCCTATGACTTTGGGCGCGCCGACAAGTTGAGGCAGTACGCCTGGATGGCCGACAACTCCGACCAGAAGACGCACCCGGCGGGGCAGAAGAAACCAAACGCCTTCGGGATATGCGATCTCTATGGGAACGTGTCCGAATGGTGTGAGGACGTTTACAGTCCTACCTACTACAAAGAGAGCCCGGCGGTGGATCCTCACGGGCCGCCCAATCCCGGGAAAGACGTCAAGCGCGTGATCCGTGGAGGGAGTTGGAAATCGAGCCCGGACCAATGCCGGGCCACAGCCCGCCATGGGGAGCGAACTGGCGATACGGACGCATGTTTTTCCACCGATTTCTGTGGCTTCCGCTGCGTGCGCCACGTCACTGCGGAGGAGTTCCAGAAATTGAGGGTCTCGAAATAGTCCCGGCCATCACCCTCCATCATCCCCGGCTCCATGCTCTTTCATTCCTGGCCGTTCCTGATCTTCCTGATGGTGGTGCTGCCCGTGTTCTTTGCCTTGCGAAGAACACGGCTTTGGTTGCCGTGGCTGACCCTGGCGTCGTATTTTTTTTACGGTTGGTGGAACCCTTATTACCTGCTGCTGGTAATGTATTCCACGCTGCTGGACTTCGGCTTGGTTGCGCTAATGGATCACTGCCCTCGCCAGGGAGAGACGGTAGATGTAATGGGGCGCCTGACGCGGTTGAGGTTTGATGATCGGGTGCTGAAAATTGCATTTGTGGGTTCGAGCTTGGCCGCGCTGGGCATACTCGTCCTGGCTATGCTTGGCCCCAGAACCCTGCGACCTGCGATGGCTGGCTTGGGGGTGCTCGTGCTCCTCATGGGGTTGGGAGCACTCTACAGCAGCCGTAAGATCTGGCTCCTGATCAGCCTGGTTAACAACCTGGCGCTGTTGGTCTTCTTCAAATACGCCCGTTTCTTTGCCGAGAACCTGAATGCGATCCTTTCGTGGTTGCACCTGCCACTGAAGCTGGCCGACCCGTCGTCGCTCATGCCCTTTGGCTTTCAATACCTGCTTCCGGTCGGCATCTCTTTCTTCACCTTTCAATCGCTGAGCTACACAATCGACTTCTACTTCGGCAAAGTGCATCGCGAGCGGAATTTTCTGCGCTTTGCCACCTTTGTCTGCTTCTTCCCGCAGTTGATGGCGGGCCCGATCGAGCGGGCGCGTCACCTGCTGCCGCAGTTCAATCAATTCCCGCCGATTCGCTTGCAGAACTTCACCGATGGCGCGTCGCTTTTCCTTGTGGGGCTATTCAAGAAACTGGCACTTGCTAACTATCTTTCGTTCTATGTGGAGCGGGTTTACGACAGCCCGTCAACTTACGGCGCGCCAGCCTTGTTCATGGCTACTGTCGCGTTCGGCTGGCAGATATTCTTTGATTTCAGCGGTTACACGGACATGGCCCGCGGAGTGGCCAAGCTGATGGGCTTCAATCTCATCCTGAATTTCAACAATCCCTATCTCGCCACCGGGTTGGGCGAATTCTGGTCGCGCTGGCACATCAGTCTATCGAGCTGGTTTCGGGATTATGTGTATATCCCGCTGGGAGGGAACCGTGGGAGCACCCTCGCTACCTACCGCAACCTCTTCATTACTTTCTTTATCTCTGGCATCTGGCACGGCGCCAACTGGACGTTTATGATTTGGGGAGCTCTGCACGGCGTGGGGGTGTTGATCACTCGCGAGCTGGAGCGGTCGCAAGTCTATCGCGAGCGAGTGCCCAAGTTGCTGAAGCAATTCGGGGTGTTCTTGTTCGTTTCGTTCACCTGGATTTTCTTCCGGGCGGATTCGCTCGGCGATGCGGGGTTAATCGTGCGGCGCATCTTTGTCTCGACGTGGCATGACCCGCAGATTCCGGCGCTGATGCTCCTGCTGATGGCGGTAATCTGGCTCTACCAGTTCTTATACGAATCGAGAGTTAGGGTGGTTCTGGCGACTGGCCTGGTGCGGGTAGGCCTTGCGGTGGCAATGCTGGTGTTCCTCTGCGTCTGTTCCTCGGGCGGCGGCGCCTTCATCTATTTCCAGTTCTGATATGGAGACGCTTTCAGCACCCACAAAACCCATAGCCACCGCGCCCGGCGCCGCGGGCAAGGAAGTCCCTTTTGGGGTCAATGAAGCGCGGCTAGACGCCTGGCAATGGGCGGCCACGGTTATTATCGTGGGGTTGATCTTGCTGCTGACGCCCTGGCTGTGGCAGCGGTTCGAGCGTTTCGAGACGGGGCCGGACTATCGCATTCCCTATCAGCTCAGCAAGGACTATTGGCTCTATGGACGGAGGTTGAACCAAGTGACAGGAAACGATCACATCCTCGTGCTCGGCGATTCCGTGGTCTGGGGGGAATACGTGGCGCCGGATGGCACCCTGCCGCATTTTCTGAACAGTGAAGCGGAAGCGACGAACCGGTTTATCAACCTTGGTCTTAACGGTTTATTCCCTCTCGCGCAAGAAGGGTTGGTTGACTACTACGGCAAGGCCCTTCGGCGCCAGAAAGTGATCCTCCAGTGCAATGTCCTTTGGATGACCAGCCCCAAAGCGGACCTGAGCACGGATAAAGAAGAACCCTTCAACCATTCCCGACTGGTACCGCAATTCTCTCCGCGGATCCCCTGTTACAAGGCAGATGCCAACGAACGCTTGAGCGCCGTCGTGCAGCGGGAGGTCAGCTTCTTGCAATGGGTCGGGCATTTGCAGAATGCCTATTTCGGCCAGAAGAGCATTCCAAGCTGGACGCTGGAAGAGGATGGCGGCACCCCGCCGCGTTACCCAAACGCCTACAAAAACCCACTGGCGCAAATTTCGCTGACTGTTCCTTCGGCCCCGAAGGACGACCCCCAGCGTGGCCCAGGCAGTCCGCGGCACAAAGCCTGGTCGGCGGATGGCCAGGGAACGACTCGCTTCGAATGGGTTGATCTTGACTCGTCCCTTCAATGGCGTGCCTTTCAGCGCGTGCTGACCACTCTGCACAAACGCGGTAACGACGTCCTGGTAGTCCTCGGACCTTTCAACGAACATATGCTGACCGAGGACAACCGGCCGGCTTATAGAAAGATCCGGGAAGGTATCGTAGCCTGGCTTGGGCAAAACCAGATTCCTGTCGTCGTGCCGGAGACTCTGCCCAGTGAACTGTATGCCGACGCCAGCCACCCGCTCACGGATGGTTACAAACTGCTGGCCAAACGGGTCTATGCCGACGAGCACTTCCGGAGTTGGTTGAAATGATCCTGCATTCACTCCTGGCATCTCTTTTGGACTATTGCATGAGGCGAACCTCACTTGCGGCACCCCTCTGGCTCAGTGGTGAGATCATGCATCTTTGGAGAAAAGCGTAATGAACCAAATTCTAGACAAACTCCGCCTTCGGCGGGTACCCAGATCCACGACATGGCCAGCCGCCGTGCTGTTATCAGCAAGCTCGCTTTTCATGACACCTGGCGCGGTTGCGGAACCGAATCTCCTCAAGAATCCCGGGTTCGAGGAGACTGCTCCAGGCCTGGATAATTCCGCAAACTGGAGCACTACGGCTGGTAGTGTCGGTAAAGCGGCCGTGACGAACCGAGAGGCCCATGCCGGCCAGCATGCCATAGCAATCGCCGCGCATTCTGCCGTGGAACAGAAGATAGACTCAGTCGTGCCGGGAGCTTATCTGGCTCGTTGCTGGGTCAAGTCGGAATCTGAGCAACTGGTTACCTTCTTGCTCCAGAATTCGGACCGCCCCTGGACTGCGTACACTTGCGCCGAGCTCAAGGTGCCCAAGGATCAATGGGTGCAAATCGAGGCCTTCTGTGTCGCGGACCAAGACGGTTCGCTGACTCTCACCTTGGGGGGAATGTCACAGGAATTTAGATCCTACCATGGCGCCGGTGCAGAAATGGCAGCGCCGATTGTCGCGGATGACTTCGAGTTGGTTCGTTACCAGCCTAAGTCACCCGCTGGGCCTACACCAATCGCAGTGTGGGATTCGAAAAAGGAGCTGGGCGCGACGGTCGATTGGTCCACCAAAGACCAGTGGTCTTTAGTTGAGAACGCGGCTCATACCTTTGCTGGAACTCCGGTGCTCCAAGGCCGCCACATGGTGGGGGTTGTGCGCCAGAGCGACGGAGGGTTGGCGATCTATGCAGTGCAAACAGGCGAGCCTAAACCTCGATGTGTCATCGCCCCCTCGCCCGCCCTCCAGGCACCCAAATACTCCTTGGTCCAAACCAACGATCGAATGGGCATTCGCATCAGCTCAGAAACCGGTGACCGCTCTTACGTCGCTTGGTTCAGCCCCAAGGGCTTGATCAGCGTGGAAGCTAATCAGATCCCTCATTTCCAACTGCGGGACTGTCGTCTGCGCTATGGTCTTCTGCCTTCATTCGCCGGCACGGACATCTGCTATGCTCCGCCAAGAATGCCGGGCGAGAAGGAATTCAATATCCCTTCCACGCGGTGGTTCGTCGGGTTGGTGGACGGCAACGAGAGCATGCTCGTGGCCGCCTGGAAGTCAGACTCTCAGGCGGTCTCCCTGGGCTTGTCTGGCACGGGGGAAGATCGCCTGATGGATTCACTGTCGATCGCGACGGATACAGCCGGATTCTCGCTCTCATTTGTGGAGCACGCGAGCATCTGGCACCGGGAACCGCTCAAGGAAGATTGGCTCGGCGAATACGTCCCCATCGGATGGGAGCGCCCATTCCCCGCCCGCTGGATGGGCCATTTTTTTGTCACTCCGGGTGGCCCGCCGTCTTTTCGCCAACCGTGCATGGACTATTCGTTCCCTGCGGCTAATGCCAAGACGAGGATGTGGGGAGTCTGGTTCGAGGATTGGAACCACTATCCGTTCTTCTTCGATGGTCCACGCACCCTATTCCACTTCGAGAAGACGTTCATACCTAACGGTGACGCGCTTATCTACTTCCTCGAGCCGGCGGCTGCTGATCTCTATTCGCCCTGCGAGATTGTGGAGCAGGCCTTGGGTCGCGATGAAGCGGCGGCACTGTTTGATTTTGACGCCGCCCGGATTAGAAGGCTGAAATACTCCACTCCCGACCAGTTCATGTATGACCGGCCGGTCTGCGCCACTACCACCCGCCTTTCGAAGATCAAGCAGGTCGAAAAACCGACTGTGGGGGTGAATCTCGCCACACACCTCTATGAGTTCATCCGGGAGATTCGCGGCCGCATAGATCAATACGCGGCCTTCTTCACCGAAATGAAAACCTACCTCAGGAGCGAAGAGCAAGCGCATCCGGAGCTACGGGGTTACCTTGCCGAGTTGGATGGAATCGTCACTGAGGCTCAATCCAGGTCTAAAGAGATCTTTAGGACGCCTCTTTCCTCAGTAGAAAAGAAGACTGACACCATGAAGAAGCTCCTGCAAGAGGGCAAAGGGGACGGTTTCGATTGTGGCGACCTTGATGTAAGAGGCACGGCTGGCTCGCAGGACGACCTTTGCCGCCACTACAACCGGCTGGTGATGAGGCTCGCGCAAACAGCCGCGTTGAAATGCGGGGATTCGCCCAAGAAGGCAGTTATCGCCAAGCATATCTGGGATCAATCGCGCGCGGTACTGCGGCAGCCGACCCGTTGGGAATCCCGCCGCACGTTGTACTTCTTCGAGCCTTGATTTAATACGTTGCGAGTGTGCATTTGAACAATCATGCCGAATGGGGATTGAGGTGCCGAGAGGCTTCAGGAGTCTCTCCACTTCCATTTATCCTGTGCCCACGAGACAATGCCGCCTGTGGGGGGTGG
>Ga0118677_10002963_pt1 | contig 33169 bp, 28 predicted proteins | sample AliMusrvi5mmetaG_FD_86154 | JGI IMG/M metagenome (GOLD analysis project Ga0118677, IMG submission 86154) | reverse complement strand
CATCCCGCCCGCCCCAGGCCAACAATACCCCGACGTTAACGGCCAATACCAAACAGCCACCGCCGCAGACCTGCACCACGCGCGCCTTCTCGCCCGCAGCATCACCAGTCCCGACTAATCGCGACAATCGCGACAACCCGCCCAAAAAGAGCCACAATGAAAGCGCACAGGGCCGAAGGCTCCGTTGTACGCGATTAAGGAAACGATTCCATGTATGAGCATTGGCACGACAAACACCAAGCCTCAACCCTCACGGGCATGAGCGTAAAAACCATTGAGCGCCTCGCGGCAAAGGGCGAAATCCAACAGGCCGAGCGGCCGCGGCCGGGCCTCCGGCCCGCCACGGTCTACAACCCCGACGACATCGGGCGAATCAAGGCCGAACGCGAACCCGGTGCTTTCCTCATGCCACAAACGGCGCCGCCCGTTTCGCAACCAGGTGCGATGGTTCCGGCCGCGGCGCCGGTCAACTGGGGGACATGGCTGGAATGCTTCGCACCAGCCCCGCCGCCACAGCCGCCGACGATCCGCCGGTTCCTCACCATCGCCGAGGCCGCCGAGGCCTCCGGACTCTCCATGAACTTCCTCCGCCACGCCATCAAGACCGCTTCCCTGCCGGCCGTCCGGGACGGCAGAACGTGGAAAGTCCGCCGAGACGACCTCGACAAGCTATAAAACCACCGGGATTCGCTCAGAAACGAGCCAGGAGCCGCCAAGCGGCAAAATAGGAACTCGGCCACCAGAAAAGCAAAAGGCCGCTAGGTTGGCACGCAGCCAAGCCCACAGCGACGTAAGCAAGAACTGCAACCGAGCGGCCTTCAACCCCCACTCTACACGCTTAAAGCGCGCGTGCCAATGGATCAACGCTCCAAATCGACGCGGGCCGCACATACCGCGCGACCATCGCAATAGACTTATGCCCACTCCGTTGCATGATGATCGATTCCGGTACGCCCGCCTCAGCCGCCGCCGTTATGCACCCGGCCCGCAGGCTGTGCGCCCCGTACAACTTCACATCCAGCCCCGCGCCCTCAACCGCACGCAACACGGCCATGCGCAGATTGTGGCCCAGGAGCCGACGCCCAGGCCGCAAACGGCCCTGGCTGTCTGACGACAGAAACAGCGGCCCCGGTTCGTCGCCGCGCACTTTCAGGTACGCGCGCAAAACCCGCAGCGGGCAAGTATCCGCGCGCCGCCCCGGAAAAATACCGATCTCCCGGCCCGCGCCTACCTGATCGGTCTTACTGCGACGGATGAAGACACGAACGCCGCGATCCGTCACCAGGACATCAGACATATCCAGGCCCACCAGTTCGGACCGCCGCAACGCGCTCGCGAAGCCGAGCACCAGAATTGCCCGGTCACGCAAACCAAGCGCCGATTTCTTCGAAACGCCGGCAACGCACTTCCGCAGATCGGCAACAGACAGCGCCGCCTTGCCCTTCGGGCCAGCCGCGCCAGCGCGCAGCGCGCCATTAAGCACGCCCCGCGCCTCAAGGCTGGATGGAACATCCACCCGCGCCGCTCGATGAGCAGATGCGATCGCAGCCAGCCGCCGCTCCAGAGAACTACACTTCCGCCCAGTCTCCAGGCCATGCGCCACGTAAAGCGCCAGCGTCTCCGGACCTGCGGGCAGCGGACACCGGCCAGCCACTTTGCACCACGCTTCAAAATCACGCCAGTCACACGCATACGCCCGCGCCGTCGACACCGACCGCCGCGCGCCCATCTCCACAACTTTCGCTCTTAACTTCGCCATGTCCAGACCTCCATCAGACGGCCCGTATAACTGTAATTGCTCCGGCTCCCCCGCCGGCAAGACGCGCTGTGAAAACACTTGAAGAGGCTGTGCCATAGCTCCCTAAACGCGACTGACCCACAATCAGGCAGGCGAACAAAAGCCACAACCCCTAAGATCAGATTATCAATCGCAAGTTTATGATAGCATCGTAGCAGATTTAAGAGGGCCGGCACGCCCTCAACAAACGCTGGCCGGATAACGCCGGCCACTGGAGAATCAGACCTTGCACAGCGACAAAACCGCCTGCACAACCAACAACCAAAAAGCCGGGGAAATCCAATGAAACCCCAGCCCGCCCTCGCCATAATCAAAGAGCAACCAAACTATTCGTTATCAGCACTGATATCAATATTGGGAGGGACGCTCAATGGCCAACAAGGATTTGCAACCACCACAGCCAGAAGACAACCGGTTTGACTCGGCGATTAACCGACTCGAACTCATGCTCCACTACAATCTTGAGTACGGGAAGAACAGGCGGACCGGAAACAGCTCAGAACTGGAATTCGAGTTGAAGGCGGAGCTTGAAACCTTGAGGGTTCAAGATGCAAGCAATGACGAGGCAACTCTCAAACGACTGACTGACGAGCGCCGGAAGCGCCTCGGCCTGCGAGAATTACCTGAGGAACCCTACGGCCACGCCTAATTCGGCAATCCGTCGCGGGACGTCCTCAGCGCGCTCGACCTTCAACACGTCAAATCCAGCCGCCCGGCCGCTCGCCGCGCCAGCGTCGCTATCCTCGACCACCAGTGGCCGCAACGCACCAAGCCTCGCCGCACCAGTCAGATACGGCTCAGGATGGGGTTTGAAGTTCTGCACATCGTCGCCGAATACCAGCGCTCCGAAGTTGTCCAGAATCCCGGCCATCCGTAACATTGGTTCGATCTCGGCTCGAAAGCTGGAACTGACCACCGCCAGCTTCACACCCTGCAAAGAATGCACCATGGAAACGGTCGCCGCAGGGATAGGCGACTGGCCGGAAACCAGCTGCTCGAACAACAGTTTCTTGTTCTTGTATTCCGGCCAGAGAACTTCCAGCGGCACCACCGGATCGGCCAGTTTACGAAGAAAATCGAGCATCTCTTTGTCCGCTACGCCAATGCACTGCTCCACGTAAAGCTCCCAGGTCAGCACGATTCCATAGGGTTTCAGGGTCTCTCTCCAGGCCTCAAAATGGAGCGGTTCGGTATCGGCAAGCACACCGTCAAAATCGAATAGAATCGCGTCGTAGCCGTTCATAAGGGTTAATTTTCAGTATAACTTGCAGCCAGGTTACGGCGATTACTATTTTGAATGGCAGGCATAGAAAAGTTCTTGGTTGCACATTTTACACAGATGGTTTAATCTCAAGATTCCAACCCGTCGGTGAAGGCGCTCTCACGTCATGAGCATCGCTCGCACTGTAAGCCCACTCTAAGCATCGTCTGCTAAAACCCCCGTCACATTTACAACTAAAACTAACCACCAAAACAAGGGGTAAATCAACGTGAAATCTTCCAGCATCATTGCATGCGCAGCCGTGTATTGGATTGTGTCCGCCATACCACTGGCTGCACAGTCTTACCAAGGAGGCGTCCGTGGAAGCATCGCGGATTCCGGTGGCGCCGTGGTCGCTATGGCCAAGGTGACCCTCATCGACGAAAGCACGAATGTCGCTCGTGCCACGGTCACCAATGAAACTGGTGAGTATGTCTTTAACGCAGTTGAGCCTGCGACCTACAGTGTCCGAGCCGAGTCCCCTTCCTTCAAACGCCTTGAGCGAAAAGGGATTGTCGTCGCCACGCAGCAGTTTTTGACCGTCAACTTGACGCTGGAAATCGGTAGCGTCAGTGAGACCGTAAACGTAACCGAAGAGGTACCGCTGATGGAAACGGCCAACGCCTCCAACGGCCAGGTCATTGACCGCCAGAAGATCGTCGACCTCCCCAACCTGGGCCGCAACCCTTTCATGATGGCGAAGATCGCCCCGAACGTCGTTCAGGCCGGCGACCCCCGCTTCAACCGCATGCAGGACCAGAGCGGTTCCTCCCAGATCTCAATCGCCGGCGGCCCGGTCCGCGGCAATAATTACCTGATAGACGGGGTGCCGATCACGGCAACCTCCAACGTCGCTGTCATCATCCCGACTCTCGAAGCTGTTCAGGAAATCAAAATCCAGGCCAACACCTACGATGCTGAAATGGGCCGTACCGGTGGTGGCGTTTTCAATACTTATCTCAAGTCCGGATCCAACGATCTGCACGGCAGCCTTTTCGGCTATACCCGCCAGACCGAGTGGCTCGCCAACAGTTTCTTTAACAACTCAGCCGGCATCGCGCGGCCTTCCACGCCTCAGGTAAACTTCGGCGCATCATTCGGCGGCCCGATCCTGATTCCCAAAATCTACAATGGAAAGAACAAGACCTTCTTCTGGTTGGGTTATGAGCGTTACCGCCAGAACTCAGGCCTCACTCAGTTGACAGCAGTACCGACCTTGCTCGAACGGACGGGCGACTTTTCGCAAAGTAAAACTAAAGCAGGCGCACTTGCAACAATCTACGACCCATTCAGCGGTACCGCGCGCACGGCGTTTCCCGGCAACGTAATTCCAGCCACGCGGTTGAATCCGGTTGGTCTGGCAGTCGCCAGCTACTTCCCGAAACCGCAGAGCACTCCGGGCTACCTCGGCGCCAACGATTTTACTGGCCTCGCTATTCTGCTCGATCAGGCAACCCAGGAAACAGCGAAGATCGATCATGAGCTGTTCACCTGGTGGCACACCAACGTCTCCTACCTCCACTATAAGAGCCGCGAACCTAGCGGAAACCTCTTTGGAACCGTCTCTGCTCCAACAGCAACCCTTTTGTTCAGAAAGGTTGACGCCACTCAGTTCAACAACATTATCACCCCGAATCCGACCACGGTTTTCAGCATCCGTTACGGCTTCAATCGCTACCCGAACTTCACTGGTACAGAAAGCGACGGTTTCAATCCGACGACGCTCGGCTTCCCTTCCAGCCTGGTCAGCCAGCTTCCTGTGGTTAAGTTCCCGTTCATCACCATGCAGAACTTTACCAACATGGGCGGCGGCAGCGGATCGTACTCTGTTTACGATTCACGTAACTTCTTGGTCAGCGCCTCTAAGTTCATGGGCCGTCACAGCTTGAAGGCCGGTTTTGACACCCGCATGCTGCACATTGACTTCATCACCTACGGTCAGGCCGGTAACTACAGCTTTACCGATGGCTTCACCCGCAAGAACCCCAACACCAGCGATGGTTCGGGTAGCGATGTGGCCAGCCTCCTGCTCGGCGCACCCAGCGCAGGCACGGCAGCCATTCCCACCAAGCTCTTCCAATACGTGAAGTACTACTCCGGTTACATCCAGGATGACTTCCGCCTTAACCCCAAGCTGACCATCAATATGGGCATCCGCTACGAATATGAAACCGGCTTGAAGGAAAAGAACGACGCCCTCATCGTCGGTTTCGACCCGAACGTTGCTAACCCCATCGGCCAGGGCGCAAAAGGCGGCGTTATGTATGCAGGCGTCAACGGTAACCCGACTCAGTGCTGCGCTCTCAGCAACATGAAGTTCGGCCCCCGCGTCGGTGTCGCGTACTCGATGAATTCGAAGACAACCGTCCGCGGCGGCTACGGATTGTTCTGGGCACCGGCTGCTTACTCCGGTCTCGCAACCATTGGCTACAGCCAGACGAACACGCTGACCAGTTCCAACGACGGCGGCTTCACCCCCGCGACCAGCCTCAGCAACCCCTTCCCGGGCGGCTTGCTCAAACCGGCTGGCAACTCGCAGGGCCTCCTCACTGGCATCGGCCAGACGATCACCTACATCGATCAGAACTCCACCTCGGTTCGCGTTCAGCAGTTCTCGTTGGACATTCAGCGTGAAGTCGGCAAGGGTGTCATGATTGCACTCGGTTACGTTGGCTCCCGCACCGGTGGCCTCACCTACGGCACTGGTTCTACGAACATGAATCAGCTGCAACCGCAGTTCTTCAGCCAGGGCGCTTCCCTGCTCTCTTCGGTTCCAAATCCGTTCTTCGGAAATGGCGGCTCGGGCGTAGTTGGGTCGGCCACTGTCACCAAAAACCAGTTGCTCCGCCCCTTCACCGCCTTCGGTGCAGTGAATGACACGCTGGTTCCCGGCAACCATGCAAAGTATGACTCCATGGTCTTCCGTGCACAGAAGCGGCTCTCAGCAGGCTTCTCGTTCCTGGGATCGTTGACCTATTCCAAGAACATGGACGGTTCCTTCTCGTCGACCAGTTACTACACCAGCAGCAGCACGGCTCCGCAGAATGCCTTTGACCTCGGCGCGGAATACGGTCTCGCGATCGTCAACACCCCTCTCGGAGCAAAAGGTGCAGTCACCTACGAACTGCCGTTCGGCAAAGGCAAGCAGTTCCTGGCTTCCAACAAGTGGCTTGATTATGCAGTCGGCGGCTGGCAGGCTAACATCGTGATGTTGTTCCAGAGCGGCATGCCGCTGGCCGTTACGCAGGGCACTAACTTCAACTCAGCACTCGGCACTGGCGTTCAGCGCCCCAATGCGACTGGCGTATCTCCTGTAACATCAGGCAGAACCGAAGATCGACTGACAAACTACTTTAATACGGCTGCATTCTCCACCGCGCCACAGTTCACATTCGGCAACGTTAGCCGGACCATCGGCTTCGCCGGCCCTGGCACTCGCAACTTCGACATTTCAATCATGAAGTCATTCACGATCATGGAGAAGTTCAAGGGTCAGTTCCGCGCGGAAGCTCTCAATGCGTTCAATCATCCGTTGTTCAACGGCCCGGCTTCGGCTTTCGGCAATGCGAACTTCGGCACCATCACACAGCAGGGCAACTTCCCGCGGTACATACAGCTTGGCCTGCGCTTCATGTTCTAACCTCACATCTTAAGGGGAGATATAGAGAATGACTAACGTAAAACCTGAAATTGGATCCCTGGCGCGCGGCTTTAGCCGCCGCCACCTCGGAAGAATCTCCAGCTTGTTAACGGCTGGAGCGGCACTTCCCTTCTATAACGAGTTCGCCCTGGCGCAGTTTGCCACCGGTCGACTTGGAGTCCCCATGCCACCCGACGCGGTGCGCATCAGCAGTAATGAGAATCCCCTGGGACCCTGCAAAGAGGCCCTGGAAGCGATCGCCAAAGTCGCACCTTTCGGTGGCCGCTATTCGCCTAACAACGAGCAGGGCGTCTTCATGAAGGCAGTTGCGGAAGTGGAAGGCCTGAAAATGGACTCCATCGCCGTCTACGCCGGATCGAGCGATCCGCTGCACCGCACTGTCTGCGCTTTCACCTCTCCCACCAAGAGCCTGGTGATGGGCGACCCCGGTTACGAAGCCGGCGCCCGCGCCGCCGAAGTCATCGGCGCGAAAGTGATCCGCGTTCCCCTGCGCAAGGATTACTCGCACGATGTGAAGGCGATGATCGCCGCCGACCCCAATGCAGGCGTCTTCTACATCTGCAACCCCAACAATCCCACCGGAACGTTGACCTCCAAGGAAGACATCGAATACATTCTGGCCAACAAGCCGAAGGGTTCGATCCTGTTGCTGGATGAAGCCTACATCCACTTCTCAGACGCACCGCTCGGCTCCTATCTTGTAGCCCAGGAAAAGGACGTGATTATCCTCCGTACCTTCTCCAAAGCTTACGGTATGGCCGGCATCCGCGCCGGACTTGCCCTCGGCAAGCCGGATCTTCTGGACCAGATGCGCCCGTTCGGCGCAGGCATGCTGCCGATCACAGGCATCGCTGCCGCCACGGCCAGCCTGAAGGTGAAGAACCTGGTTGCCGAGCGCCGCTCGATCAACGCGAAGGTTCGCGAGAATACCTTCAACTTCCTGGAACAGAAGAAGTACACCTACGTCCCCTCGGTCAGCAATAAGTTCATGCTGTTCTGCGGCAAACCGGGCGGCGAAGTAGCTAAGGCGATGGCCAAGGAGAAGATCTTCATTGGCCGCGTCTGGCCGGCGTGGCCGAATCATGTGCGTGTTTCGATCGGCACGCAGGCAGAGATGGAAAAGTTCAAGACAGCTCTCGTTAAAGTGATGGGTTAGTTCATTCGCAGGAGACGGTTTCGGCCGTCTCCTGCTCTTTTACAGATTTTTCGCCAGAACCTGCATTACTTCCTTTTGTAGCTTTTCCACTCTCCCTTTTGCCGCTAGCGCTTTCCTCTTGGCCGCCGCAGGATTCTTCGCCATCGCCAATACGGCAGGTACGATCCGCGCCACATCCTTCTCGTCATCCAAATCGAAAAACCACTCTCCCAGTCCGATGTCGCGCCACATGATCCCTTTACTGGTTTGATCGGCGAAACGACACACGATCGCCGGAATCCCGTTCGAGATGCAGAGAATCGGAGAATGCATTTCGTTGCCGAACTGTCCGGCTGAACGGACATAGGTGCTCACGGCCTCGTCGGTCAACCAGTAGGAGTCGCGCCACACCGTCTTCGCCTTGGCTGCGGGGGAGAGCTTATCGTAGATCATCTCCTTGCCCAACTCCATCTGAGTCTCGTCCTCGGGGCAGATCAGGACCTTCATCCGGGTCTGCGACGTCACCGCTTCGATGGCGGCCCGCAACTGCGCGTGATCGTGCTCCTTCATCTCCTGATTCCGCTTATCGCGCGTAGCATCGAAGGTCGCCTGGCGGTGGGCCATCTTCCAGTTCGGAGTCAGCCGGTAGCGGGGGATGCAGCAAAGGAACTTGCCGGTCTCCAGTTTATGCTCGCGCAGAAAGGCGTCCGCCGCGGCGTCGTTACGCAGGTCGGTGCCAAACGCTCCATCGGGGCCGAAACCCATCACCGGCGGATGGGCGCCGGCCTTTCTCGACAGTTCCAGCGACACGGAATCGCGGAAGTAGACGAAGCGGGCGTTGTTGAAGATATCGATGACATCCGGCTCGGCCGACGCGTTAGTGATGCCGTAAATGCCGTATGGCTTCGCCGTCTCTTGCCGCCACCGCGCCACGTCCTTCTTCGCAACCAGCGAGGCCCCGGAACCATGAAGAAGAAAATCGCACTCTTTGATGGCCGTCCGGATCGATTCCTGGCTTTTCAGAATAGTCAGCTTGGGAAAACGGCGCTGCAGTATCTGATCAACGCCCAGAGCGACGCTGCTGGGCCACAACCTCACCTCTGCATTCGGAAGGTATTTTTCCAGTTGCATGAGAATTCCCGAACTGTGGGCGATGTCGCCGATATTCACCACGGCCCACGAATTGCGCAGTAGAATGCGCGGATTGCGTCCGGCGGCAGAGGCGCCGATGGAGGCCAGCGCGGAGGCGAGGAAATGTCGTCTGGGTAGCATTGCTTCCAGTATAGAGGTCCATTGCGGGACGAGTCGCGTCCACGCTATCATCGCGGTATCTTGCATCGACTGACAATCTTCCTTCTCTTCTCGGCCGTGGCCTTCGGGCAGGCGCCGAACAACCAGGCGCTGTTGATGATCTCCATCGACGGACTCCGCCCCGATGCCGTGCTCAAGGCCGATGAACACGGTCTCAAGATTCCCAACCTCCGCCGCATCCTCAAAGAGGGAGCGCACGCCACGGCCGTGCGAGGCGTGCTGCCCACCGTCACCTATCCGAGCCACACTACGCTGCTGACAGGCGTGTGGCCGGCAAGGCATCACATCTACTCCAACATCACGTTTGATCCCCTGGATAAGAACCTGCAGGGGTGGTATTGGTACGCCGAAGATATCGCGGTACCGACGCTGTGGGAGGCCGTTTCGAAATCAGGCAGGTTGGTAGGCAGCGTTTCATGGCCTGTAAGCGTTGGCGCGAAGGGAGTGAGCTATAACATTCCCGAGTATTGGCGGGCCAAAGTCGGCGAAGACGACATGAAGCTGATGCGATCACTCAGCACCACGGGTCTATTGGCAGAGATTGCCCGAACGGCAGGTCCTTATGTGATAGATCTCGACGCCGCCTTCGCAGGGGACGCCGCCCGCACCAAGTACGCATCGTTCATCATGCGCGAAAGGAAGGTCGCGTTTATGACAGTCCATCTTGCAGCGCTCGATCATATCGAGCATGAGGGTGGACCGTTCAGCCCAGACTCCAACGAAGCGCTCGAAAAGCTCGACGTGCACGTAGGCGAGTTGGAAGCTGCAATGAAGTCCAGTTTCCCGAACGCCGTCACCTGCATCGTCTCTGACCACGGCTTTGCCCGCACAGACCACAGCCTCAATCTGCTGCCCACGTTCGCCGAAGAGGGTCTGGTAAAGTTGACAGGAAAAAAAGTTACGGATTGGCAGGCGATTCCTAAAACAGACGGTGGCTCTGCGGCCATCCTGCTGAGGGATTCCAAGGATGAGGCAACCCGGTTGAAGGTCGAAAAGCTGTTGAACCGCCTCGCGGCAAATCCGGCCAACGGCATCGCGGCCATCCTGAATCGCAGCCAGATCAAGGCGCTTGGTGGCAATCCCGAAGCCGCGTTCTGGGTCGACATGAAGCCGAACTTCACGGTGATGAGCGGGGTTGGACCGCTCGTTCGCAGCAAGAAGACCGGCGGAGCGCACGGCTATGCGCCCACTCACCCGGAGTTGCTCGCATCGTTCTTCATCACCGGCCCGGGAGTGCAAAAGGGGCTGAACCTTGGCGAGATCGACATGCGCAGCATCGCCCCGACCATCGCCTCCTATTTTTCCGCCAAGCTTCCTACCGCGGATTTGAAGCCACTTCCCATATTTGAAAAGAAGAAATAGACCCATGAACCGGAAACCGCACATCGTAGTGGTTGGCAGCGCCAACATTGACATGGTGACCTACACCGACGCAATCCCCCGGCCCGGCGAGACCATCTTCGGCAAGGAATTCTCGCTCGGCTACGGTGGCAAGGGCGCTAACCAGGCGGTAGCAGCACGCCTGTGCGGAGCGGACGTATCGATGGTGGCGCGCGTCGGCGATGACCTGTTTGGACCGGCGACCGTCAAGAATTTCGAGTCCTTCGGTATCGACACGAAGCACGTGCTGGTCACGCCCGGAGTCTCCAGCGGCGTCGCGCCCATCTTCGTCGACAGCACCGGCCAGAATCGCATCTGGGTCGTCAAGGGCGCTAATGACAAACTGTCGCCGGCCGATATTGATGCCGCGGCAGACACATTGAAGAAGGCCGACTACATCGTGCTGCAGTTGGAGATCCCGCTGGAGACCGTTTACTACACCCTGCGCTTCGCCCGCGAAAACGGCATCCATGCGATCCTCAATCCGGCCCCCGGCATGAAGCTCGATCTCTCCGCGGCAGGCAATGCCGACTACGTCATCCCTAACGAAACTGAAGCCGAGACACTCTGCGGCATGCCGGTGCAAAATGTCGACGATGCCCAGGCCTGCGCGAAAGTGCTGATTGGCGGCGGTCTGCGCCGTGTGATTGTGACCCTCGGCTCGAAGGGCTCGCTGGTCGCCGGCAGCGAAGGCGCAACCCACGTCCCGCCCTATTCCGTAACCCCTGTCGACACCACCGGCGCGGGCGACGCTTTTATCGGCAGCCTGGCCTGCTTCCTCTCTGAAGGAATTTCCGAACGCGAAGCGATCTCCAGAGCCAATTTGTATGCTGCTCTATCCACCCTTTCGCCAGGAACCATGAAATCGTTCGTGTCCCGTGAAGCCTTCGACGCCGAACGGCGTACGCGTAACCAATAGCGTTCGCGGAAGGTCTTAACAGAAACCGTCTGATATAATCACAAGCGAAAAGGGGTTTCATGTAATGTCGGAAAACACGACTCGAAGATTTTTCCTCGGCGCAGCATCGGCAGTCTCGGCCATGCGCGTCCTCGGCGCGAATGATCGCGTCAATGTCGCCATCGTAGGACTTGGGGGCCGCGGCTCCGCTCACCTTGGCATCTACTCCCGGCTCTCAGAAGCACGGGTCGTCGGCCTCTGCGACGTAAACCAGGCCGCCCGCGAACGCGCCCAGGCCACGCTCGTGAAGAACACCAGCGAAAAAGCCAAAGAGTTCGAAGACATGCGCGAAGCCTTCGCCGACAAAAACGTCGAAGCCGTTTCGATCGCGACGCCCAATCACTGGCATGCCCTGGCAGCCATTTGGGCGATGAAGGCAGGCAAGGATGTCTACGGCGAAAAGCCCGCCTGCTACAACCTGTACGAAGGCCAGAAGATGATCCAGGTGCTGCATGAAACAAAGCGCGTCATGCAAGTTGGTTCGCAGCACCGCAGCACCCCCTTCAAGATGAAAGCCATGGAAGCGATCCACGGCGGCTTGATCGGGAAGGTGTATCACTCCAAAGGTCTCTGCTACAAGCGCCGCGCCTCTATCGGCCATAAAGACGACAGCCCCACGCCCGCGGGTGTGAACTGGGACATGTTCCTCGGACCGGCTCCGATGCGCGCTTTCAATGAATTGCGCTTCAAGTACAACTGGCACTGGTTCTGGGACACCGGCAACGGCGATATCGGCAATCAGGGCGTCCATGAACTCGGGCTCGCGCGATGGGCTCTGAGCGATCCGGCCTGGCCGAAATTCGCCTATGCTCACGGCGGTAAATTTGCGTACACAGATGATCAGGAGACGCCAAACACTCTCACCGCGAACTTCGACTTTGGCGGCAGGGAACTGGTATTCGAAGTCCGCGGCCTGCTTACCGGCAGCGAGGGCGCACCGCCGCCGTCGATGCGCCGCATGCCCCGCCCCGATGCTCCCGCGCCGACCGAAACCGCACCCAAAAACAGCCAACCCCTTGCGGTGATGACCGGCAACCTCATCTATGGCACCGAAGGCTGGGCCGCCATGAGTGACAACGGCTTCCAGGCGTTCAAAGGCGAAAGCAGCGAACTGATCATGGAAGAGCGTCCTACGCGCACCCCCGGCGGCGACGCTACCGGCCTCCATATGCAGAACTTCCTGGCCGCGGTCCGTTCGCGCAAACAGGCCGATCTGCACGATGGCCTGGAGAACGCGGTGCTCAGCGCCTCTATGTGCCACATAGCCAACATCAGCTATCGTGTCGGCCGCAAGGTGATCCTGGCCGATGGACCCAAGTTTGTGGGAGACAATGATGCAAACAAACTGGCCACCCGCGACTATCGTAAACCGTACGTGGTCTAACCAGTCAGACCGGACCAAACAAGCGGCGCATCGGGCTTATGCTCGATGCGCCGTTTGTTTTTTGCGTGTGTCAAGACGATATAATGATTGAATGTTGACGCCTACAGAAAAAATATGGTTTAACGGTAAGTTTATCAACTGGGACGATGCGAAGATTCACGTTCTGTCGCACGTCGTCAGTTATGGCAGCTCAGTGTTTGAAGGGATTCGTGTCTACCACACTCCCGCCGGACCCATGGCATTTCGCGTTCGGGAGCACGTCCGCCGCCTGCTTGATTCAGCAAAGATTTATCGCATGGACGGAGTAAACTTCTCGATCGAAGAGCTCTCGGCCGCGATGATTGAGCTTGTACGCGTCAACAAACTCGATGCTTGCTACATCCGGCCCATCCTGCTGCGCGGCTACGGTGATGTCGGCGTGATGGGAGTAAACAACCCGCTCGACATGTACGTTGCCTGTTGGGAGTGGGGCCAGTACCTCGGTGAGGAAGCCCTGGCCGAAGGCGTGGACGTGTGCATCTCGTCCTGGACGCGCATGGCGCCCAATACCCTTCCCGCGCTCGCCAAGGCCGGCGCAAACTACATGAACTCGCAGTTGATCCGCATGGAAGCGGCCGTCAACGGCTACGCCGAAGGCATCGCTCTGGACGCGGCCGGCTACATCAGCGAAGGTTCCGGCGAAAACATCTTCGTTGTGCGCGACGGCAAGATCCATACCCCGCCGCTGGGCGCCAGCGTCCTGCCCGGGATCACGCGCGATTCCATTATTAAACTGGCCAATCGCCTCGGCATCCCGCTGGTGGAAACCATCGTTCCGCGCGAGATGCTCTACATCGCCGACGAAGTCTTCTTCAGCGGCACCGCAGCCGAGATCACGCCTATCCGTTCGGTTGACCGGATTCAGATCGGCAACGGACGCCGCGGACCCATCGCTGAAGCGCTGCAAAAGGAGTTCTTCGGAATCATTCACGGAGATCGTCCGGATGCGGATGGCTGGCTGACACCTGTTTATCCAAAGTAGGCGGCAGGACCGGAAAAGGAAGTAAACAGAGGGGCTGGTTTGGAGGGAATTCCGCAGGTGTGTTTTCGAATGACCACCTCCCCCGAGCTAGCCCTTCTTCAGTTCACACCCGCGGAAATCTGAATACTTTTTTAGCAGGAATCGCGGCCGGAAGCCATAGCGAAAAGGGGTTTTCAAACGATTTATATGCCTTGTGGAATCAACCCCGTACAGGCAACAAAATGTGCGAAAACTGTGAATAAAACAAAACTACCATGAAATGTTTAGGCATCGATAGCATCAGCAGGGAACCGGTCGAACTCACCGGTGGAGCAATTCTGGATTCGGTGGAGCCGCAGCTTCGGTCTCCGGAAGGTCTGGAGTACGTCGCGCCTGGCTTCATTGACATCCAGGTGAACGGCTTTGCCGGCGTGGACTATAACACTCCAGACGCGCCGCATGAAGAGATCGCCCGGTCGATCCACGCGCAGTTCGTCTGCGGCGTCACGCGCTTCTTCCCCACTGTCATCACCGGTGGCCCAAATGAGATGGCCGCGTCCTTGCGTAACCTTGCTAAGGCCAAGGAGAGTCTGGCCGAAGGCGGTGCGATGGAGGCGTTCCATGTGGAAGGCCCCTACATCTCGCCCGACGACGGCCCGCGCGGCGCACACCCGCGGCAGTGGGTTCGCAAGCCGGATGTCGAGGAGTTTCACCGCTGGCAGGAAGCGGCACAGGGAAACGTCAGGCTCGTCACCCTGGCGCCCGAATGGCCGGAGGCCCCCGCCTACATTGAGCACCTGGTGAGCCAGGGCATCGTAATCGCGATTGGCCACACCAACGCCAATAGCCAGCAGATCAAGGACGCCGTGAGCGCCGGCGCGACGCTTTCCACGCACCTCGGCAATGGAGCGCATCAGCAATTGCATCGGCATCCGAATTACATCTTTGACCAGATGGCCGACGATCGACTGGCCGCCGATTTCATCGTCGATGGCATTCACCTCGGCGAGAGCTTCCTGCGCGTTGCATTAAGGGCGAAAGGCATCGAACGCTCCATTCTGGTGACCGATGCAGCCGGTCCCGCCGGCGCCACTCCTGGCCGCTACTATCTGGGCGAACAGGCAGTAGACCTCACCGAAGACGGCCGAGTCGTGCTCGCCGGACAGACCAAGTTGGCAGGTTCCGCGCTCAAGATGCACGTCGGCGTTGAGAATCTGATGAAGCTAGGCCACATCTCTTTGGCCGAAGCGATTACCATGGCAACCCGCAATCCGGCACGAATCGGCCGGATTGGCGGGCGCGTGCGTGGCCTCACTCCGGGCGACCGCGCGGACGTGGTACGGTTCCGCTACGACAAGGCCGCCCAGTCGATTCAGATCCTCAATACCTGGGTGAGCGGGGAGCTGGTTTATTCGGCCTGATGCGTGACATCGCAAATGGCTTCATGGTAAAATAAAAAACGAACACGGCGGCTGTAGCTCAGTTGGTAGTAGCGCCAGATTGTGGTTCTGGATGTCGAGGGTTCAAATCCCTCCAGCCGCCCCAGTTTCACCCCTTCCTAATAACCACCTGTTAAAACAACTCCCGGCTTCCCCATTGCACGTGCTGTCCATGCTATCCTCTTAAAATCTCGCGGTTGCCCTCGGGCACCCCGCGTTCATCCTTCGTAACGGGTTTGAGCAGCATGTTGATGCAAAAGGTGGCCTCGCAGCCATCGAGACGAGAGTGGATAGCTCTATTCACCATATTGGCGACTCTATTCGCCGCCCTGGCCTTTCAGGCGTGGCGCCTCGGCGTCACAGTCGACGAACCTGGCCATCTGATCTCCGCACATTTCTATTGGCACGCCAACGACGTTCTCAAGCCCGGCGACATGCCTCCTCTGATGAAAGTAATTGGAGGCTGGCCATCCCTCTTTTTCAAGCTGCCCGTCCCCTATGACTACCCGGCCGTGTGGAACTCGCAGCAGGAGGCGCCCATCGCCGCCGAGACAATGGTCCGGATGGGCTACGTGCGCTCCCACTGGTTGTATTTCGCCAGCCGCCTGACACTGACCATTTTTCCACTGTTGACCGCGTTTCTGCTCTGGTATTGGGGACGGCAACTTTTCAATCCGACAACCGGACTGTTGCTTGCGCTGCTGTTCAGTGCGGAACCCACGGCTCTCGGGCACGGTGCGCTGTTCAAGAATGACCACGCCGCGGCCTTTACCTTTTTCTTCTTTTGGTTTCGCGCGTGGCGACTGTGGCGCAATCCGTCGAACCGGAATGTCTTGTGGCTCGCCTGTGCTCTGGTGCTCGCCTGCGCCGCCAAAATGTCACTTCTAATCCTGGTCGGGATTACGCCGCTGCTCATCGCTCTGCGATACTGGCGCACACCGCTCCGCGCCTTTGCCGCCATCCTCGCCACATTCGCGATTCTCTACCTTGGCCTGCTCACTCTATACCAGTTCGACACGAAACTGCTTACCACGCAGGATCTCGCCAGAGCCACTTATCGCGGTATGCCGGAAGCGTTCGGTCTGTTCTCCAAGGTATTCAGCGTTCTCCCGATCCCCAGGCTTCTGTGGGACGGTGCCTGTGAACTTTTCTTTTCCAACGCTTCCGCCAGTCCCGTCTACATTCTCGGCACACTTTACAACGGAGGCCACCCGCATTACTTCCTCATCGCCATGGCCCTGAAACTCCCGCACAGTTTTCAGTTGCTGTTCATCGCGGGACTCTTGATTCTCAGTGTTCACCTTTGGAAATCCGCAACTCGAACCACAGCGCTGTTTGTGGTCTTGCCGCCAGTACTTTATGTCGGTCTCGCTTCACTCTCTTCGTTTCAATTGGGGCTTCGCCTGATCCTGCCTGCCTTTCCCTTCGCAATGCTGATCGCGGGAGGGGCCATCCACTGGTTATTGGCACGGAAGCAGTACTGGCTACTTGCAGCAATGATAGCGTGGCTAGGGATTCGATCGATTTCGGTATATCCATTCGGGATCACCTACTTCAATCAGTTCGCCGGAGGTCCAGGAGAAGGACTTCGCTATCTCGCCGATAGCAATCTCGACTGGGGACACGCGCTTCCGGAAACAGCGGAGTTCTGCCGCGCCAATGGGATCAAGAAGATCAAGCTCTCCTACTTCGGGCTCGACATTCCACGCCACTACTTCGCAGAAAACGAGATCGAACTCATTCCACCACCATGGGAAGACAAGTACGCCAAGGGCATGAAGTGGGAGCCCGAACCTGGCTATTACGCCATCAGCGCGAGCCTTCTGCCCGGGTTCCTATTTCAGACCAAGTACGCCGATTATTACGAGAACTTCCGCAACATGCAGCCCATCGGCAAGCCTGGCAACGCTATCTACATCTACAAAGTCACCGTCCCGGTAGGGGTCTCCGAAACAGAGTCCGGTCATTGATCGCCTATTCCAGACCTCGGCGGGCTTTCATTTCGGTCGAGATCGTCGTCAATTCCTTGGCTGTCAGATAGTTCCTGCCGATGGCGATCAGCATCGACTCCTCGGTCGCGATGTGCTCCCTGTAGCAGGCGCAGAACGCCGCGACTACCTCACAAAAGTCAGCATTCAACTCGCCCGCATGTGCCTTCAACTTTTCATAAGATGCATGTGCACCCTCGTGCTGCAGTTCCAGTTTGGCAATGAACTCCCGCTCTTCGGCATCGAGGCGCGGCAGGATGCGCGGGAAGATCGAGACCTCTTCGTCCTCGGTATGCCAGGCGCCGTTGGTATCGAAATACTTGAACGTCGCGCGCAGCGCCTCCCGCGCCTCATCCGGCTTGGCTTCGTAGTTTGCCGCGACCAACTCCAGCGACTCCAGCCGCTGTTCGATGCGCCGGTGACAGGCCAACAGATGCTCCATCGGATCTTCAAAACTGTTCTTGGCGGGAGCGCATCCCGCCTTGCCGATTTCTTGCGGTTTAATCACGGTTTGGCTTCTCTATTTCTTCTTTTTCGCGGCCGGCTGCGGACTCTGGAAGAGCGGCGGCATTAGTTGCTTGTCCCACGCGAGCCGCGCTGCGTCCAGCCGGGCCACGATCTTCGGTTCACTCGCTGCGATATCAGTCGACTCAGAGACGTCTTTTTCGAGATCGTACAACTCCGGCGTCTTTGCGCCGATCTTCACCAACTTGTACGGTCCCTCACGCACCGCGTAAGTTGCGCCGCCGCCGGTCCTCCAGAACAGCCGTTCATGCGGCGCCTTTGAAGTCTCTCCCAATACGTGTGGCATCAGGTCTACGCCGTCGATGCCCGCGGGCTTCACGCCCGCGAGCGACGTTGCGGTCGCGAAGACATCCAGCGAGATGATCGGTTCGCGATACGTCTTGCCCGCCGGAATCCTGCCCTTCCAGCGCGCCGCAAACGGAACGTGAATGCCTCCGTCGTAGACCTGGCCTTTCGCGCCCCGGTATGGAGTATTCGACGATCCATTAACCGCCACCGGCCCGCCGTTGTCGCTGAAGAAAAAGATCAGGGTATCTTCCTCCAGCTTCTCTTCCTTCAGGGCTTCGAGCACTCCCCGCACGCCTTCGTCCACGCCAAGAATCATCGCCGCATACTTGCGCCGCTTCTCGTCCGTTATGTTGGCATAGGCGTCCAGATACTTATCGGGAGCCTGCTGCGGCGTGTGCGGCGCATTGTAGGCGAGGTACAGGAAGAACGGCTGCTTCGCATTGCGATGGATGAACGACACGGCCTCGTGCGAAAACGCATCGCTCAAATACTCTCTCAACTCGACCGGCTTGCCGTTCCGCTCGATGGGTATGAAATACTCGCGTTTGTCGGGCTCCATGCTGGCCTTGAAATAGTCGTGCCCGCCACCAATGAAGCCGAACTGCTCGTCAAAGCCGCGCGCCGTCGGATGATGCTTCGCAGTCGCACCCAGATGCCACTTGCCGATGATGCCGGTATGATATCCGGCCTTGCGCATGTACTGCGGCAACAGCGTCTCGGTCAGCGGCAACCCGATGTCCGGATCCATTGGGTCATACAGCGGATTGTTCTCATGCCCGAAGCGCTGCTGATAGCGCCCCGTCATCAGACCGGCACGAGTCGGGCTGCAGAAGGGGTGCGACACATAGCCATTGGTGAATGTGACGCCTTCGTGCGCGATGCGGTCGATGTGCGGCGTCTTGATGTCCTTGACGCCAGTGAACCCGACATCCGCATAGCCCATGTCGTCGGCCAGAATCAGAATTACGTTGGGCTTGCGGCCGGCAGCCATCAGCGGCGCCGCAGCCAGTGCTTTCAAGAATGCTCGTCGATCGATCATTGGTCTTCCTTCTCCGTCTTGGCAACCGGATACGGCACACGGTCGCCGGTCTTGAACCGCCACTTGTTCAACAGCGCCAGCAGTTCATCGCGTTGGCGGAAGTACTTCGGCGAAAGCGCCATATTCTGCTGCTCAAAGGGGTCCTGCGCAATATTGTACAGATGCGTGGGCTTCAACTTCGCATTGACCACAAGCTTGTCATAGCCCCGCACTACCATACGCCATTCGTTGACGCTGTTTAGCTTGCCTTCGGCGTAGATCGATTGCGGCTCGTCGCCCTTGCCGGTCAAAATTAATTCGCTCAGGTCGCGACCCTGCACCGTATCCGGCGGAGCGACGCCGCACATGCTCAGCAAAGTCGGCATATGATCGACGTTTGACATCAGGATCTCCCGCTCTTCCCCGCCCTTCAATTTGCGTGGATAGCGCATGATGAACGGAATCCCGCAGGACTCCTCGAACGGTACGCCTTTGTACTCCAGCCCCTGCGATCCCAGCATATCGCCATGGTCAGAGGTGAACACCACGATGGTGTCTTCCACCAGCCCGAGGGCGTCCAGTTTCTTTAACAACAGACCGATGTTTTGATCGATCGCGGTGCACAATCCGTAGTAGCCTGCATGCCCTGCGCGCGCCTTCTCCTGGTAGGCGAATGGCACATTCTCACGCAGCGCAAAACTCTTCGGCGCATAGAGGTCCTTTGTGCGTTCGGGCGGCGTACGCGGCGTATGCGGCGGCCCCCAACTCAGGAAGAGGTACCACGGGCCGGCTTTATTGGCCTCTATGAAATCCATGGCCAGGCCGGTCTGGTAATCGGGTTCGAAGCCGTCGTGCGGGATCGGTTCCGGAGTATCGCGATAGTAAGTGGACTTGTAATAGAAATGGCCGCGATTGAATGCCGCCCAGTATTGATAGCCGCGCCGCCGTGGTCCCGGTGGCACGAAGCCCGGCCGCTCCTCTCCATCCAGATGCCACTTGCCGATGTAACCGGTCTTGTACCCGGCCTTGCCCAACTCGCTCGCGATCGTCCGCTCGGTTAACGGCAGCAACAGGTCATTGTGAGGCATGTTGCAGGCATGCGAAAACTTGCCGGTCTGCATCGCCGCCCGCGACGGCGTGCACACCGGATTCGAAGCATAACACCGCGAGAAGTGAATCCCTTCGCGGGTCAACCGCTCCAGGTTTGGCGCGATCAGGTTCGGGTCCTTCGCGCCCGGCGTGGTCTGCGCGCGCCACTGATCCGCGACTATATAAAGAATATTCGGCCGGCGAGGCAATGCAGCCTGCGTCGCCGCACCCAGGAATTCGCGGCGATTGAGCATTAGCCCCCTTTGATGGCCGGGATAAAATGAATTTCACTCGCCGGCTCGATGCGCTCGAGCAAGCCCAACGGAGTCACTTCGCCATCCACGGCAATCGACACACTGCTCGTCAAACGTTCCCGCAAAAAGGGATACGCCGCCGACAGTGACTCGACCGCCTCCCCGACGGTGGCGCCCGAGGCTTCGACTTCCTGCAAGCCTCCAAAATCCTTGCGCCACATCGCCGGGATGAAGATGGTTGCCATATGCCTACTTGGTGGAGATCGCCTTCCAGACCGCCGGTGGATTCATCGGCAGACTGGTCATGCGGACCCCGATCGCATGCGACACCGCATTCGCGATGGCGCCGAGTGGCGGCACGATGTTCGCTTCGCCCACTCCGCGCACGCCATAGGGATGGCCCGGATTGGGAACTTCCACCAGCACCGTATCGATCATCGGGAGATCCAGAATCGTCGGCATGCGGTAGTCGAGGAAGCTCGAATTCATCATTGTGCCGTCCTCGCGCATGAAGTACTCTTCGTTCAACGCCCAACCGATGCCCTGCACGCTGCCGCCCTGCAACTGTCCTTCGACGTAGCTGGGATGGATCGCCTTGCCTACGTCCTGCACCGCGGTAAAGCGCAGAATGGTGGTCTTGCCGGTCTCCGGATCTACTTCCACATCGACGATGTCGCCCGCAAACGAGCCGCCCGCGCCCTTTGGATTCACCGTCGCGCGTCCAACTACCGGCCCGCCGGTACCATTCAGTTTTGGTGCGATCTCGGCAATCGTCATCGTGCCTGCGCTCGACTTCAACACGCCGGCATCAAACGTCACTTCGGCCAAATCCACACTCCAGATCTTCGCGGCGCGCTCCTTCAATTGCCGCACCACATCGAGCGCAGCTTCGTAGGCTGCCCAACCGGTTGCGAAGGTAGTTCTGCTGCCGCCGGTCACGTTGGTGAAGCCGATGGAATCGGTATCTACCACCGACGGATTGATGTCCGCCACCGGAATGCCCAACACCTCGGCCGCCTGCATCGCAATCGAGGTACGGCTGCCACCGATATCGGTAGAACCCTCGATCAACGCCATCTTGCCATCGGAATTCACACTGATGCTGCAGCTTGATTCCAGTCCGATGTTGAACCAGAACCCGACCGCCACACCGCGTCCGCGATTCGGGCCGCCCAGCGGTGTGTTGTAATGCGGATGCGCCTTCATCGCCTCCAGCACTTCCACCAGTCCGATGCGCCGGAACTTGGGTCCATCCACGCGGCGAGTGCCTTCTTTCGCCGCATTCTTCAACCGCAGTTCGATTGGATCCATGCCTAGCTTCTCAGCCAGTTCGTCGATCAATGACTCGACTGCGAAAGCCGCGTTCGGCGCACCAGGTGCGCGATAGGCCGCGGTGCTGGGCTTGTTGACCATCACGTCGTACCCATCGATCTTGCCGTTTTCGATATCGTAGGCAGCGAACACGCACATCGCGCCGGCGCTGACCATCCCACCAGGAAACGCACCGGCTTCGTTCGCCAGATAGGCCAACCCTGCCGTAATGGTGCCGTCCTTCTTGGCCCCTATCTTCACGCGCATGAAACTACCCGGCGTGGGGCCGGTGGCTTCAAACACGTCTTTGCGCGACATCACCAGTTTCACCGGGCGTCCGCACTTCTTCGAAAGCAACGCCGCAACGGGCTCCAGGTATACCGGAATCTTGCCGCCAAAGCCGCCGCCGATCTCCATCGGCGTCACCTTGATCTGCGATACCGGAACGTCCAGCACCGCGGCCATCACATCGCGCACCACAAACGAGCCCTGTGTGCTGGTCCACACGCTGACGCGTCCGTCGCTCGACCAGAAGGCCGTGCCATTCTGCGGCTCGATATAGCCTTGGTGAACTGTCGACGTGGTGAACTCGCGCTGCACAATCACATCGGCCTCAGCGAAGCCCGCTTCCACATCGCCCTTCACATGCTGAACATGCAGGGCCACGTTGGTATCACCGTGCAGGATAGGCGCTCCCGGCTTCATCGCCGCGGGGGCCGACAGCACCGCTTCCAGCGGCTCGTATTCCACTTCAATCAGTTGTGCCGCCTCTTCGGCCACATGCACGCTGGCAGCTGCCACCGCCGCTACCGCGTGGCCTTTGTACAGAACCTTGTCCAGCGCCAGAATGTTCCCGCGAATGTGGCTCAACGGCTGTGGGCCTTCACCCACGTCGACCATGCGGTCGCCGCTCTCCGGCAGGTCAGCCGCGGTCACAATCGCCAACACACCTGGAACTTTGGCGGCCTTGCTGGTGTCAATCTTCACGATCTTGGCGTGCGCATGCGGGCTGCGCAGAATGGAGCCGTGCACCAGGCCGGCGGCAGCATAATCCGCTCCATATAACGCACGGCCAGTAACTTTATCAGCGCCGTCATGACGCACCGGACGAGTGCCAATCACTTTGTAGCCGGTAACCGTGCTCATTAGCAGACCTCCTGAATCGCGCGCACAATCTTGTCATATCCCGTGCACCGGCACAGGTTGTTGGCCAGATAGAAGCGGATCCGCTCTTCGGTGGGATGCGGCTCCTGATCGAGCAGCGACTTCGCCGCCATGATGAAGCCCGGGGTGCAGATGCCACATTGCAGCGCGGCATTCTTCAGAAACGACTGCTGCAACGGATGCAGTTCGCCGTCCTTGGCGATGCCTTCAATCGTCGTGATGGACTTGCCTTCGACCTCGACGCCGAACACCAGGCACGAGTTCACGATGCGGCCGTCCAGCATGACGGTGCAGGCGCCGCAGTTACCGTCGTTGCAGCCTTCCTTCGTCCCGGTGAGCCCCAACACATCGCGCAGGACTTCCAACAGGCTCTGCCGCGGCTCGCACAGAAACTCCGCGGGTTGGCCATTGATCGTTGTTTGAACGTGTACTTTTCCCGCCATGTTAGTTGGCCTCCTTTGCCCGTTTTACCGCTTCATTCAGTGCACGCTTCACCAGCACGCCACAAAGATGAGTCCTGTATTCCGCCGTACCGCGCATATCGCTGATCGGCTTCGCTGCTGCCGCGGCAGTTTGCGCCGCTTCAGCGATTGCGGCATCGCTCACCGGTTTGCCAACCAGCGCCGCCCCAGCTGCGGGAACAAACAACGGTGTTGGTGCTACTGATGCCAGCGCGATGCGTGCGGATGCAAAAGTGTCGCCATCCAGAACGACGCAGACGCCCGCGCCTACGACAGCAATGTCCATCTCATTTCGCGGAATAAATCGCAGGTAACTGGAGCCGGAATGCGGTGCCGGCGCCGGGAACTTCAGCGCAACTAACAGCTCCCCGGCTTGCAGCTGGTTCTTGCCGGGCGCAACGCAGAACTCTTCTACCGGCACGTTGCGTTCGCCGTTAGGACCTGCAATCACGCACGTCGCGCCCAGTGCGATCAGAGCGGGAACAGCGTCCGCGCTCGGCGCTGCATTCGCCAGGTTGCCTCCAACCGACGCCCGGCTTTGGATCTGCGTGCCGCCGATCAGCGACACGGCATCCACCAGGCCCGGATACAATCGTTTCAGGCTCGCATCCTCGTAAACCCTGCAGCACGCGACAGCAGCACCAAGCGTCAAGCCGGTGCCGGCGTCGTAGCTCAGTTGATTCAATTCAGGGATCGCCTTGATATCGACAACCAGATCCGCCTCACGCCTGCCGCCTCTTAATTGAACAATCAAATCTGTGCCGCCCGCAAGCGCATGGACGGTCTTGCCTGGCGTCGCCAGCAAGGCCACCGCCGCCGCAACGGTCTTTGGGCTTTCATAATCAAACGACTTCAATGAGAGATCTCCCTTATCAGATGGAACGCGTCACCTATCATTCTAGCCTGCTGAAAGCAGTCTTTACAGCTTATACAAAAGAGCGTCTCCAACCCATCCGTCCTTCAACGCCACCAGCCTGGTCATATGCAAAGCGATGCCCTTGGTCTGCCGGTCTTCACGCGCATAAAAGTTCGACAAAGTCACCAGCGGATCATCGTCGGGCCCCTTGTCATCAATGGTGCGGACGCTTTCGCGGATCAGCAGCCCACTGTCCTGATCCACCTCGCCAATCACGATCGGATACCGCGGACGGTTGCCGCGTGGATTCTCCGGCGTGATGTTGCCGATCCAGTACAGTTTGCCATCCGAATGATTAATCAACTGCGAACAGGCGCTTGGCGAATAGAAGGGCGCTTTGTCGTGATAGGTCCAGGGCGCCGCCTCGGCCCACGTCCGTCCGCCGTCCTTAGACGTGGTCACCCAGCGCCAACTTGGCAGCGACGGGTTGCGGTCATTCGACCCGCGAATCACCATGATCAAACGGTCCTTGGTTAAATGCCCAATCGTCGCTTCGTCGAGTCCACGGGTCGTCCGCGCAGGATCAGCTTTGATAGGTGGACCCATCTCAAACTCCAATGCGTCGCCCTTCCACCGCGAAATCAGGACGCCGGTATCGTGATACGTATAGCCGCCGCCAGGATTATAGAGTTTGCCTTCGGCGGTCTTGGGCGAAATCGCCACCGGCCACAATATGGACCCATCCTTCATCGAAATCGGCTGGCAGGTGTGGTCGCCTAACATCGCGCAATTCTGCCCCGTGACGACGCCAGGCAGCCAGTGCTTCGCATCGTACTCCGGCCCCTTGTGAATCACCTGGTGAATTGGTCCGCCGTCGACGGTGTAGTAGATGCGCCACTGCCGCAGCCCTTCCAGAGGATCGTCAGTGGGCAGCACGCCTTCCAGCCAGAACTCCAGCAGGCGGCCCGAGACCGGGTCGACCCAGCCTCCGCGCAGATGCCGCCGCAGCATTCCGGCAGAAGTCTTCTCTCCGGTCTTGCGTTCCACTGGCGCCGACCACGACTTGCCGAAATCCTGCGACCTGCGAAAGTAGGCGACGTCCATCGTATCGGACCGCGACCAGCGCTCCTCGATGGAAAACATTTCTCCACCGGCCGGCTTCGCATAATAGGCAAAGGCCATCACCGCCGAACCCTTGCCCGGCGACCGCATAAATACTTCTCGTTCGATGGCACCTCTCGGCGCTGCTGCGCCAAGCAGCAATGTCCTTCTCGTGATCATTCCGAGACCTCTTCCTCAGGAACAGGAGGCGGCAATGGCGCCTCTCCATTTATTTTGAGCCGATTGCGGGCTGCGAACATCGGCCCACGTGCCTTTGACATCGGGGCGAAGCGACCGAATCCGATCGGACCGGGCAAGTCGTCATAGACCGCTTCCATGCCGCCGCGGATCGAGTACGTCTCGTGCCAGAATCCGGTGCCTTCGGAGTCCTTCAGAAAACTCTTCCACCAGGCCTGATGCGGCAGGCTGCGCGACCAACTCTCCATCGATTCAAAATCCCGCCAATACTGCCTCATTCCAACGTGAAGCGGAAACAGACTGAACATCAGTCCCTCATGCAGCAACAGCCCATCGGGCTTCGCCGCCACCGCCTTCTCAATCTGCGGACCCTGCCTGAACAAAGTCAGCAATCCACGAAGCGTATTCACCCGCATGCCCAGGTAGATGACTACCAGATCCGGAAATCCATTCAGGTCTACTGTCTGCCGGTTCACTTTAGATTGCACGTCGCATCCCCCGCGGGGATATCATAGCAGGATGCGATTTGCTCCACGAAACGCCGCCGTCCTCACGCTCACCTTGGCCTGCGCCACCGCTGCCGAATGGCCACAGTTTCGCGGCGTCAATGGACTCGGCGTCTCCCAGGTCACCAGCCTTCCCGCCGAGTTCGGTCCCAACAAGAATGTCGCGTGGAAGACGGACCTGCCCATGGGCCATAGTTCGCCAATCATCGACGGAAATCGCATCTTCCTCACCGCCGCCATCATGGGCACGAAAAAGGATGCGCCGCGCGGCAAGTTTGTCGATGAAGGCGGCAAGCTCTTCACGATCTGTCTTGACCGCAAGACCGGTAGAATTCTATGGCAGAAGGAAGCCCCGCGCCCGCGCCTCGAAGAGTATCAGATCACCAACTCGCCGGCCTCGCCCAGCCCCGTTGTCGACGGCCGCAATGTCTACGTTTTCTTCGGCGATTACGGCATCATAGCCTACAACTACGACGGCGTCGAACAATGGAAGCATCCACTGGGCCCGTTCAACAACACCAATGGCCACGGGTCGTCGCCACTGATCTACGGCGATCTGTTAATCCTTCAATGCGACCAGGACACAAACTCCTACCTGCTGGCGCTCCATAAGGGCACCGGCAAAGTCGCCTACAAGATCGACCGTCCCGAGAACACCCGCTCCTACACCACTCCCGCTGTCTTCCATCCCAAGACCGGCCCCGCCGAGCTCATCGTGCCGGGCTCTTACAATCTCATCTCCTATAACGTCGAAACCGGCGAGAAGCTGTGGTGGATCAACGGCATGTCGTGGCAACCAAAGGCCACGCCCATCATCAATGGCAACATGATCTACGTCCACTGGTGGGAGAACGGTGGCGAAGCAGATGGGCCAACTGAAACCCCCGCCTTCTCCGAAATGCTAGCCAAATTCGACGCCAACAAAGACGGCAAGCTCTCGAAAGAAGAACTCGCCGCCGATCCCAAACAGCAGCGCGGTTTCGAAGACAAAGACCTCAATGGTGACGGCCTGCTCGACGAACGGGATTGGCGCTACTACGCAGCCCGCCGCTCGGCGCGCAACGCGATACTTGCGATCAAAGACGGTGGCCGTGGCGATCTCACCGAAAGCAAGAACATCGTCTGGCGCATGCAGAAGTTCCTGCCCAACGTTCCCTCCCCGCTCCTGTACGACGGCGTCCTGTACCTGGTGAAGGACGGCGGTATCGTCACCTCGCTCAACCCGATGACCGGCGAGATCCTGAAGCAGGCACGGCTCACCGGCGCACTCGAAACGTACTACTCATCGCCCGTTGCCGGCGCCGGACGCATCATTATGTCCAGCCAGAAGGGCAAAGTCAGCGTCCTCAAGGCTGGCGCGCAATGGGAAATCCTTTATCAGGTGGATATGGAGGACGACATCTTCGCCACGCCCGCATTGGTGGATAACCGCATCTACCTGCGTACCCGCAGCGCCCTCTATTGCTTCGCCGAGCCCCAGGTGCGCTAAGCTAAACGGAGAATGTTTCGATCTCTAATCCCCGTTCTGATTCTGGCCGCGACCGCAGCGGCACAACAACCCAACACCCTCACTCCGGCCGAGAAGAAAGCCGGGTGGAAACTGCTGTTTGATGGCAAGACTTTCAAAGGCTGGGAACAGGCCCCCGGCGCCGACGGCTTCTCTATCGAAGATGGCTGCATCAAAGTGATGAAGCGCCCGAAACTGCGCCAGGATCTATACAGCGTCGAAAAGTACAAGGACTTCGAACTGCAGTGGGAATGGAAGATCTCGCAGGGCGGTAATTCCGGCCTCAAATACCGCATCCAGGACCGCGTGTGGCTGACCGACGATGGCAAGAAGAAATTCGAAGATTGGGTCGAATACTCCTACGACAATCGCCGCAAGGACATCCCGGCGAAGGGTCAGGAATATGTCGTGTCGTTCGAATATCAGATGATCGACAACGACCGCCACAAGGACGCTCAGCGCGGACCGAAGTACCAGACAGGCGCGCTTTACGACATGATCCCGCCGAAGAAGAACGCGGCCAAGCCGGTCGGTGAATACAACCAGTCGCGGTTAGTGGTGAAGGGCAAACACGTCGAGCATTGGCTGAACGGCGAACTGGTAATGGAGGGTTCGCTCGATGATCCGGCAGTTGCCGCCGGCAGCGCCAAGCGCTGGGGAGTCGACTCCCACGTCTACAAGTTCCTCACCACGCAGCCTACCAAGGAATGCCAGTTTTCGCTGCAGAACCATGATGACGAAGCCTGGTTCCGCAGCATCAAAATTAAACGCCTGAACTAGGAGTTTCCCTCGGCAACATACGGCTTGTAGCCCCGGCGCGTCATGATCTCTCGAACAGATTCTGCCGCGCCGGGAGCTACGTAAAAGAAAGCCCCTGTCAGTTCCCGCCGGAACAACAATCCACCCATATAGGTGTCGGTTTCTACCATGTAGTCGACGCCGTCCTCTGTCAGTGCCTTCTCCAACGCTAAAGCGTCGCTCAGCCGCTTTGCGATATAGACCAGTTCCAGCTCGGCGCCACAGAAGAACTCGACGTCGCGTTGCATCTAGCGGCTCACCATCTTGGACATGCGCGTGGAGAAGGCATCATAGGCATCGGGGCCGCGCTTTTTCATGTATTCGATGTAGCGGTTGCCCACGGTCTCCAGGTGATGCCATGCCATCGGGTCCTTGATCGATTCGCGGTATTCCCCGATCAGCGGCCGCACCCGCTCCCAGACCAATAGCAGTTCCCTGCCGCTTTCGAAAAACAGGTCTTCATTCAGGACGCCGGAAGTGATGAAGCTCGCCACCATGTCCCAGTAGGTAACCACCATGCGGAAGTACGCGTTCGGGCCGGAACCCGGAGGGCACTGCCGCTGAAATTCGGCCATTGTTTTGCATCCGAACATGCCGCTGAAGTATTCACGGGCCTGCCGCATCTTCTCTTCACGCCGCATCTCGTACAATTTCAAAATGAGATTGACATCTTCGTAAGTCGCTTGGGTAGCCATTTCTTCACTTTAACATTGCCCGGGACTCAGCCTACGCTACAATAAATCGATGCCAGAGCATGCCTCCATTCAGGCGATCGAAACCCTGATCGAAAAAGTACGCCGCCGCTCGTTGCTGCAACTGCTGATTGAGCAGTCCAGCTATGCTTCCATCTTTGGTATGTCGGGTGTGATCTTGCTGCTCCTGTTCGGCACGCAGATTCTCAACTGGTATTGGCCGGTGGCGCTGTTTGCCGCGATGTTCGCCTTCGGCTGCTATCGCTTTCTGAAAGCGAGTCCGACGTTGTATCAGATCGCCCAGGCCATCGATCGCAGGCTCGGATTGCACGACGCGATCTCCACGGCATATTTCTTCCGCGAAGGTTCCGGCACAATCGAAGCGAGCCAGCGCGAAGCGGCAGAAGCTTTGGTGCCGGGGATCGACCCTGCGCAAGCCGCGCCCTTTCAGTTGCCGCGCTCGGCGTATGTCGCTGCCGTTGTAACCACTGCCGCCTTCGCGATGCTCGCCTTCCGCTACGGCATCCTTCATAACCTTGACCTGCGGCAGCCAATGGTCGCGGCACTTGGCGAGATCTTCCACGCACCCGGCTCCAAGCAGTCTGCCGCAGGCAGGAACTTCGACCCCAAAGGCCAGACTCCGTTCGAAGGGCAGGCCGTTTCGCTCGATGAAAACACTGTCGACCAGGAGATGCTTAAGGAAAAGGCAAATGAAGGCGAAATCGCGTCTGCCGATATCCCCGATGTAAACGATCTGTCCCTCGGCCGCAACGTGGATGGCAAGGGCGATACCGAAGGCGACGCTCCTGACGACGCCTCAGCGGAACCCGGCTCGAAGGCGGAAAAGGGCGATGCCGACCAGGACGCCGATCCCTCCGCACAGGACGGAGCACAGGGCCAGCAACAACAGGGCAAGAGCAATACCCCGCCCCCGAATGGCGCTAAAGAGGGTGGCAAGAACTCCGATTCCAAAGGCGAGAACGCCAGCCTCATGGACAAGATGCGCGACGCCTTGAGCAACATGATGCAGAAGCTCAAAATCCCCAACAAACCGGGCGAAAACCAGCAGACCGCGCAGAACAAGCAGTCCAAACAGGCGGGTGCGGGCCAGAAGCAGGATAAGAACGGCCAGCAGCAACAGCAGCAGGGGCAAAAAGGCGAGGGCCAGCAGGCGCAGGACCAGCAGGGCGATCAGGAAGGCGAAGGCGAGCAATCGAAATCCGCGCAAGGCAAGAATGGCGACAAGAGCGGCGACCAGAAGGCCTCACCTGACGCCAAGAGCGGCGTCGGCAAGTCCGATGGCGACAAGGACGTCAAGTACGCCGAGCAGCTGAACGCCATGGGCAAGATCAGCGAAATCCTTGGCAAACGCGCTGAAAACATCAAGGGTGAAGTGATGATGGAAGTGCAGAGCGGCAAGCAGCAACTGCGCACGCAGTACACTTCCCAGCAGGGTGCGCACCAGGAATCAACCGGTGAAATCCACCGCGACGAAGTGCCGCTCCAACACCAGCATTACGTGCAGCAGTATTTCGAGGAAGTTCGCAAGACTCAGAAGTAGAATTTACCAGAAGTGCATGGCGAGCACGCGCGGAGAGTTTGCTGTTTTTCCTACTACGTCGGTTTCCAGCACGATCTGCAGGTTCTTCTTCTCCCAGCCTTTAGGCGCGGACTTGAGTGCTTCGTTCCAATACACAGGATTGGTGACGAACTCCGCTGCGATCTGGGTCCCGTAGCGGGTCAGGCCAGCGACCGAAATCGTCACCTGATCGTTTTCATTGTGGATCACTCTCGTGACCACGGCAAAATCGTGATTGGTTGCGCCAAAGGCGTAGGAATGCTCGATTTTCCAGTTGGCCGGCTTCTTCGATTCATGATCGACAATTGAAGAGACTACGCTATCGGCGGTCAACTCGCGTTTGAAGCTGAAGCGCAGGTCCTTACTGAGCTCCATGGTCCATGGGTTAGAGAAACTGCCGATCAGTACGAAACTGTGCTCGCTGAGATCATCAGTGGCCAGTTCACATCCGGCCCGTACTTGAACCGGCTTCCCCTTGCGTTGCAGCAGTGATGAGATATCCAGCGCTGCATAAAATGTTCCGACCGAGACCTGATCTCCGTTTACCGGGATGATGTCGTCAGGCCTGAGGTCCATGTCAGCGGTTACCGGAATCGGCTTTGCTGAAGAATCAACCATATCAGGATGTTTCTTGTAGTACTCCATTTGGATCCGGGGAGACAGCGTGTAGCCCAGGCTGTTGCCTGTGCAAACCATTGTCATAGTGGAATTCGACGTGATCGGCGCCCAGAACTGATCGAGTGCGGTGGGACGGGGAAAAAAGGCAAAGATCGCGAGTGCGATCCCGATCGGGACGGCAAGCCAAAGCGTCCAAAGCCAACTGCCCGACTGCGGTACTTCTGCAACGGCTGACATGGTTGGGGCCGGTGGAACCGTCGCAACCACGACAGCCGATGGTGCCTGGGGCTTGAAACGGAATTCGGCCACGTAAGACCCGGCAGGCATTTCGATTCGAACAGGATCGGAGGCACCCGCGTCCATGTAGTACTGAGCCAGGCGCTTTCGGACCTCGTTCGCCTTTACCCGGACAATAGCGTCCTCTGAAGGCTCATAGGAGGAGTTGCGCCCGAAGACCTCTGCGCCGATCACCCGCTCTTTCAGGAATTCGTGATGACCATCCAGACTCTTGCTGACAACGAACCGCAGGAACTCCTGGCACCGCCTGCTCGCGCGGAACGGGGCGCTCTTGAGGATCTTCTCCAAGTGCTCACGTACGATATCTGTCTCAACGGGCACATTTGCAGTCTACCATATCCTCATAACATGTTCGTAACATCATTCCAACAGGTTGAAAATACAATGTGTTTTACGTTCTACACCGTTCCGCACTTGAGCGATTCCAATGTCTGGGCAATAATTAATCAAAAGGGTGAGTGCGCCTTAAACATAGTTGCACTCCTAAAAGACTGGAGCCAATCAGTTAGCGGATTCCCCCCTCGCTAAGAAAACTGATTGGCTCCATTTTCGTTATACACCAACGTTTCCCTTTCTTGGCGACGTCACAAGAAACGTTACTTCTGCGCCGGTCAACCGGTTCCGTGGATCCGCGCAGTTTCAATTCCAGGAACCAATCCAGAACCAGACTTGACCCCTCAAAACTCAGTATCGAGATTGCAGAAGACACCTCATACTTTTCCACAAGTGCGGTAAGGGAGCGTAGGAGAACAGCCCGGCCGGGCATGGAGGCCTCGAACCACCGCATCGCGGCGAGAGGGTTGTCTTCACTAAGAGACGCAGCAACAGCACCGAACATCTCAGTGATATCCGTCCTGTCTGAACTGTCATCTGCCACCGCTGCGAGGGGCAGAATGGCGAAGCAAAAAGCCCGCCTGTTAAGTGCGGTAACTCCCATTGATTCGGATGTACCCCTCCGTGAAATCGCACGTGAAGAACCGCGCCTTGCCTGGTGCACCGCCGCGGATCGCGAGTTGAATCAGGCACTCTTTCTTGTTGAGCTCTTTAGTGAGGGCAGCTTCGTTAAACTCTGCCGCAAGTCCGGCTTTGCATACCAGGATGCCCTGCATGGAGATATCCACCTTACGCGGATCAAACGCAACCCCGGCGTTACCAGCAGCACAGATCACCCGGCCCCAGTTCGGATCGGAACCAGCCACGGCGGTCTTTACCAGCGGAGAGTTTGCGATCTGGCGGGCAATCTTCGTGGCGTCCTTTTCAGTTGCAGCTCCGGAAACTTCCACGGTGATCAGCTTGGAGGCCCCTTCACCGTCGCGTGCGATCTGTCTGGCCAGATCTTCCAGCACCAACGTGAGAACCTTTTCAAAAACGCCATGGTCCTTGGCAGTCAAGGACTTTCCGGAAGCGCCATTGGCCAACACCACCAGGGTGTCGTTCGTGGAGGTATCGCCATCCACGCTCAACCGGCTGAAACTGCGCTCATTAGCTCGCTTCAGTATCGGCTTCAGCTGCGCTGCCGAAACACGGGCATCTGTCATCACAAAAGCCAACGTGGTTGCCATCATCGGCTGGATCATGCCCGAGCCTTTGGT
>Ga0118677_10002962_pt1 | contig 33170 bp, 63 predicted proteins | sample AliMusrvi5mmetaG_FD_86154 | JGI IMG/M metagenome (GOLD analysis project Ga0118677, IMG submission 86154) | reverse complement strand
GTTTTAGCACGTTCATGGTCTTGCAGAAGTTGACAAAATATATCATCTACCTTCAGCTCTTCCGTAACGGCATCCACATATCGGGTATAAAGTTCCTCTGGGATTTCGATGGCTTCTTCTTCAAGATATAAAGCAGAATCTTGAGTTACCGGAAAGGCAAACTCGCGGTCAGTATAGTCAGTTCGAATGTTTATTTTCACGGGTCCTCTTTGCAGGGCCAAACCAAATTGATGATGCTCGCGCCATGTTTTCGGCAGTCCTGGCATCCAGCTCGTCCAGTCGCTTGCGGTCACTAAACAACTCAATACACGCGGCACATGTTTTGGGGACACGTTTATATCGATAGGCCGGATGGTCTTTACATCCAACAGCCAGCTTACGAAGAATTTTGGTTTTTCCTATCATTCAGCATCCTGCCAAAAAGCAACATTACAAGACTTGCACCTAACCAAGTTGCTTTTTGGTTCATATTTTTTCAATTTTACGGACGGGGCCGTTGTTTTACACACCGGACAAATGTTGTTTTCGCATTTTGTTTGTGCCGCCAATTCCACAAACGACGTTACGCCAGCGGTGGCTAAAATAGCTTTAAAGGATTCTCTTTTAGTCATTTTCCTCGCATTTCGGGCAACCTTCAAAACATTCGCTACAATGACGAGGCTCTGGATATGGTTTTTCTATATCCGATTTATGAGTCCTCATATAAAGGTTCTTTGCAGTCAACGCTATCGCCGGATTTTCGTCAAACATTGCTGCAAACACAACTTCGTCGTAGCTAGGCATGGATGTCAAAGTTCTCATCTTTCGTTTTAGTTTTGTTCAGAAATTCTTCTCTGAGATAGTATTCTGGGCGCGAATAGCTGCCTCCGCATGTGAACCACAAGTCTTGGTCCTCATCTGGGCGATGGCCTGTAAGCGTCTCAATGACGTCTAAGTCATGCGAATCTGGCACATAACTGGTGGTGTCGTCATCGTCATATGCAACAACCTTAGCTGTTATTTTGTATCTGAGAAGAACTGTTTTCAGCGCGTCGTCTTTTGTCATAAAGTCCGTCTGAGTCAACCATCTTATATGTGATGTCCACTCCCATCACATCACGTAAATGACGTGTAATAATGTGGGCTACTGTGTTACCATCAGCTATGCCTGGAGTGGAATATTTCCAGCCATCATCAATCCACAATTCTTGCCAAATCCTGTTGTCGTTTTTCCGTTCTACAGCTCTGATTTCAACCCGCATATGGATGCACGATACTCCGCCAGCATTATTGCTTCATCACAGCAATTTTTAGAACAATAAATTTTCCCTGCATATGGTTGAGGTTTAATGTCCATTATATGGTCCTTGCTGATTTGATGATGCGTTCGGCCACAGCCACGTTTTGCGAACGCATTAGCCGGTCAATAATGCTTTCGTAGCTGGTTAAACACATGAGATCGTTACGCAGCGTACCAGGTACTACATCGCGTCGCAACACCGCATGCATTTTTTCTTCGTTCACGCCAGTAGCCTCGGCCATTTCACACAACCGTTTGTGTTCAATACGATGGTAGGCGAGCCTTAACCGTGCCAGTTCTTTTTTCAATTCTATCACACGGGTTTCTTGCAAGCTTCCAGTATTACGTTCTACATCCGCAAGCAAGGCAACCAGTTCTTTGATTACTTTTACGTCATAGTCAGCTTCATCATAGCGTTTTCCGCAACTTTCGCAACATGGAACGAAGCAACGCCAGTTTTGATAATGGCATGAGCTGTGGCATGGTCGTTTGCTGGAATTAGTTCCAACTTTAACTTTCATAAACTTTCCTTTTGTTTTCCCCAAATCTGCCTGGGACTCATCCTAATGGGTATTTCTGCCGATATCAGCCATTTTTTAACCACGCCACCACTGATTTTATATCGGCGTCCAATGTTATCTATGCTAAGCTTTTCTTCCAAGTACAAATGTTCCAGTTCACTTTTAGGTGGGGCTGGAGTAGATGGCCTAGTGTGGGTGTGACGAGGTTTGGTAGTAGTAACAAAATATCCGGCAGCTGGGTTGGGTAAATCATCGCCAGAACCCAACAAACGATAGTATGGTTTTAGGCGGCTTTTTTCATTGACATAAGCACCCTGAATGATTTGATGTTCATAGCCAGCAGCAAGCCAATATGCAGCAGTTCTAAAATTCACACCAGCTTGATCGGAAATTTCATGGACATCTTGCCATTCATTAGTCAGATATGGCATCACAAGAGCTAGTTGAGTGCGCCAATCAGATGGCTTATTCGGTTTTTTGTAAGGTGGATAGACCGGCCATTCTCGCAACATCCCGGCTTTAGTTCTTTCATTTGCAAACATTGGTGTCCTTAACGGTGTCCAACAATTTCGTAAATTTTTCGGGCAACGATGACAGCACGACAATTCTGTCAGGGAACATCAAGGTGCTTCTTTTGCTTAGCAGCTTGGATTCTTGATGATCCCAGTCGTCATCAACACCCCACACAGTGATACGTTCTTCCCATTTTTCTTTGTCGTCCCAACCGATGGTGGATTTGTATCCAGCCGCCAACACTACACCAATGCGCAATCCGGCGCACCGTCCCAAGGCATGGCCATAGGCAATATAGCAGCCTGGTTTAATCTCTTGGCCAATCTTGTCAAAAAGTGGCCCTTCTGGTTTCGGTGTTTTTTTCAATTTGGACCTCCACAATTCGGACATCTGAGTTGAGAGTTATGCCCTCCGCACCACTGGCATTTAGGCGGCTTTGGTATACTCCCTGTTATAACATAAGGACAGTGGATGTCGTAACCATCAGCCGCATTCCAGGGCCTCGTTGGGTATTTTTCTGCCAGCTTAGGCATCGAACGTCTAACCAGCATCTCCAATATGGGGTCTAACATTTGAAGCATCGGCACTATCGTGCTGGTCATGCACTATACCTAAACCAGCACTTGCGGTCAGCCTGGATATCAGTACGCACCGCTCGACTAAACACATCATAAGATTTGGTTACATACACACAGTAAATTTTGGCGTTCTTACAGCTTTCGTCGGTGAGGGATTCTGGCACTGGCATGCTGCGGCCATGTTCATCATATTTTATACCATTACGAAGCCCCATCATATACTCTCTGATGCTGGTTTCAGGCGACACATGATGATCATTGATGTCCACATGATACACGATGTCTAAGCTGGCCTGTGTGATGACGCCAGCATGTTCGGCCTCTCCGAAATACCATTTCAACCGGTTGACGGTGTTCCGGTTGGGGCTGGCCACTGCTGTTTTTAGGGCCTGTTCAAACTTTCGCAGCAATTCGGCTGCTTGAGTTTCTGGTTTGGCCTGGTTTGTGGGCAAAGCCTTAGCAGCAAATGCCGTCAGTGGAGCTAAAACCATGCTCCCAAACAAGTTTCGTCTTGTCATTTAAATTCTCCTCATATTACAAAGACTCGTGGCTGCAAAATAACGTGCCACAACCCAGCCACTGTCGTGATCACTGATTGAAATATAGCGGTTAACTTGTACAATGTACCACAAATCAGTTTTAATGATGGCATCAATGTTATGAGCAGCTATCAAAACTTCTGGATAAGGTTTATGAAGATGATCGGGATGAGGCGCTGCCTGTAGTCGGACGTCACCATTTGGCATTTCTGTCATAAATGCGCAGCCAGTTCCTAGTTCCATATCAGTTCACCTTTTGCCTTGACTTCTTCAATGATCAGATTCCCAGCCGTGACAGCATCCTCTGCGGTTTTGTAGCCACCTTCGGATTGAAGTAAGTGGCGAGGGCGCATGCATCCGGATGGCGATTCACTGAACGTTCCGATGTACAGCCCAAATTCACCACTGGGCAACGGGCCAAAAGCGCTCACGTAAACGTTGGGGTCGTCCTGAATTATCATTGCTGTTATACGTGTCATTTATTTTTGGACCTTATCTTACATTATATCATAATAAACGTGGCCTGTCAATCAGTGTCGGTGTCACGCTTGTAGTTATTGCGAACCCATTTGCGCCAGTAAGCTTTCCAAAATCCTTTAATGCGTTCCACCGGAGAACTGCCATCGAGGTTATATTCCCACAAGATACCTTTGCGTCGTTTACCTTCACGACGTTTTTTAACACCTTGGTGGATACCGCCTGGTTTCTTGCTCATAATTCATCGCAATCCCATCCTTCTGGCTCGCGAATCCACAGAAAACAATGACCACACGACCACATTATAAACCGGTCAGGATCAGGGTCGGCTAGTTCGCTAAATTCAGCGCCTCCCGGCCATTGGGCAAGGGTTGCCTGCAGTTCTTCTTTAGAATATGGAGTCAAAAGTTTTGGCATTGTTATTTCCATTGGATCGATATGAAAGACTGGGTGTCTTCGTTGTTGTTTTTATGTCGATAACACATCGAAGTTTTGTAACCAAGCCTTATCAATTTATTTTCAGCCATCTCAACAACTTTCCTCGCTGTGGGGTCGTCGTCATAATCAACATCAGCTCGTTTTAAGCCCCTGTTGCGTTCAAAATCGATTCTAGCCATACATTGTGACATAAATGCCAAATATTCGCGCTGGGCCTTTTTTTCTATTCTTTTCAATTCCAATTTAGCCAGATATTCGGGGCTGGGACTAACTTTATTTTTTTCGCTGATAATGGCATCCGATTTCTTGGTAGCTTCACCTGCCGATATCCAGCCTGTATAGAAAAAAGGAAAGAAAAACTCAATGACTGTCAGAACCATACCTGATTTTATCACAACCATGTGTCTCTGTCTAGCGGTAAACAGTTGACAGTCTGTCGAAGCTGTGATATGATGGAACATGGCCACGAATATTAATAAAATGATAGCAAAATTGGACCCAGCTCGTCGTGAAAAAATCCAAAAACGAGTTGATGAGTTGACTGCTGAAGAGTGGGCAAAGCGTGCACACAGTTTTTGCCATTTCTGTAGCACCCGCTATCCTAATAACTCATATCCTCATGTTTGTGTTAAATGTGAACAAACAGTCTGGGTCAATCCGTTGCCTGTAGTGGTTATGATAGTTCCTTTTTGGGATAACGGTTATTTGGGCGTCAAACGTGCCATTGAACCTGGTTTGGGTAAATGGGCTTTTCCAGGTGGGTACATGGAACTAGGTGAAACATGGCAGCAAACCGGAAGTCGTGAAGTTGTGGAAGAAACCGGTGCTATTATAGCTACCGATTCAATACGGCTGCTAAACGCGAAATCAGTTGGTAATTTTGTCGTTATCTTAGCTACTTCAGAACCGATTTCGTCAGAAATTTTAAGCACTTTTCAACCCAATTCAGAAGTCAGCGAGCTAATGCGTATAACCAAGCCAATAGAACTTGCTTTCCCCGTTCAAACCAGGACGTTGGCAGCGATGTTTGGTCAATAACTTGACACTGACCAGCCTTTCGTGTTACTATTGATATTGTTGGCATAAACCTTCTTGAACAACACCAAAGGATAACTTACCATGTTATTTTCAGAAATGAACCACATTGACAATCAAATGCACTCCGTGGAAAAACGCATGTCACGGCACCCGCGCTTCTTGTCATCGAGACTAATTGAAGACCAGGAGGAGCTGGGCAGCATTCAAATAGACGACATGATGCTGTCTCCTGCAGATTTTGACCGAATAGAACGTGACGGCATCGAAAACCACTTCTAAACGATACTTGACACCAAATATTTGGGTGTGGTATAATGGTTTATGGATGGGCGGCAACGAGCCGCCCTCCGGACAAGGAGGCTGAAATGAGAAGCGTCTATAAAACCGTTATCGTCATGCACTACGGAGCCAACTCCGCAAAGCGCAACAATCGAGTTGCCCACCGTGCCGCCAAAAAAGTTGCGCGTCGTTTGGATGCCGTGATTGGAAAGGACTAATATGGCACCCAAAATCATCGGAACATTTCAGTTACCACGCACCAGCAACAAATACGCGGTTATTCTGACTTTGAAACAAAAAGGTGAAGAGTTCACAATGGCCAACGGTAAGTTTGGGCCAGCTTCAGTCACCACCACCGATAAGAGCAGGGTGGCCGCACATTGGTCCGGTTACGTCAGCAATAATCTTGGCACAACCGTTACCATTCCTGCAGAAGAGCTGAGGTTTCAGGCATGAAGATGATATTCGGAGCCGCGCTGCTTTTCATTTACATGACCCTCTGGAATGTCGGCATAAAAGAGGTTAACAAGCTCGCCATCGCGTCCAAATATGCAATATATCAACTAGAACGCAAGCTCAACCATTAAAAGCAACCATGACTGAACGCACCAAAATTCTCATTGAAGTAGAACGCCAGATGCATGACCACCTGGCATCAACCAACGATATCGCTGAAGTCATTGAGAAAACCATGGTTGCCCTCGACTTCACCGATGTTGAAAAGATACTGGTCCGTATGGGGAGATATGACGAAAATCAATTGGCCTGTTTATAACGAAATCGTGATGCCGCAAGGCTTGATGGTGGGCGAAATCAAGACCCTGACCGAGGCAGAAATCATGGACATCAACAGCAGATTAGCCGAAATGAGCAAGCTGGCCAAAGAATTGCGCGGCATGTTCAAAACTGCCAAGCTGCGCTTTACCAACGACGCATGCCCAGCCTGTGAAGGTGTCGGCGGTTATTTCGTGGATGTCGATAGGCTAGAAAAGTGCAATGTTTGTGGAGGAACCGGAGAAAAAAATGGCTAGTTATCACCCAAACCTGTGTAAGGTCAACGTCTATAACCCACAGGGCGAAATCGTAGCATCCGGCGAACATGTGGGAGATGTTCGCGATTGTGAGGACTACACGAGTGCTATCTGCCGTGACGTCGTGGCAATCCTCACTGAGTTACACCAAAAAGGACTGCTAAAAGAACCACTTACGGCATGGGCGGATGAAGTATGAAATGGGAATTTGTTTTTAACACCAATTGGCACGATAAAGATACAGCTAAACGTGCAGCCATATCAGCTGGCTATAATTTCATGATGTGGCAGGGATCAGTTTATGTTATAGTGGAAAGCCAGTCAGTGCATCTATACTGGCATCACCAGGGACAACATGGTATGAAAACCAGGCAAGCGTGGCTTGTGTTGGTGGCGGCTATCGTTGCAGGGTTTTTAACCAAACCTTTTGGCATGTGGTACGCCGTTCTTTTTGCATCAGTCGGAGCGATAGTCATTGATGGACTGATGGACTGGGTATTTGGAGATTAATTAAATGGCGGCAATTGTTATTAAACAACCCAATGGGCTATATGGCAGATTCAGCTCCATTGTCGATAATTACACCCATTACAACCTTACCGGCTCGGACATGTTTGAAGTTATGCGTGACGAGTTTGGAAGGGCCACTGCACGCGAATTCATGGCAAAAGCCGATACGGAGTATCCTGAAAGATTTGAAGAGGAACTAGAAACAATTCAGTCAATCCATGGCAAAAAAGAAGCCAATGCCATCCGGAAAAAGCTTTCAGCCGGTTCAACTATACCCAAGTGTGTTCAAGAAAACCTTCTGAACATGGCGGGTGTTGATATGAAAACCGTACGCTGGGATGTCGAACGTAATACCTTTGTCAAACTTCCGGCATGACAAACCGACACCCAGATAGATGCAACGTTTGTAAAAACTTTGTAGAACGTAAAGCTGGACGAGCAATCAGAAGCTGTGATGTACACGGTCCCGAACGGTGCCAATCCCAGCCAAAATGGATTGTGCTCTGTTTGCCTTGTGTAAAGATATGGCGTCAGGGAAATCTTAACCGCACTGCTTGCTGATGCTAAGTTTTTCCAGTTCGTCGGCACGATTTCGTAGTATTTGAACAGCTTCCTTAAGCTCCGATACAGTAAGTGATTTGTCGGAATCTCCTACTCGCATGTATTCCGGACTAATTGCATTCATGACGGCTGCATGCCGAAGTTGTCGTTGTAGCCACCCAGGTCGAAGCGTCATTTGTCCAGTTGCCTATCCGCCCACTGTATGAACAAATCATAGGCGATGATTGTGAACAAGTTCCAAGGCATCGGTAAAAGCCAAATAGCCAGTGCCACGATGGAATAGTTTAGACCGGCACGAACCAACCACGGAAGTTGCAAAACCACAATAGCCGCCAACACCAAAACATTCACAGCTTCTTCTCTCCGTATACTTCTTTTACCTTCTCAAAAATTTCTTCCAGCATGGCGCGGTCCTTAGGTGTATAATCAGCCTCTGTTTCTTTCAAGGCCGCACCATATAACGTAAATTCATCGACTTTACCGTGTGGACGGCACATATTGGTGCCGTCCTCCGACTATCCTAACAAAAGTCATGTCTGAAACGCGTTTGATATGCTTAGTAGCTTCAAGATAAAACAACGTTCTACGGACCTCCGGAGCGCTAAGCTCAGGAATTTCTGCTATAAGCTGATCAAGGTGTTTGGGTTCAATATCCAGAACCCTGAATATGCATTCCACTGAATGGTCTTTTTGTTTAGATAGATTCATATTTGTTACACATTTTCAAGTTGTGCGATCCTTTCTCGCAATACTTGATTAATATCACCGGCATGGAATCTGTAGTCCATCAGATAAGCAATATGGTTAACGTCATACTGCCGATGATGGTCTAAAATTCGTTGCCGTTCGTCCGGTGTCATGACTTCGCTATGTACACCCCAGTCTTTATGTATTGGTGCTGTGTCTGGTATGTGTTGTATCATATGTCTTTGGAGCCACGAGGCGGAATCGAACCGCCGAATAAGAGTTTTGCAGACTCGTGCCTTACCGCTTGGCTACCGTGGCTCATCCTCGTTAAACGATTCTCGTCCAATATTTAGATGCCATTGGGTGATAAGCAAACCCGCCGTAATCAGGGTTTTTGGTAAAATCTGGAGCAACAACGAGTGCTACAGCGCAATCGTATGTCAGGCTTTGTTGACCTTTACCATGATATCCGATCAAGGCAAATGGTTCGCTGATAATTTCTTTGTCCTTAAACACCACAATCTTGTCAGGAGAAAACTGCTGCTTTCCGTGAGACGTGTCAACTAATGTTGCTTTTACATTGTTCAACATTTTCATGCCGCTTTCGTTTGCTATCAAGGTGTTGGCAACCCCGCGCCTGGTGCACTTAGCAATCCAGTTGCGGCGTCTCCTCATAACAAAACGAGCCATGTGTTCATTAAACTCAGTGTAAGATGAATCTCCATCAATGGGATCACCGATAGGACGCAAGCGACTGCTAGTCAGCGGATGAACCTGAGCTATCGACAACAGCTGTTTGGCAGCTAAAACACGCCAGGTTTCCAGATCATGCCGTTCAAAAAGTGGCACATATGCGGACACCATCGTTAAGCACACCTCTCGTGGTAGACCGCTAGCGAAAGTTGCTTCAATTTCTTCTGATGTTTTTTCAGCGCGGCTGGAAGTTAAGAAAAACGCTTTGCATTCAGCATGTTTATCATTCCATGGGACGATGTCTGCCTTGGGCCGATTGGCTGGGTTTTGTATTCCAACCATCAATTTCAAATCATGCCAGTATTGTGCATTTTGGGCTATAATAAAAGACGGATCAACGAAAGATGGATCGTCAAAGGCCCTTTCGGAGCCTTTAAGAATTGGACTACCAACAAGTGCACCACTACCAACCAACCCAGCTAAAAATGTTCTACGATCAAAGTTGTTTTTCATATTTTCCTATTTGAGTGAGGGCGTCCGTTTAGAAATCACATGATCGATCAGGCCATATTCCAACGCCTGGTCAGACTCCAAAATATAGTCACGATCCACGTCGTGAGAAATTTTGTCGATTGGCTGACCGGTGGCATCAGCAAGTATGCCGTTAAGAATATCACGCATACGCAAAATTTCGCGAGCATGGATGTCAATATCAGTGGCCTGTCCAGCCAGACCGCTCATGGAAGGCTGATGAATCAAAATACGAGAATGAGGTAAACTAAAACGCTTTCCTTTGGTTCCACATGCAAGCAAAACCGCTGCCATAGAAGCAGCCTGTCCTACACAATAGGTAACGATATCCGGCTCCACTAACCGCATCGTATCAAGGATGGCTAGTCCAGCTGTAATGGAACCACCAGGAGAGTTGATGTATATCGAGATATCGCGTTCCGGATCTTCAGAAGCAAGAAACAAAATTTGCGCAATAACCAAATTGGCAACATCATCATCGATCTGGGTTCCGAGAAAGATGATATTTTCTTTCAGCAAACGCGAATAAATGTCAAATGCGCGTTCACCTCTGGAGGTTTGTTCTACCACCATAGGTACTAACGTAGAGCTATACATTTTTGGTTTCCTTTCTAAACTTGACAATACTGGTGTCGCCAAACACATGCTTCCACCCATCATCCCACAGCTTATCTAGCTGGAGATCGTTACCAACCATTCGCAGGTCGCAGCCGTAGTGCTGCTCCAACCATGCCTGAACTTCTCGGTCCTTATCAGCCAAATAGTGGGCTGTGCAGCTTGGGTTGCTGACAAAAATGTCAATAGCCTCACCATGCACATCGCAAACGGCCTGGTACCACGATTTCATGATATTTCCTCGTAAACAATAAATGAGTCAGGGTTTTTTAGCGGGACGGCTTTAATTTGATCTTTTCAGCCATTTTTGTCTTCGATCTTCTTGTTATCGAGGTAATAGCTGGTTTTTGCCTAGTCAGTTCTTTGTAACGGTATTCGAGTCCGTCAGCCCAAAGTCTCAATTGGATGATAGCGTTATGCAAACATGCCTCCGGATCGACATCTTCCATATAAGCCGCTTCCAATAAAGACTCTGCCGTGGTTCCTATTGCCGCATCACTGAGCCATTGCGACGTAACACTTCTAACTGATTTTGCCATTATTAACTCCGCACCAGTATGCCGTGATCATTTTGCAGAACTGCCGTTCCATACAATATATCGATAGTAAATTGCTGGGCCAGCGTGTTTGGTTGGTAATGTATTGTGACACGAATTCCAAAATTGCCCAATTCCGCATATTCAGAAATTTTGCCAGAACCAGGAGTGGGCGGCGGCAACCGGCGCACTATCAACCCAATAGCATCTTTGCAAAAAGCCATGTTGTTGACCGAAATTGGGCCACTACCTGTCTTATTGATGAATTGAGAACGGAAGACATAAAAGTCTTTGAACTTGCCGAGACCACCATCAACCAAGGCACGAAGCCCTGCTTCTCCCGCTGTGCGGAATTCACTGAACCTCTGAATTTGGCGCATTTGTGAATAGGTGTTGCTATCAACGACAAGATATTTGGGATCGGTTGATGCGACTTTTGCATCAAAAAGAAGTGTGTCGGCCTCGTCAATTGTTGCTTCCGTTATTGCGGTGCCAGCATAGCCTATTGCCTTGAACTTCAGAGCAAGCGCGAGAAGGTCGCCTTCGATTTTCTCAGCCAATGTTGAAACGGCTGGTTGCATATACAGTCTAAGCAAATCCGGCACGGCTAAAACTTTCGTGACATCAGGAACCTGGAAGCTAGCCTCAGCAAATGTGTCAAGCGTGACGTTAACCGGATCTTTGCTTTGATTTCGGTTGGGCCAAGGAAGAGTGATTGTTTCTCCCAGAGTTGCCACCGTTGGCTCATAATCCCGCTGGACCAGGTTTCCAACAACAAGGTGGCTCATAAATTGTGGTAAAGCATCTGCCGCCACTAACTTCGTTATTGCATTTGCTACGTTTGCTGATGTAATTGCCATTCCTTATTTTAGCATGGTTCAACTGTTCTGTCAATGTCTTAATAATTGTCGCATTTTCATTATCATGCTAAAATAGCTTATGAGATTCCATGTAGCAGCTTTGCCCCACACTGTAACCGCTAAAGCTTACTCCAGTTGTGCTTACACCCAAAAGATTTTGAACTTCTGTAAAATGATGCATGACCTTGGCCATGAGGTTTTCCATTATGGGGCAGAAGGCAGCGAGGTTGTTTGCACCGAACACATCCAGGTTATCAGCACTGCTGAACAAGAACACTATTATGGTGATCGAACCAATTACACATCAGTGGCTAAATGGGACCCGGAAATCGAATATTGGAAGGTCACCAATCAACGCATAACTGAAGAAATCAATAAACGAGCGCAACAGAAAGATTTTGTGTGTATCGTGGGTGGCACGTGCCAGCAGCCCATTACAAAGGGACTCAGGACTGACCTGGTACTGGTAGTGGAACCATTCATCGGCTATTATGGCACGTTCGCCAATTTCCGTGTATTTGAAACATATACGCACCAATCCGCCGTTTATGGCACTCAGTCACGAGATCCGGATGGAAAGCTATATGACGCCGTCATTCCTAACTATTACGACCTCAACGACTTTCCGGTAAATCTTGATTTGCGCCAGGATTATCTTCTTTACATAGGTCGCTTGATTCAACGTAAAGGAATCCAAATTGCTTTACAAGCGGCCAGAGCAGCTGATATCAAATTAGTGATGGCTGGCCAAGGAGTGGTCGAGCAAAACATCAACTGGATTAAAACCGAAGAAGGCATGGTGATTCCGCTGGAAGCTGGTAAAGTGGAATATTTTGGTCAAGCCAATGTTGAAGAACGTGCGGCATTGATGGGTAATGCTCGAGCCGTCATCATGCCTACCATTTTCATGGAGCCGTTTGGTGGAGTCGCGGTTGAGACCCAACTGTGCGGCACGCCCGTCATCTCTACCGATTATGCGTCATTCAGCGAAACAGTGGAACACGGGAAAACCGGTTGGAGATGCCATACTCTGGAGCAATTTGTATGGGCTATCAAAAATATCGATAAACTAGAAGGTGGAACCGCTTATATTCGTGAACGAGCTGCCACGAGATACTCGCTTGAACGTGTTGGCAAAATGTTTGACGAATATTTTACGATGCTAACGGGATTGTGGGACGAAGGCTGGCCTAAGCCCAATCCGAGCCGAACGAATCTCGACTGGCTAAAAATTTGAAATTACCATCGCCAGTTATGTGATTTAGCCATGTCATCCGGTACATTCGGATAGCTGTCTGGATGTGGTGCCCCATTGAGTTGGCCCTTCTTTTTCTGATGTGCATACCAGAGTGCATAGCTATCAGGTGAGAGATCATCGCTCGGAATTATTTTAAGGCCATGGCGAGCAGCCAAATCGAACATCTTGGTAGCAATACCCTGTCGTTGGAAGTCGTCGTCAACTTCTAACCTGGCCGCACAATAAAATCCGTCTTTATTAGGCTTACGAAGAAGTAACCTGCCTACTTGACGTCCAGCTGCGTCATGTGCGGTGACCAACCTGCCTCCCCCTCCATAAGTGTCTGGGTCGAGCCGAATTTTTGCTTCCACCAATAAGAGGAACTCGTTGAACGTCTTCATGAGAAAGTATTTATCATGCGATAGAGGGAATTTCCCTTCCCTCTAAATATTCAGATGAAAAGTTTTAACGAATTCCTGGCCGAAGGCACTGGCGGAGAAGTAGTATTTTCACAAGGAAAGATAAAACTTACCGCAACCCTTATTTTAACGCCAGCCTTCCATCGGCCAAAATTTTAAGCAAAAAATTGGCTAACGTGCATAACACCAGGATAGACTTGACTGGCAAAGATTTGTCTGTCGCATGTACATTGGAAAACACCAATAAAAACAAAGCTGCTATCCAAATCTGGTGGAACGACATTTGCAAGGCACTTAAAGAAGCTTAAGTGGCGGCGAGCCGCAGTGTCGAACTGCCATGCCTTTCAGCAATGTACCAATTTTCGAGATTGGGTGTACCTAGCCAACGATACAGACTCGCCGCAAAATCACAGCTTATAGTTGGCCGCGTCTTTTCTAGAAGCCACTAATGACTTGAGCTTCTTACATGCAAGGGCTGCCACAGCAAGTTCAACATCGCGCCAGAGATCAATGGATACGGTTTTCTTCATTTTAATCCTTTTGTTTATATCGACAAACTTGTGTCAAAGAATATTTGTGGCCGAGGGATACGGTGTCGAGCCGTCATGCCTTTTACGACATGTACCAGTTTTCAAGGCTGGGTGTACCTAGCCAACGATACAATCCCTCGTAATTTGGAGCACCGAGAGGGATTTGAACCCCCGATGGACAGATTTGCAGTCTGCCGCTTTACCAGACTTAGCTACCGGTGCAAACTTGGCAGAGGATAGCGGAATTGAACCGCCGTGCCTTACGACATGCCCAGGATTTCCAGTCCTGTTACCAACCATCGGTGGTATCCTCTAAAACTTTTGGCGGAGAGTGAGGGATTTGAACCCCCGCATGCCTAAGCATGGCCTCGGTTTAGCAAACCGGCACGATACCGGACTCTGTCAACTCTCCGTTTAAACTCTTTAACGTTCTTTGGACGAAGGGTCATACGGGTCAACACCCCAGTAGTTCCCTTTACGTCCATCTTTGTCAACTTTCACATTAACATGTCGTCCTTTTCGAACGAACTCTTCAGCAGCGGCCATCGCCTGTTTATCCGTCATTTCCGGATTCTCGTTGTGCAGTTGAATTCCAATGGCAATTTCTGCATCTCGCTGGCCCATGTAGTCCAACCGGTCCTTGCCGGTCCTGATTAAACCTATTGCTCGAAAATGTTGTAACAATTTTTCACCGCTTTCGCCTTTCACCCATGCGTTGATCATATGCTATCTAACCGTAACCATTCCCGCTTCGCCGTTTCAAACTCTTCTGCGCTGACTCGTCGTCTGGTCGGTTGTTCCTCTGTATCCCGCTTAAACCGATTGTCGAGAGCAACGCCGTCATTCACCTGTTCAAGAAGCGTCCGTCCGTCGTTCATCATCAGCTGTTTTTGAAATATGTTCATCGTCGTCTTCCAATATCCTTGCAACATAGCTCTTATCCAAATAATAAGAGCACACGCAAGGAACCTGCAGACAAAACGGGCATGCTATCGGTCCATTCACGAACCCGATATCTCCAGTTCAACAGCCTGTTTTGCCCGATAGAAAGTAGGAAAAGAACCCTCTTCCCCGCATTCAAGACCCAACGGAAGTATTCGGTGGCCCCTAGCATATGAATGAATCAAGGAACCCCCCTTCCAGGCCCGAGAAAATACCACAGCGCCAACCTTCTTACCGTCCATCCAATACTGCCAGCAATTACGCCATCTTTTCCACATATTGTTTCCGGTCCTTTTTGATTTTCGCCTGTTGCATCTTAACCCGTCCGCACTCCCGGCATTTAAACTTCCGTTTGCCGTGGCAAATGTGCTGTGTCTGGTCCATTGTCCCGCCGCATTTGCATGTCATCTCTAAACCTATCCAATCCAGTCTTGCTTTCTGCTGACATGTTGGCCGTCGCTGCTTCCAACAATTCCAAACCAGCCTTGCATTCCGGACGGTTCATTTCAAACTCGATCTCCCGGTCCAAATCAATTGTATCACAGCCAGTGCCGTTCAACAATTCATTAAGCCACAAGCTCATATCGCGTTCCTTTTAAAATTGGTGGGCAGTCTCGGATTTGAACCGAGAAGCATTGCGTTCTAAGCGCAATAGGTATACCAATTCCCTTCAACTGCCCTTGTCAGCTCGCCATCGTGTCATACGTTCATTATGATGTTTTTTGCATTTATCACAATGACAACCACGATTATACATTCCTGAATGGCCATGACCAGCTAGTGATGCCGCAACAGTCTTTTGTAAGTGGCATTTGTGGCACAATACTTGACATTTATTCAATTCCTCCGTACGCCGCTTCTCAGACCAAGACCATACTCTATGATGAACTTTCTGCGATGGGTCAATGTGGTCCACTTCCAGTTGTTCTAAACTGCCACATACCCGACATGGACCGTTCTCCATAAACCATTTTTGACGTCTTTGCTGCACCCATTGTTTCTGGAATTCGGCTTGCTTTTGCTTATCTTTATACGGCACCCTCCATGGTAGCACAGCTTGAAAAAATTTGCCAGCGGCCTCTATCTTTCGAAGAGACTATCCCCTTTTACGGGGAAGCGTATGCCAATTCCACCACTCGAAGCGCACAAACTCAAAAACTTTTAGCGGGTTGGGAATTGTAGCACCCAACTGCGAGGACCATGTAAGCCATTCTCCAGGCATTGAACGGTTGCGGGTAAGTCATTTTATCCCTTGGCCTGTATCCCAGATTCTCCATTCCGGCCAGTAAGCTCGCCAATCCGGAAACTCGTCTAGACTGACGGTTGCTGCCTTTCGCACGTCGCTGTCCGTGCCGCCGCTAAATTTGGTCGGCTTGGTGGGACTTGAACCCACACTCTCTAGCGAGAAGCGGATTTTAAGTCCGCTGCGTCTGCCAATTCCGCCACAAGCCGAAAACTTTGGTGAGCCGCCCCGGAGTTGAACCGGGAAGCGTCTAGGTTTAAATCAGACAGGTATACCAATTCCCGTCAGCGGCTCTAAAACTTGGTGGGCAAGGTGGGAGTTGAACCCACAAGCGCTGCATTCTGAGTGCAACAGGTCTGCCAATTCCCGTCACTTGCCCGAATAGGGTATCATCTTTATTGTCTCACCATTCACCCAGATGATTTTACCAATAAGCGTGACCCTAAAACTTGGTAGGCAGGGTGAGAGTCGAACTCACAGACCAATACTTTTGAGGAATTGAGGTTTGCCAATTTCCGTCACCTGCCCACATGTAAAACTTCGATTGTCAAAGAACTGTGGGAGCAAGCCTTTTCATCTTGAACTGCTTCACATAACCTGACCCATTTGGCCAAGTCTCTATACTTGAGCTATCCCACACAAATCTTGGTAGCGGGGGTGGGTGTCGAACCCACAGACTGTTGGCTCTCGACCAACAAGGTATACCAAATTCCCGTCACCCCGCCACATTCACTAAATCGGTCTTGATGGTACCTGATTGTAACCGCGTCGTCGTCTTAATCTCCAACGCTGATCAGGATCTCTAACCGCATCATAAGCACTACGACGAGATTTGCCAATCGATACTTTGAAATTCTTACGGGCTTTGTAACGCTCTACAAAATCATCAACATCAGTCAATAATCTCGGAGCAAAACCAGGCCCCTCGCCTGGGTAGCTTCTAAAAGTGAAGCCAATCTCGTCTTTGAGACGCTCCACTTTACGCCATTGCCGGTCATCCTGTTTTGCAGGAATTTTGAAGTCACGGCCCATTTCTACCATCAGCTGACTGCACTGTGGACAGCCTTTACCTTTGACGCGTGCTTCTTCGCTACTGGCGTCTTCTCTGGTTTTAAAACCTTTACGGCAGCTAAAACAAACGTAATGTGCTGGAAGGAATCGGAACATCGTAGTTCTCCTAGAACTCAGTGGTGCGGATACGCCGCACTCGTTAACTTTTGCTTTTTAGGAGTCGCTCTTAGAGCTTACGATGACAAGCTAGATGAGAGCGACAAACTAAGCGGGGAGCTTAGTGAACAGGAGCATAAACTGAGTTGTAGGATGTTCATTGTCGTTCTCGTCTTATTTATACAAAATCAAAACTCTAATTGGGCGGGGGTCGAATCGAACGACCGATCTCCAGTATAGCACTAGTAGCCACTGGCGCTTTACCCATCTAAGCTACCCGCCCAAACCCTTATGGTTCAACGATGCTTTGTTCGAACCTGTCAATTTCTTCAGCCGAAGTTATTGCGTTAACGGCTTCATTAAAGGCTTTCCATGCAGCGTCTTTTCCTTCTTGTGAAAGGCCTTCCGCATGTTTCTCGAAAATCTCTAATAGTTGCTCATAAAATCGTTTGGGATTAAAGGATTTAACGACTGTCCCGGTATACGTCGGGCGTAGTATATGCGTTCCAGCGTCCACAGCCCCCTTTAGGCCAGCCGTATTACGGGCTGGCTTTACGGGGGCTGTGACCTTCCGTCTATCTTCCCAAATTCGATCCTGGTAGGAAGCCGACGTCAGCTTTCCCTTTACCTGGGGAATGGATTGATTTTTGATGAGGCGCTACTCGTCAGTTCTTACCAGGGCAACCTTTTTCCCAGACCTCATCAAAACCAAAAATTCAAATGTTTCCATTAAGACCGTTGAGCAGCACCGGAATAATCCTTGCGCTTAAGCATCGTTGGATTCCGTCAGGCACCGCTACGACAGCGCTATTAAGCCTGATTAAGTGGTCATAATTGCCGATGGGTCGTAGCATCAGCGCAACTTAGCTCAACGACCTTAATGAAAACACTTTCCACAAAATGGCGGAAGGTCTTGCCCAGCAGTGAGGTGGCATGCTGCCTTCCGCCATCCTCATCGCCGTTGGGGTAATTGAGATTGATACCCAACGTCCGGTGACGCTTTTGCGTTTCCCAGTCCACCTTTCGATGAACCACCGATCAATTTATGTAGTGGGCGGTCCGCTACCAGTTCTTACCCAAGGCCCCTAATACTTCGCCTGGACCCACTAACCAAAAAGTGCATGGACGACCCATACTCCATGCATGGCCCCGTGTACTTAGGAGCCTTTCGTACTGCGCCATCGATACACTTTCTATCAACTCAAGAGCGAACAGAAACCAACTTGCACCGATGTGTCTCCGAGGTATCGTCAAAATCCTAGAGCGGAGTGCCGACTATTGCCAGCTGCTTTCACTTCCGTCGAAGTTGAGCTTTTTGGGTGAGAGGAATTGAACCCCCATTACCAAGCCATCCTGCGAGGATGTTCGTACTTGGCAGTTTTTCCAAATTAAAACTACACCCAACTGCTCGGTCTGCCTGAAGGGATATGAACCCCCACTTACGCCGTACGACGCCGCTCTGATCTTGAGCTACAGGCAGAATTCGTATTATAACACATTTAGTTTAAAATCTGTATTGGAAGGAGCGGACCTTGAACCCGCATCGGTTTGATGTAACTTAGCGTCCAATTAACGCCCCGGTTTTACCGTGTTAAACTATCCTTCCAAATTTGTCGAGGAGGGCGTCAATTTTTACGACCTTTGCTCTTACCTCTCGGAACGGTCATGCGAGCGGCCCTCTTTAACTCTACTCAACCATTATAACATGCCCTGGTCAGGCTGTCAAGTAGTTCTACTGAGCGGACATCCAACCAGTCATTTTGCCCATATTTTTGACTTTTAATTTATCAGTTGTCAAATCCGGATTGGCAATGATGGCCTTCAACTCCTCCAATCCCTCCAGGCACTCTTCGATTTTACCAATCTCATCTCCCCAACAAAGAAGTGCCACCGGAAAATTGCTGGTAGCAATCGTGTAGCGTTCATGATTCACTATAATATAAGGGAATTTGTTGGCGTCGAGCTTCACACGCATCCGCGTTTCGCGGCCATAACTTGTAACTCGTAAAATGACGGATGTTCTATGTTTTTGGCTCATTAGCTTTCATTGCTTTCGCTCTCATCAGCAGCATTTCCATAAATGTCATGCCCAAAACCTTCCATAAACGCTAGTGAAATCTGGTGGACCAAATGCCCAAACAGTGTATTCAACAGATTTGGTTTTCTTGAGATAGACAACCATGCGCGGAATTTCATAATCGTCAGGGCCACAACCATAAAGCGTTGTATCGGTGACCACTTTGTAGTCGTAAATCAATCGGTATGATGCCGCAATAGCCAAATGGTCTTCAGCTATTTTTCGAATTTCAGTTCGTTCAACGCAATCGAGATTTCGTCTATGTTCAACCAGCTGGAATAGATTTTGCTTCAGTTCTTCTAGTTGCCTTGCCCGTTCCGCCTCTTTAATTTGCCAACGTGAAATTAATGGCATCTCGATTTTCGGGGTTTCCACTATTTTGGCTGGAGGTGCTATTTTAGCAATTACCGGGACGGCTGGTAAAGCAACCATAAGCCGAAACAAATCACGACGATTCATCATTTGGTTTTTCCCTTGCGAAGTTTTTCTATAAGCTGTAACATGTTTATTTCATTAGCATCGGTCATGAAAAACAAGTTTCGCCACCAAGGCGGCGAACCAGGCTTGCTGGCCCACACATAGGCAAATGGAACCCACTCGCCTTTTTTCTTGATGTGGTATGCATAGCCGATTTTACATGGCAAAACTTTAACAACAGATGGCCACGGAAATTTACACCGACTTTTCACATAACCATTGTATCATGTCTGAAAGCAATTGTCAATTAACAACCGTTACCATGTTAATGTCGAAGTCAACCGTGAAATTTGGGGCTTTACCCCCGTCTGACCACTCTAAATGAATAGCACCAACATTCTTGATTCGAAGTTCCGTCAGATTGTAAGTTTTAATGAGTGCGCCACCTTCACCAAAAAGTTCAATAGACGCTTCCCCGAAGTCGTTGAAATTGTTGTTATACCAATTTAGAAACAAATCAAACATGCCCAAATCAGCAATAACTGAAATGCTCAGTTTATTTTCCGAGCCAGGAATAGTAGCGGCACAACAAAGAAGAGATAATTGTTGTAGTTGCTCTTCAGATGCGCCTGGGAGCTTGCTAAAAGAAACTTCAAAAAGATTAGATTTTATGGATGACATGTAGATATCTAGCGTGTGTTACAATAGAAGTTGAAACCATAAATATCGATATGTTGGCATTCATACAGTTTATCACCGAAAAAGTCCATTTTGAATATTTGTTCCATGGAACTTCATCCAAATATCGGGCTAGCATCGCACAACACGGCCTTGTCTCCAGTTTTGATAGTGGCAAGAACTCTTCGTATGGTGACAAAGAAGATGGTGTGTATGTGACAACTGATTTTGGCTTGGCGGTCCGAGAAGCTGAGGGCACTGTTGAAGGTGAAAATGGCGAAGAAGGCGTGGGCGGTACACCCGTGGTGGTGGTCATTAACCGGCACGATGATAGCGTTCGTAAATTAAAGTTCAACCGGGATTCTGAATATCATGAGCCACGAACAGAAGCTCGGGCTTTCTGGGCTGCAGGTGTCATCCCAGCTAAAGCCATTGTCGCCATTGTCAAATCGACCGACACCAAATATCAAGCGGCTAATTCTGGCCATCTTACTAAACAAGTTGGTATGCTCGATAAAGAAGGCAACCCAATTGTGGGTAAAAATGGCCGAGTATTGCAACCCAACGGAGATGGAAGCTTAACGGTTTATTATCAGGGTAAAATGCCAACTGGTGGCGAATACTGGTCAACTCATCCCGACTCAGAATATTTTGATGAAAGTCCTACAAAATGGATGATTGTCGATAAACCAAACCAGTTCATAATTGTAGACCAATTAGTTGATGAAGTGTTATTACAACCAACACCAGCCGCATTAAGAAAATGTCATCGTAGGCCAAAATCTTACGGTAAATAATTCAAACAAATTTAAACGGTAACTCGTAATCCTTGGTGTTGGGATCAACCGTTGAAACGTTCATTATCTTTTTGGAGTTAATCACCACCATCACAGTTTCATCGCGGCCATTGTAACGGGTCACTATGTTATAATCAACACCGTGTTCCGATAAAAAATCTTTCAGTTTGCCAGATTTACTATTGGTGACAGCCTTGTAATAGAGAACCAGATTGATAAAAGTATCAGCGTTGATTCCTTTTGGCCCAATATGCTTTCCGAGGTCAAGTAAAAGCTTTTTACGTTTTGCGGCTAAAATATAATCACTAACGAATTTATTGATGTCTTGTTCATCAATCCAAGTGTCGTCAGCTTCCTGGCCTTTTTCAACCACAACTTTATAGACTTTGCCGCCACCCTTAGCATATTTTCTGGCGGTATTGTAGTGAGTTGTTAAGTAAAGACCCGGTCCGTACTCCCAGTTGCCCTTTTTATGAGCAATGGTGTCGCGAAAGCTTGCCTTTAAATCTCTTCCACCATGGTATAGTGCAATCGTTGGAAGGGATTGTTCAGCCAGAAATTGTTGAAAGGTTTGCACCATTTATTTAGGTTAGCCATTCCAACCTGGAGTGCAAAAAGGAACAGCCGCATTGATAGCTGACTCAATCATTTCTTGGGCTGACCCAACATTCTGTAACTTATCATTAATAAAAAATGCATGGTCCAATTTAGGGAATTTTTTGCTGAATTGCCTTAAAGTAGAAAACATGTCGTCACAAATTGCTTGCCGGTAGTGCGTAAACATTTTGCTATCAATGGGTTTCACCTTAAACTCAACACTACTGAGTGGAGTTGGAATTTCAATGCTGATATCAATACAATTGATGGCCGCGCCAGCTTTTTCAAGCTTTTCTAATTGTTCTTTCAAATTTCTAATCATTTAAAGCAAGGCTCCGAATTGCTGATTTTGAATTCATTGGCTGCATATCTGGTGATAGTGCCGGATTCATCGATCAGTTCAATTTCTTCAAAAATCCGCTCGCTCGATTCTGGTCTATTGGGATGGTTTGCCGTGTACCGGCACTGACGTAATTTGCGCCATGTCACCTTATAGTTTGGCCCAGATATCAACACCTTCGATTCCAAAGTATCAATAGAACTTCCCGGCATACTGAATTCGGGGTCACCGCCAGTCATCGGCAAAACATTCATAAGCTCAGTGAAATCTAACGGTGGAAATTGCTGCCATATTATTGGAAATCTCATATTCATAACTATTCGCCTTTGGTTGTTTGGCTCAATAAAAGTATCATTAACATCAATACAATTGCGCAACCATTGGCAGCCGACTCTTGGCCAATGGCTGAAAACCAAAACATCATACCAATTAAAACAACGATAAATCCGCTGATCATTTTCTGAACACGTTCTACGGGAGTTGTAAACGGGTCATTGGGGTCCCACATATCAGTTATTCTTCAAAAACCTCGGTTACTTCTGTTTTTTCTTGGCTCATTTTCAGATATCTCCAAAACTATCCACACTTTTGGTGCTAGCCGGATCGAGCATTCTGTTACGAGCAGCTAACGCATATAACTGAATAGCTTCATCATATGTAGAAGGTGGACGACCGATACGCGAGCAGTTTTTCAGTGTGAGGTTGATTTGATCAGCCAGCAATTCATTAGTCATGTATGGAATGAGTGCACCACGATCGTAACTGTTCATCCGCATATCGGCAAATTCTGCCTTGGTTAATGAGGGTCTTGTTTGTTGTTGGAGCTGTCGAATGAGACGAATGATTTTAGTTTGCATGTTGCTATGAAATTCACAAACCGTACAACTGCCATCTTCTTCCGGTCCAATACCAATGTCGTAGCGTGAGCCACAAATTTCACAACACACGCCTTCGGGAGCCGGTTCGAAAGGTGCAATGTTCGCCCACGAAGTATCACATGGAGTAAGTTTAAATGCCATAACCGTCCTCTTCTATTATTGCTTGTTGCGATTGCGGGTTGTTCTTCATAAGACAACTATGGAGCAGTTTTCATTAGGCACCCAACATATCGTTTTTCATGCTGGTAGTAAGAGCATGTATGATATATTTGCCAAGATTCTTTTCACACGCACTACCAGAAATACGAAGATCTTTGGGGTTTTCATGGACTTCGTATTCAATGTTTAGGATGTCGTCTTGTTTTTTGTCAAATTTGGTGTCTTTGAACTTAAGGACAACGCCTTTGAATTTGCCGCGTCTAACAGTCAGGAGAAAGTGTTTACGATTCCTCTTGATAGTCGTAATTTCGAAGTAGTCGTTGATATTCATCATAAGATTTGTAACTCAGATAATCTTTCATGTCAACCAACGCTTCTTCAACGTAAAACCTTGCCCAGGCACAGTGTTTGCTATGATGAGCTGTTGGAACTGTGCGGCCAAAATATTCGACCAAATGGTCCATCCAGCTTTCCCGCATCGATCTTTTTGTTAACATGGTTATCTTATTGTCTGCTCTGATTTTACCATGAAGCTACGAAGCTGTCAATTAGTTAAATATCAGACCAATCAAGAACGCTCATAATGGCTGGAATAGTGTTGCCATACGTGAGGAACCCTAACCCGATTTTATTTGGTGTTAAAAATGTGGTATTGGCTTCTGACCAAATAAGCATTCCGTTTATACCATCATTGCATAGGTAAAAGTTCCTAGTTGTGCCTGTGTCTTCAACCCAAAATTCGTAAAACCCACCGCGAAAACTATATGATGCGCCATTACCGTTATAAAACTGGGTTGGGCTTTGCTTGTCGGACCAAGTATATCCTTGAACCCTCAAAAAATCGTTTCGCAAGCCGTAACCAAAAGTTTCCGCTTTCCCTGATACAGAATTGTAAAGTGCTACTGAGGCGGTTTCATAAGAATTACCGGCCCATACAGTTCTAATACGCAGTCGTTTTTTGAAAGGTGGAGTTGGGTACGGCCCAACACGCAGAGCTAAATTGTTGCCGGAAGAAGCTTCTACCTTCCAAACAACACCATCGTTAGCATCCGCATAGCTAACTTCTGTTGCATTGCTTCCTACATATGAACTCGGAAACGTACCACCTGTTGGCGGTACACAAAGCTGCCCAGCGATGAATTGTTGCCATATTGTTCCGTTCCATCGAGCGTAATCAAACAGTGAATCAGAAGCAACATATTTCGCACCGGTATAAGCAGTTGAAGGACGTCCAGAAATCGTTCCATATTGCTCCATACCAGCTAACAACGCGCTAATACTAGCACTAGTGAGGGTTGAAGCCAAAACGGAGTCACCGGCATTGGCGTTAACGTCGGTTCCTTCTGCCACACCGGTTACAGTAACGCTAGACAGTGAAGCGACACGAAATAAAAGTTTGGGAAGCCCTGTGCTGGCGTCACGAATCAACAGTGTGTAGGTTCCGGTTGCTGGCAACCCAGTTGCTGATGTTAAAACCATGGAACCAGCACCAGCCGTATAGGATGAAGCTAATGTCGTGCTGAAACCGTTGATTAATTGTTCCATAAGTTTTTAAGTAACGCTGAAATGGACGACGTCCATCATGGTCGATCCGGTTGATGTGTTGTTAATCAAAGCTACACCAACGTGGCTATCTGTCATGAAGCTATTGTATGTAGTCTGATAGAGCTGTATCCAATGATTGCGCATTGCTGCTCTTTGAGGAGCAACATAAAATGTGCGATTGACACCATCATTTACAATTTTGGTGAATATTGGTCCGACGCCATAAGTGCACAAACCTTGGTTATAAACCTCAGTTTGATAGTTCGCAGGATCAATCCAAGTGAAAATGTCCATCGACCATGAACCCAATTGACCAAATCTCATTATGAATGACTTGCCACCACCAGCATCTCTGATGGTAACACACTGTTGAGAGTAAGTGGTAAGAGAACCCATGGCCGCAAAACCACAAACATATGTGTAAGGAACTGTTATGGGCGTAACACGATGCGAAAGAGCGTTGGTATTGTTCCCAGGTAAGGCCATTGAGAAACCGAATTCATCGTGGGCTTCGGTGGCTCCGTTTTGGTTTACCCATGAGAAATTAGCCGAAACGGGTGGAATCAAGGCAGGTACACGCTCATTAAAAGATTGTGACAGACTTGCTACTGATAAGATAGTTCCGCTTACTAAATCACCAGAGTTGGCATTTACATCCGAGCCTTCGGCGGCTCCATAAATTGTGGTGCCAGACCGCGCAGCCGTGACACGCCATAAAAGTTTAACGTTTTTGGTAATAGCGTCAAAAATGGCCAACGTGTATGTTCCTGATGTTGGCAATCCAGTTGCTGATAGCACTTGAATCGAGCCAGCACCGGCTGTATACGAAGAGGCTAACGTCGTGTCAAAATTGTTGACTAGCTGTTCCGCCATTTGGTGACTCTCCTAGTAACGCAGCAAAGCCTGGTTCAATTTTGGTTCGCTATCGCCTTCAATAGCTGGCGCTCCTGGTCGTGGTGAAAGAATAAATCTGTGATGCCCACTGGAACTGGAAATAAGCTGTAATTCAGCGTCACCTTTAGAAAAGGTTTGGGCTAGAGCACCAGCCATACGATGATCACTATTGAATTCAAAGCCTTTTTGTTTGGCAATGTTTGCCCAAGGATGGCCTGCCTGGTTTACCCATTCGCGGAATGTTTGAACTGTCATACCCTTATTTAGGGGTTACAGTTATTGATACAACTTGGATAAATATCATCATGAGAACATACGAAGAATTTAAGAAAGTGTGGGAAGATGGCGAAGGTGCTGCGCCTGCCAACAATGCAGGCTCTGGTGCAGTTGCTGGGTTCACAGTAGACACTGGCCTACCTGGTCCGCAGCCTATTGGTAAACTTGGCTTGTTCCGTAAGAAAAAGAAAGGCACGATTGAAACAATGCGAGGTCAGTAATGACATATGATGGGTTTATTGACTGGTAAAGAAACCCATCATCGAAACTTCAGGAATTTATCCTAAAAACATTCGAGGTAATTTAGTGTATTCACAACACGAAGAAGAACGTTACATTTTAGAAGCTGTGGGTGACCGTGTGGGCACCTTTCTAGATATTGGAGCATACGATGGGGCCTGTTTCAGCAATACACTGGCGTTAGTGGAGCGTGGTTGGTCAGGTGTTATGGTAGAACCGGCTTTAGATGTTTTCAAGTCTCTTTTAGAACGTCATGGACCAAACGAACGGGTAGACTTGGTGCAGGCCGCTGTTGGTCTGCAAACCAACCTGGTTCAATTTTGGAATAGCCTTGAGTGCACCAGCACGACAGACACGGCTCACTATCTTAGATGGAAAGACCGTACTGATTATAACCCTCACTACAGCTCAAAATACTTTGTCCACCAGCTAACGATTTTAGACTTGATCACGACATTTCCGAAATTGAAAAATCTAAACGTTTTGAGTCTTGATACCGAAGGTTCTACTAATGACTTGTTGTTAAACTTTCCTTTCGATGTATGCCGTCCGAAAGTAATTTGCTTTGAATACAATCCAGATCCAAAAAATTTGCTAAAGGCGATTGATATTAAAACAGCCGCACTTGGTTATAAACTGGTATATAAGAGTGAAGAAAACATGGTATTGGTTAACGTCGGATAGCCAATAGGGTCTCTTCGGTTGGTTTGGTGCACCCAGCGTCAGCGATCCATATCGGAGGGTCAGAAAGAGCCATTCCAGCACGTTTTGCTAATACCGACAAAACCGTTTGGTCATGTCTATGGCCTTTTACCCTTTTGTCAGGAGAGGCTTGACCGCGATCATTAGCCCAAGGACCACAAAAGGCTTGGCCTTGGGCTAGTTCGAAATATTGGCTTAATAGCTTATGGGACAGTTCATGCTTCATACTCAGTCCAAAAGCCGTACCCATAACCTGAGGAATTCCAAAGGCTTCTTCTCGGCTGATTTCCAATGGGGCTAATGCAGAATCACAAGTCCACTCTCCACAGTTGTGAGGCTGGTTAGAGCTAAACCAATAACCTTGGCGTTCAATCAACTCCCAAAGTGGTTCTAGCGATTTTAATATAACGACAGAAGAGTCCAACCAAAGCAGGGTTTCGTATTTTTCCGAAAGCCCTTTTAATATAAAAGCTTTGAAGCCGTATGGAATCTGCTGATGAGTTGGACTTCCATCAGGATAACTATCACGCCAAACTGATATCGGCTCACCATTCGTTGAACCAACAAGCCGGTCTAAAAGAACGTTGTATCGTTGACCAGTAGCTAAACTAGCAATCATTCTCATATGTTGTATTTCAACAAAGAATTTTTAATAAAAGGATCTGGGTTGTGTTCGGGCGGTTTAAATCCAGTATTCGTCGGACGCCAGCAAACTGCTATCAGGTGTGGAGTCCAATAAAGCTTGTAATTCCATCCGTTGCCAATCAAAACTTTTAGGCCTTCACGAACGTCTGGGTGCGTTACGTCATGGAATAAAACCACACCATCAGGAGCTGCAAATTTGTCAGCGTTGATGGCATCTTGTTTAGGATATGGAGCGCTGTGGTTGCCGTCAATCATGATACCAGCAAACAGTTGCTCGTTACTAGCAAAAAATTCGTCTGACGTGATAGCAATGGAATCGATTGCCAAGACACGATGGAGTGCGCGGCCACATGCTCTAATATTTGTGGTCGTTCTTTCAAGAAAGCTGCTGTTACTGTAGCTTGGGTCCAGCGATTTGACATGACAACCAGCAGCCGCAATATGCACGGCTGTCCAACCCACATATCCACCAATGTCCAACCAGGGTCCACGAACAGCCCAAGCTATATTGTAGAGGATGGCGGCTTCGTCGTGAGTCCACATGCCGCAACCTGTTGAATAGTCCATGTCAGTCAATAAACTATGGCCAAATGAATGAGACATTGTGGCACATCTTACTCTTTGAAAGCACCCTTCAAAATCTGGTGCATTGAGGTTAGATCTGTATATCATATTCTTCTTTTTTGTTGTCCGCGTCCAAAAATTTCATGGAATCGGGCCAGTATTTTAGCCTCATCCGAATAGGTGGTTGGCTGGTTGTATGGTAAAAATGGCTCATCCCAGATGTTTTTATAAAGTTGCGGGTCCTGGTCTACAGCGGCAATATACTCAACTGCTGAGCTGAAATCCGGAAAGTCGTTGACGTTGATGAAACTTTTGGAATTGAAATCTCGAGCCACCAATGGGTCACCCCAATAAATTGGAATTGTATTAGCGGCCATAGCGTCGAAAATTTTTTCGGTGGTATAACCAGGATGGCTGGTATTCTCGAATGCCATGTTGAATTTGTAGTTTTGCAAAAATGCTAGTTTATCCGGAACTCTGCCCCCAACATTGTTGCGGCAAGGGCCACCACAGTCTACCGTTTGATATTGGTCTATTCGGTCCAAAAACCGCAATCGGTCCTTGGCATCACCGTTGCTGGCCACAAAGCTGCAAAATTTTCGTGAAAATAATTCTGGACTGTAAGGCGGTTTTTTCAATAATGTAGTGGCTGGGTTACAGGTTACCACATAAAGTGGAAGCCGCATATGCCGGTCATTTTCAAAATGATCAAACGTGAAAGCATAATCATAAAGTTGGAAATCTGGCCGGATGTTTTCACCAATAAACTGAATGCGTATACAATTGTAATTAAGGTAGTTACGCCCGAATACCGAACAGATCACAAAATCTGGATTGTCGGAAATTTCAATGTCTTGAGCAAGGAGCCTGGTAAAAAAGTTGTCGTTGATGTTGAAACCAGGCCAAAAATCTACAAAATTAATCTTTATAGGTGTCATCTCGATAGTCGTTTTCTTCCCAGTCTGGAATATCTACAGTCATGCCTCTCAACTCATGATGGCAGTCACTTAAAAATTCGATTTTACCATTTCTAACGAAGCAATGGCACCGGCTGGATGGATCATCAGGCCAACAAACTAAAGATGGTGAAAAAGTAGGTTTCTCCATATTCCCATCCCAGCTCCAGCGTGGTACAGAAAAGGGATGGCCACACTTGCAGCCAGGGCAATAAAAGGATAATACAAAACTTTCACCAGGCGGATTTTGATCAAATCTGTATAGTTTCATTTTGGGAAAAACTCTGCCATTTAGGCTCTTTTAGAACGGCATGCCCTACACATCTTTTCACCTGGTTCTGCAGGCTCGCCGCAAACTGCACATCCATCCCAGGCATTCACTGGTTCATGTTCTTGACGATGCTTTGTGGCTATAACACCACGTTTGATGAATTTTTCCGCTTCAAATGGCGAATCAACCTCTCCTACGGTTTCTTTATCGTAATTGTGCCATTTGCCTTGTCTTATGTCAATATAAATTTTCTTTCCAGGAACATAAAGTTTGTGAGCGGCTCGAATGGCATTGGCGGCAGCTTTGGGATTGAGGCCATTGAAGTCTAGGTTGAGACCTCTTGCATTTTTAATGTATCGAACCAAGCCAGCTTCCAATGCTGAGTTTTCAGCATCAAGGCTGAACTCGAACCCTTCTTTCTTGGCTATTACAGAATGAATGCCTGGGAATGTTGCATTTACCCAATGAACTTTCCCATTCGTTAAAATGAGGCCAGCATGATCAGGCATATTAGGGAAATCACTGGTTGTTTCGTCATAGAAGGTTTCTCTGGGCTTTTTGGCCAAAGAAGATCTAGAACCTGGACGTGTGATTTCGCTTTCTGCGATGAACTGGCTGAAAGTTTTCATTCTATTATTTCCGGAGCTTTTAAGGCCATACCACTGAGAACCAAGTGAGCACGTTTTGAATCGGGATATTTTAAGAAACGTTCTCTAAAGCGCGTTAAACTGGGAAGTTCGACCTCAACAGGTCCGATAATTCGATGATCATGTTTGACGAACTCAGCCATATTGCGAATTACGTTACGATCATAATAACCGCTCATAACAAGCGTCCCACCCTCCACCGGCATCAAAAACCGCACATATCCATCACGTTCGGCTTCTTCTGACTCATGCCCATAGCCCATTCGTTTGGCCAAACCATCATGTGTTGTGGCTTCATCGTTGGGTTTACCTTCAATGATTTTGTGGCTGGTGGCATAATCACGGCTAAGGAACCCCCAAAAGAAATCTTTATAGGCTTCGGTTATGTACTGGTTAAAAGTTTTCATGTCTGGGTACGAGTTATCTCCATCAATATTTATGGCGATGTGTTCTAAATAGCTTCGGATTCTTCATGAAAACTTACAGCCAATTCATCACGGAAGGTACTCGTTATGATACTTGGTCTTGGGTTTATCATCCCGTGCATGGTATTCAGGCAGAATCGGGTTTCCATCAGCATTATCGTATGCAACGCGAATTCCCTGAGTTTTATGAAGACCCAAAAGACCCTGGTAAGTTCTGGGTTCCACCGGCTGGGTTTGCCAAAGTTGATCGTAAGAAACGTGTGGTTGAATTTCACGATTATGCATCAAGGCATCCTGATCCAACTCCTTTAAAAGAATTTCTTAAAGCCGTCCATGCAGTGGGTTTTAAAGTAATTGAGCCGTTGGAAAGTACATATACCCAAAGAAAAGAAGAAGACCAAGATTGGTAACCAAATGAAAACATTCAATCAATTTTTGCTAGAAGACCCATACCAGCATGACCTACAGGCCAGAATGTGGGGTTTTATCAAGCCGTCTGGTAAAGTTATTGATGGTAATGTCATCAAAAATAAGCATGGTCATCGTGTAGATAGCCACGGTTTACTGAGCCGTGAAGCCATGAAGCTGAGCTACCCGGATGAAATAGCAAATCCCGCCCGTTCTAAAATAGCCGTTGAAAAATTCGAATTGGATCACGTACGGTTTGCCATATTGCGCAATGGGGCCAGCCTTTATTCCATTGATGTTGATTCTTTAAGCCCATCCAGTTGGATGAGGCACTTTAAAACCATTAAAAAGTTTATAGATACAAATCCAATGGTCAATGGAGAGGTGACACTTGATTTAGCCATCAATGGTAAATCGGCGAGCGAACGCAACCAATATTATGCAAATCGTTGGCCCACTGATAAACAAGCATCAGCAGCAATTAGTGCGGCCATCAGAACAAAAAGCTTGGATGGTTGGCATTTGGACAAAGATTTTTCAATGGCTGGTAGTTTGGAAAAGCTATTTGACCCAAACATTTCTGATGACGATGATGACGATGATGAACCTGATGAAGAATGGTTTAGAACTACACTGGGCTATTCGTCATCAGAAATTAAAAAACTTCGTGCCAATGGCACAATTAAATAAAGCCTTTGGTGTGTATAAATAAGAGCGAAGACAAGTGGCTCATACCCACTTGACAGACTCTAAAGACCGTGTTATAATGGTTTTAGATTGAGAACAACAATGAACCAACATTATCAACAGCACGCGGCAGCTTAACAGGCTGGTGAAACCACACCAGCCGAGATCGGACTGGTATGGTGTTGATGAGCAGTTCCCTCCACTTTCCAGTAAGATCTCAAACAAAAATTAATTTCACGCGGCTAGGGCGCTGGACCAATAGTTAACCAGGCTAGCCGCATCAATGGGCCAATACAGGCGAAAGCCTTGAGGTCCACCAATTTCATTGCGGGTGTGTAGAACCGGTATCTTATGAGTCTCATAAGCTCATGATAGGGCGTTCAATTCGCTCCCCCGCTACCAATTTTTAGGGCCTTGGGACTGCATGGGGTGGTCGTCGCACTTGCAATGCGAAAATCGGTGGGTTCAATTCCCACAAGGTCCACCAAAGTTTGTTGTAACGAGTTTGAGAGAGACGTAGATACGGTTGACTACACCTGTCTGTAAAACAGGATCACCTAGTGACGCTGTGGGTTCGAATCCCTCCTCTCTCACCACTTTTATTGGGACGTAGCTCAATTGGCAGAGCGTCGGACTCTGACTCCGAAGGTTACAGGTTCGAAGCCTGTCGTCCCAGCCAAGTTTAGTTTGTGGATGCGTCTGCTCGAAAGGGCAGGGAGTGATGCAGCAGCGGGAGGCGCGGATTGGCCCGACGTCCACGAAAGTTTTACAGGGGTATAGCTCAATTGGTAGAGCGCTTGTCTTTGACACAAGAGGTTACAGGTTCAAGACCTGTTGCCCCTGCCAAGTTTTGAAAATTTTGGGATCATAGCTCAGTTGGGAGAGCGTTTCAATGGCATTGAAAAGGTCGTGAGTTCAATTCTCACTGGTTCCACCAAGTTCGGGGTCATCCTCAAGGGCAAGAGGGCGCTAGCAACACGGGTTCGATTCCCGTTGACTCCACCAATTTTAGGAGCTAAACCGGCCTACCAACCGGTCCGCTTAAACGCGATACTCATGGTGAGGGTGTCCATCCTAAACTCTTCTTTTATGGCTTACTTTAGACAGTGCACACTAACGAAAAAGAATACCAACCAAGTTGCCTGGATTCCGGAGAACTTTGCTATCAAAGGCATATTCCTGAAAATTGTTGACGAAAACGGATGGCAGGTTAGCGAAGTTGGCAATCGCCAAGATGGTGCCGTTTTACAGGCACATGAACGTGAATACATGAACCACCGGAAAGTGACAGACATTTAAATGAGCGTTGCTAGTAGAACTCGTTATTGGGAAGATGTTGACAAAACGAAACAAGAAAGCCATTGAAGTAATCGTCCAATATGGTGGGCATAGTGTAGTGGCCTAGCACGGGAGTCTGTGAAACTCCAAGGACCGGATCGAACCCGGTTGCTCACACCAATACAAATTCTTCTTTCATGGCAGTATGGTTGAAATTCAGCACTTCAACGCGACTAGATGTAGGATACTGCCATGAATCTCAAATGGGTCGCGGGGCTGCTTGGGGTGGCCATCTCATTCGCACTGAGAACACTAGCTGGGTTCAAAATCCCAGGCGATCCACCAACCCTCCTATATAGAGCATGATACAACTGCCAGAAACAGAAACCATTCAAGAAATTGTTGGGACATGTGAATATACTGGTGGAACTCCACAATGGGAAAATTTAGAAGAAATCAACGAAC
>Ga0118677_10002957_pt1 | contig 33223 bp, 26 predicted proteins | sample AliMusrvi5mmetaG_FD_86154 | JGI IMG/M metagenome (GOLD analysis project Ga0118677, IMG submission 86154) | reverse complement strand
GAATAGGGTTGGCATTCTAAGCAAAGGTAAAAAATGAATCCTCCCCTCGCATTAAAGGCATCAATTGCTTTGTTGGATCCAAATCACTTGCCTAAACTTGAATCACTAGCAGTACATGACCTAGGTGAGTATTCTTACTCAGAGGCGATTGCACAACTAAAAGACTGTGGTCATATCAGCTTACAAGATATGCAAGAACTTTCCCATGTCGATCTCAACAACGTATTTGAAGAAATCAAATGCTGGTGTGTTTACGGCAATCACGACCCTAAGAAATTAAGAACAGCACTAAACACTCTCAATCCGCAATAAGAACTCACAGGAGAAAACCATGAAATCCCAAGATAAAAAAATAGCTCAGCAAGAAAAAAGCAAAGAACTCTTAGCCCTTTCAAACCAGTTATTTGCTACCGCTAAACAGCTAAGTGAATATCATGCCGCTGAACTAAAAGGCAGTATGGCTTATGCAATTAGTTATGCTCAAACAGCGGCTCACCAAGATATGGCTCAATTAAAAGCCTTGCATGGCGCCGTTACGGCTGAGGCATCTAAACGCATGGAAATCTATCAAGCAAAGGTAAAAACCATTCTTGATCAGATGGAAGGCAAGTCCGTAGATAAACATTTAAAAGAAGCCCGCTCTGTATTAACTGCTTGGTACAAGAATACTAAAAAGAAAATACCCCAAGGCGCAGAGCAATTAGGCCAAGTGGCTCACAATGTAGCTGATGCTGGAATTAGGGCTTTTAAAGAAGGTCGCAAACTGGTTAATGAAGCGGCGGATGCTGCCGAGAAAAGCTTAAAAAAGGCTGCTAAGAATGAGGCTGCTAAAGCAAAGAAAGCAACAGCCAAAAAGCCAGCTATTAAGAAAGCGCCGGTGAAAGAGGCGGCGACAAAAAAAGCGCCAGCAAAGAAAGTTACTGCTAAAACAAAACCACCAAAGAAGGCTTCACCCAAAACAACACCACCAAGCCCAAAGAAGCCTACTTAGTGTAGTTAACCATTACAGATAGCAGGTAATACTAGCCAGCTTTCGAGCTGGTTTTTATTGTCTGGCCAGTGCCCGCTTTGGGTCGAGAAGCGTCTAATTGATTAAAATGACCTAGGTGTCTCAAAACGGCCATTAAGAGGCAATCCAATTCATGCCTAGCTTGAACTTGTCAGCCTAATTAATAGGGTAAGCTATTATGAACAATAGTTACAAGGAAATTGTTGCGTACTATGGATTTAACAAGCGAACAGCAAGAAGTGCTTGATGGGATTCTTAAGTGGGTAAAAACAAAAAATTCTCCGGTTGCTATTCTGACTGGCGGAGCGGGTACAGGTAAGACAACCCTTTTAAGATCTGTCGTCGATGAACTTCAGACTCAGAAAATTAGCTACGGGCTTTTGGCGCCTACGGGCCGTGCATCTCGCATTCTTGGTCAGAAAACAGGCCGATCAGCAAGAACGATACATGCTGAAATATATATGCTGGGCGATATTGTTGTGCAAGAGAATCCTGACTCGAAGCAACTTAGCTTCGATGCACCTGAATTTATGATCCCGTTTGTATTGAAGAAAACAGATCCCGGCGCAGGTATTTTTATTGTTGATGAAGCTTCTATGGTTTCTGATATCTTCACTCAAAGTGAGGTTTTGTCATTTGGAACTGGAAGACTCTTGTATGACTTACTAGATTATTCAAGGGTGATTAACCAACAAAATAATAATTCAAAAATTCTTTTTGTTGGGGATGTTGCCCAACTTCCGCCGATAAAAAGTCAATTATCCCCTGCGCTTTCTAGTATTTATTTTGTTAAAGAGTATGGAATTAAGCCGCAAACCTTTAATTTAGAGAAGGTTTTAAGGCAAGACGAAGGGAGCTTGGTTCTCGATAATGCTGAAAGGGTACGGGAAGGCATCAAAGATAAAAACTACAAGGATTTTGAGGTTATTGGTGATGGATTATCAGTCAATAGTCAAACATCGGAAAAGGTGATTGATACGGCATTAGAAAATTATGACCCCGCTAAGAGCATCATCATTACCGTGAGTAATAGAAGTGCATTGTCATATAACAGAGCAATAAGGAAAAAACGTTTTGGTGTAGATCGATTGCCAGTTCAAGTAGGCGACACATTACTGGTTTGCAGAAATTCTATTAAGCATAACTTTTTTAATGGAGACTTGGTAAAGGTGGTGCACGTTGGGGCATCCAATGAATGCCGTACCGAAAAATTGAGGGGTAGCGGAAAAGAAATAAATATGTATTTTAGGAACATTACGGTTCAGCAAATAGATGGAGATGATAAAAGCCTAAAAGAATGCAAGATGTTTGAAAATCTTCTAGACTGCCCAAGCACTACACTCGGACCCGAAGAGAATCAGGCGATCATGACTGATTTTAGAAAGAGACATCAGAATCTTAAGACAGACTCAGAAGAGTTCCGGTTAGCGTTAGTTAGTGATGAATACTTCAATGCATTAATTGTTCAGTATGGATATGCAATTACCTGCAATAAGGCTCAAGGCGGCGAATGGGAAAAGGTAACTGTTAATTTTGAATGGTCTGGACCAAGCGAAGGATTTTTTAGGTGGGCGTATACGGCCATAACAAGAAGTAAAAAAATTCTAACGGTTGTAAACGCACCAAAATTTGGAAAATCTATTCAGATACCAATCGTACAAAATGAATTATCTATAAAGATTGATCCCATAGCGGTAAAACCTAAACTCGTACATGACGAAGAAATCATTATTAGGAAGAGGGTAACGCCAAGCCAAAAAAAAGAAATTGTGCGATTGCTTGAAGAGGGCGAAAGTTGTAAAAATATTGCAAATCAATTAACAGTTAGCCCGCCCGTCGTTTGGGGTGTGAAATCCCATTGGAGGCAAGGAAAATACAATAAATCTCAAGAAAAAGTCAGCGGCTCCCCTGGTAGCATTGCAAATGAAGAAAGCCCCAGAAAAAAACATGGCGGCAAATGGTCGGCAGATGAGTTGGAAAGGCTTAGTGCCTATTGGATAAAATCTGACAAAATTGATGCAGATATTGCGGAAATATGTGAAGAGCTAGGGCGAAGTCCTTTGGCAATTTTAATTCAGCTATTTAAAGCAGAAATCATTACATTGGAGCAGGCGGATTTTTTTGCGGAACAGTCTAGTTGCGCTAAATTAGTTTCTGAGGCAATTCCAGCCGAAAAGAGATGGGTAGAATTGAAATGAATAAGATCCTTGTTACAAAACAAGAATTACAAGATTGGCTTACTTCAGAAATTCAAAAGTATGAAGGTTGTGAAACGTGCAAATTGACTGGTGTTATGGGGCTTCAGGAGTTGGATGGTGAAGGCTGTAATTGGTCAGATACACTTTATTTGAATCAATCGGGTATACCAAGTGAGATATTGCATAACGTAATTCAAGCGGCAAGAGCAAAATTTAATATAAGTGATTAAAGGGGTCTTTAAAAGGATAAATCTTGCGTGGGGTATTCACCGCAGACCTAGAAGCCTACTTTTGCATTGCCGCTTTAGAATGCAAGATGGCTCATGGCATCGTCAGACTACTTGCTAAGTAAATATAAATTAATAGAATAAAAGACTGCATCGGGTCGGAAAGCGCCTAATTTCTCAAATTGATTCAGATGGCTCAAATCGGCCAATATCAGTTGGTAGTGGAGGATTAAAAGTTCATCTAGTACTGTTTGAGTTACGGATTAAGATTGAGGTATGCATATAGTTACTCAACCACTCATAGGGCCTTTTGGCTGGCCAAAATATGAAAATAATAAAACCGAATTACCAATCAACTCTGGCCTATATCTCACCACTTTTAAATTTAAAGATGGATTTATCCCTTGGGGGGTTGGAATTACCAATAGACCAATCCGTAAAAGATTTTTAGAGCACGCACGGAAATTTAAACATGGTGAGTACAACATTTTGGATTTACAGTCAGCTCTGACTGGGCAGCGTGTAATTGCATGGAAAGGCTGGGGTTGGACAGATGAAAAGCGTAAAAAATTCGAAGAGAGTAAGGATCAAGTCATTAACTTTTCAGAAAAACAATTCTTAGAAACTTATATTTTTATTGCAGATCTGCCAAAACCAATTAGATTGGAGAGGTTAGAGTCCGCCCTTACTGATCACTTTCATGCATCTGGCAATGTGCTTATTGATCATGGTATGCAATTGAGTAGACGCTGGAAAATGGAATTTCCTATCTTAGTCAAATTTGACGCTTTCCAGAAGATATATGGACTGCCTAATGAGATACAAATTTAGCTAGCCTAATATGCAGCCGAACTTAGACGTCAAAAAGTTTATACAAAATCAATGTTGGACATTTGCAAAAACAATGCCGCAATGGCCACATTGGTACGTTGTGCGATGTAAAGGTAATACTGAATCTTTTAGCAATTTTGCAAGTTATATCAACGTTAATGGTGAAATACGATCTTGGGGTAATGAAAAATACATCTATTTAGATATTGATGGCTATACATATTGGACGATGGGAAACCCTATAGATGAAACCACAATCATTAATAGGGCTCAGATAACAAGTAAAGATCTTTAAAGCGAAGGTCCAATTTGGGGTCGAGTAGCGACTGCGGGGCTTATTTGGACTGAATGTCTGTTAAGCATCTCTTAGGAGACGTTTACGATCGCCCCTCCGAAGATTTTTCAAACTTATCACTATAAGTTTGAAATGTGGTTGTAAAAAACCGGTTAATAGAATATACCTATAAGGATCAATTTTTACTGCGAAAAAAGTAAAAAGGAGTCTCTTTAAATCCCCCCACGTGGAAGACTCGCCCTTTTATATATTTTTTTGGAAAATTTCCACAAAAGTTATACATGCAAAGAATTGTTTTACCCAAATTCCAGACATAAAAAAACACCGCCTTGTGAGCGGTGTTTTTAATCTATTACCTATTAGGATTTACTACCTTACTACTACCCCACGATGAACTGTGGGATAAGTAAATTAGTGCTTTGACTTCTTCTCTGCTTCCTTGGGTAGTGCTGCATTTAGAGCATTAGCATATCCAATGCGAGCTGTTTGCATCGCAGCTAATCTAGCTTGTAACTGAGCAATTTCTTGATCAACAAACTGCATGCTAACTAACTGCGCCCTAGCATCTTCTGAGAGCGATTCAAATTCAAATTCTTTGTTATCGATAGTGATAGTGGTCATGGGTTCTTTCTACTAACTAATTATGATTCTAAATTATAAATGAGGCATAAAAAAACACCGCCTTGTGAGCGGTGTTTTTAATCTATTACCTATTAGGATTTACTGCATTACTTCTACCCCACGATGAGCTGTGGGGTTTAAAGCAATTACAACAACACTGTATGGCCGGCAGCGATTGTCAATGCTGGAGAATCAGTACCAATCAGCTTAACAACAACGTCTGTTGCAGACAATGCTGTCTCAGCTACACCAGTGTGACCAACGACATAAGTATTGCCATCTGTCCAGTTAAAGTAACCATAGTTGTTATTTAAGGCAGTGCCACCAATTGCTTTAGCTGTCATATCAAGTGCTGCAGACAATGTTGCTGCGCTTGCTACGTTCACACCAACACCAGTATTTTCACCACCTGCTGCAAAGAAAGAAACTAATGTAGAACCATGATGAGCATGGTTGATTGTGGTCATCACATAAGCGCCAGATGATGTTGTACCAGTTACATCACTAGTTACGATGATGTTGGATCCACCGTCTGAAGCAGCACCAGTGTGGTCTGTACCAAGATTTACCGTTGAATTGTTACCAACGGTAATAACGTTGGCATGTGTATCACCATCAACTTGAGCCACACCAACAGCAGCAGCAACACCTTGGAGCATCGTTACCGTACCATTAGCGCCTACTGTCAATGCTTCTCCAGTAGCTCCGATACCACCAAGGATGGTTGAACCAGTGCCTGTTGCAGAAATCAACTCTGTACCAGAACCAGTTGTAACCTTAGTGGCATTAACCGTATCGCCAGCACCACTCAAGAAAATCTGATTTGCACCAGATGTTGTGGCCGTCAAGCTTACTGTCAAACCTGCTTGACTAAATGGGGTAGCAGTTGCGCCCAAAGTCACTGCAGCTGTGTCAGAAATGGTGATGCTTGTTAGAGCTGTATCGGTAATTGCACCCAATCCAAAAACTTGGTCACCTGAGATTGTTAATGAAGCCAAGGTATTACCTGTATCAACCAAAGTACCAATTGTGGATGCACCAGTTGCAGTAGCGATAGTCAGGGCATTATCACCAACAAATGTTGCCGTTGTGATTGTTGAGCCTGCACCACCTAAGTTGAAGGTCAATGAGTCTGAACCTTGAGTACCGAGCTGGCCTGTAACCAAGTTATAAGTACCCGTTGCAGTTGAGGTCAATACAGCTGAAGCAGCCAAGCCTTTGAAGGTATGAGTTGTACCTGTTGTCAAACTACCTGAATAAGCCTGGATAGAAGCGCCTTGTGCAGTATCGTCAGTCACCGTTGTACCAACGGCAGTCACTGCAGTTGCAGTAATTCCTGTTACTGATGCTGACAAGATATTGCCCACAGCAGCTGTAGAACCGCCCAACTGAGTAACGCCAGTAACGCCTTTTAAGGTAACAATAATATCAGTTGCATCAGCACCGCCACCAGTATGAGTCGTGCCAGAAGCTACAACTACAGTGTTACCAGCAGCATTTTGGTAAGCAGCAACACTGTTAGCACCTTGTGCTTCAACGAGCGCACGAGCATCTGTCAAAAGTTGCGAATCTGTATCACTGCCTGTAAAGGTAATCACACCATTTGCAACTGTATAAACATCTGCACCCGCTGTTGCAGTTTGTGTTGCTACTGTTGCTAATGCTGTTTTAGCCGCACCAAAAGTAACTTTGTCTGCAGTAGAAGCGGCATTTACTGTGAAGTTATTAACAGTTGCACGTGGGCCATTAGCAGCAGCATTTGCTGTCACTACATCAGCCTTAGCAGTTGAAGCACCCAGATTGATGGTTGTAGAGCCTGTACCAGCAGCGCCAGCAGCACCAATAGTGATAGTGCCACCACCAGAACCTGTAGTAATAACATCAGTTGCGCCTAGTGTTACACCACCACTTGCAGTCAATGAACCAGCACCACCAGTAATGGTTGCGCCCGCTGTGCTTAACACAACGTTAGTTGTAGTAATAGCACCGCTAGAGCCAGATGCATTAATAGTAGCAAGAGCAGAAGCAGCTGTACCTGTCTTAGCATCCATACTGTAGTTGACAGAAAGGTCACCAGCGCCAGTAATAGTCAATGATGTTGCTTGATTGGCATTAGTTGCTGTTGAGCTATCATCAATTGTTACTGTATTAGCAACAGTTGCAGCAGCAGCTTTACCTAATACGCTGTTAATACTAATTGATTGCTGTCCAGCCTCTTCTACTACAGCATAGTTTGTTGCTGCGTTGGTGCTAAGACCAACAGTTAACGGCAATGAATTACCTGTAGTTGTCTGAAGAGCTGTAGCTAATGTATCGGTTACAACACCAGAGAGCATATTAGTAATTGTTGTACCAACGTGTGTTCCACCTAAAGCAGCAGTAGCAGCGCCAGTTACAGTTAATGTACCAGTAGCACCAGTTCCGCCGTTACCAGCTACCGTTACACCCTTAACACCTGCAGTAGTTAATGCGGTATTAATTAATCCAGCCTGAGTATCTGCTACTCCAGAGGTTAAGGTGTAGCTAACACCGTTGATAATGATGATATCGCTGGTTGTTAAAACACCACCAAATACGTGCGAGCTATTGGCTACTTGAGTTTGAATGGCTAATGCTTCGTTGGTTCCTACGCTAGTAAATGTAGCGCTGTTACCAGCCGTTGCCAGTGAACCTGTAATAGCGGTAGCCGTCAATCCAGTGACTGCTAGCCCATTTGTATAGGCAGCTGTGTTTGTGTAACTACCAGTAATTGATCCACCTGACACTTCTAAGGTTTGGAAACCTGACATACCAGCACCTGGGGCAGACAGGTAATTTGATTGAGCGGATGTCTCAATAAGAGTGTTATTGCCACCAGAGCCACCAACAATGCTTCCTGTAATGCCGCCGCCTGCACCAGCGACAGTAATGACGTCACCTGAACTGGTTCCACCAACAAAGTTTTGAGTAGCTGCCAGTGTAGTTGTTACAGCGCCAGTACCGTTTTGGGTAATGGTTGCTGGAGCAACGCCGGTTACTGACAAAGTAATTGCACCTGTACCAGCCAAGTTAACAGCAGCCGATGTATCACTTGTTGTTGTTAGGCTAGCAGTTAATGTACCTGTACCATTATTAGTTAAGTTGTATACGTCAGCTCCTGCATATGCATCAGTCAATGTCAGTACGTTCGCAGCTCCCGTTGCAACAATGTTATTCACTTTGACATTGGAATCAGTAATAGTAAAGCCTGTTCCTGTGTCACCAGAAAGATTCAAAGCCAATGTACCGCCAGCCTTGGATGTCAAAGCAACAGTTGTTGCTGTAGCAGTAGTGCTATTTGTAACGTTCAAAGTTGTAAGAGCAGTATCGACGATAGTTGCTGTACCAGCTTCACCAGTCAAGCTAATTGTTGCTAATGTAGCTGTAGTTGCTTCATCAGTAATGGTGCCTGTACCACCACCAGTGATTGAAACTGCTGTTGCGCCATCTGTATAAACAGATACAGCACCTGAACCGTAGGTTGTACCTGCTGTAGTTGTTGTCGCATTTACGATTGTGACATTTCCTGCAACACCCGTAGCGGCATTGGCTGTACCAACAGCGATCGCACCTGCAGTTGCGGTAGTTGTAACTGCTGTTGTTCCGTTTGCTACTGCAGCTACTACACCATCAATAGTGATAACGTCAGCGCTGTTGGCTAAGCTATTGGTATCGTTCACAACGATATTGCCTGTTGGGCCAGTAGTACCACCAATAGCTACAGTCGATGTTCCTAAATTACCAATGGTATTTACAGTAGCATTTGTACCGCCATCAATAGTTACCAAACCTGCAGTTTGACCAACTTGAGTAACAGTGTTGGCTCCAATTACACCAGATATAGTTACTGCATTAGTTGCAGTTGCTGTACTTGTAACAGTTGCAGAAGAGCCGCTGCCGATAGTAATAGTGCCTGTACCGCCTGTATCAGTAACAGTTGCAGCTCCAGTTGCTGTTGTGTTGGTGCCCAAAGATACAACGCCAGTTGCATTGGTTGTTACAGTTTCTGATGAACCACCATCAACCGTAACCGTTGTATTGCCTTTGCCTGTAACTACAACGTTTACAGCACCAGTAGGATTTGTTGTAGACGCCCCGCCAACTTTGATTGCAGAAGCAGTTGCTGTAGCGCCTGTTTCATTTACGAGGACATTATTACCGCCGGCAACGGTAACGCCGCCGCCATGTGTGCCTGCTAATCCTGCGCCAACAGCTGCAGCATCATTTGCAGTTATATTTTGTGTGGCTGAAGCAGTTACAGTTGTAGGTGCATTTGCACCCAAGCCACCTACTGAAGCAGAATTTACAGTTGCTGAAGCAACTGTTGTAAAGCCGGTTGTAGTTGCAGCAACAGATTCAGCGGAATTAATGGTTAGAAGAGATGCGAGAACAGTAGCGCCCGCTGGCAATGTGACGGTTTCAGTTCCGCCAGATCCAAGGTCGTTCAAAATCAACTGCCCTGCAGGAACTTGAACGCCTGCAGTAAAAGTAGCACCAGTGCCATTAGTAGTGAGTGTAGTAGTAACACCAGGAATTGTTCCTTGTGCAACTGCTGCAGCTGTCTTAGTAGTAATCAAAGTTGCATCTGCTGTACCTGTGTTAGCAGCAGCTGCAGTAATCATTTGTGATGCTGTTTGAGCATAAGCTTGGGAAATAGTTGCGCCGCCAGCTATTAAGGCATTTGCAACACCTTGCCAATATGTTGAACCAGTTGTATCAGCGTTACGGCCCAAGATGTTGTTGTACATAAGGTTAACAGCGCCTGCTGTTGTTTGGCCACCGTACATTGCGACAAACTCGGGAGCGATTGAAAAACCGTTCACGATTGCAGTGTTAGCAGCTGTTGTACCACCAGCGTTTGCCAATGCGTTTGTCCAGTAGCCGAAACCGACTGCATCTGGATTGCGACCCAAGATAGAAATGTAGTCCTGAGCGATGGTGTTTTGTATTGCTGTCGTAATCTGAGATACAGCCATTTGAAATTCTCCTAATAATTAATAAAAGCAAATTGGCTTACAAAAACCAATATTGACGATGAATGATAACCAACGTAGACTGTACCTATATGTGATATAAATCACTTTTAATACAAATGAACGCTTGCATATCCTCACCTGTGAAAAAAAACAACAAATGATGCTATTTGGTAGATGCAAGCTGGCGTATGAGCCTTGTAGTGAAGCTATTTTACCGCATTTAGCCCCGTTTACTAGAACCTTTACTAACTTGCCCACCTATAAACACCTACCTTCCCTTACAAAAAAACCGTTTGAGAAAGCAATCTTCTTGAATTGGTTGGTTTTTTTGCTTTTGAAGCTTAATATTGCAGCGCAAAAACTGACTTTCCAAATCACCAGTCTATTAAAACAAGCCTTGCAAGGGTTCGAGCCAGTGTTTTGCACTAATTTAGAGCATTTTTATAGATATCTGCCCTATGTTGGCAAAAAGTGTGATGTATTTCTCACTTTTCCATTCATTTCGCACACCAACCTCTTCAATGAGGTCCTGTGGCCACATACCCCAAATTTGCTACCTATCTATATAGATAGCACTTTTACTAGCCCAATGGCCAGGAAAGGGGGCTAGGATGGCCGTAGCCGTTGATCTGATTAAGCAATTTCCCTTTTTCCAGGGCTTGCCTGATATCGATTTGCAAACAGTTGCCCAAAATGCGCAATTAGGAGCCGCAAAACAGGGGCAAGAGATTTTGGCGCGTGGCGCAGTCGTCAGTTATCTCACTTTTGTAGTCTCTGGGCGCATTCAATCGACTGAGATCGCTGACGATAGTCGCGTGATCGGCATTACGATTTTGGTGCCCGGCGACATTATTGGTTGCTTAACGCTGGCCGATGGTCAGCCAGTAACAAACTCACTGCGCACCTTAGAAGATTCGCAAATGCTGCTCATTCCGATGGTGCTTGCCAAATCTTTACTCAATACCCAACCTCTGATTGCACAACGCGTGATGCATCTTTTAGCGCAGTCAGTGCGCCACTCGATGAAAGAGCGCTCGATGTTAAGTCTACCCAATGCATTTCATCGCATCTTTGTGCAGCTTAATTTGCTCGTAAATAATTCTACGACGCAAAGACAAGTGCATCACGTACCAAGGCAACAAGATATTGCGGCAATGGTCAACACGAGTCGTGAAACGGTTTCACGCGCACTGCAACTGCTCATTAAGAATGGGGTGTTAACGAAGAGCGGTCATCAACTCCACATTCAACAAAGTGAAGCGCTCAAAAAATTAGCCGCTGATGGATTGGACGCTCTACCACATCACAAAGAGTGATGTTATTAGTCTGAAAGTTTTTCTAATTCATAACGCATAAAAACACCGCGCGTTTGTGACACCACTGCAATTCGAAACTCTATATTTTCCGTCAGAGTGCTTAATTGAAAATCCACACTAGCAATCGTCTGACTCAATGAGTTTTGAAGCTGCTGCTTGATGTGATTAACAATCGATGCGCTTGCAATTTGTGATTGCGCAATCGCACCAGTAACTTCCAAAATGCCGATACTAGCTTTTGAGCTCATTGCCTCATTACCCAATTCTCCTTTTGCAGTGAGGCGATAGCGCCCAGGTGCCAAGGGGATGTACGGGCCATAGACTAAAAAGCCAGCAGCGCCATTGGCCACAATCGTATTGCCATTTCGCATGCCCACTTGGGTCATTACATCATCGCCCCAATAAGTGCGCACTAAAGAATTAGGGGCAGTATTTTTCTCTGAGCTAAGCCGCATTTGATTGACATTTGCCAACTCGTCAAAACCGTAGGGCACTTGCATTGGAAATAAATAATTCCATAAGAGCGCGTCATTATCAAAATAAAGCACGCTGTAGTTTTTGCAGTTTATAGACTGCGTAGCTTGAGCTGGCAAACTGCCCCATAGACGGTTATTGATTTCATGATTGGTAGCAACAATAAAATTGTATTGACGCGGCGTTTTTGCAGCCACATCAGCATAAACCAAATCAATGCCGTTATTGCCCCAGACAAATGCGCCATTGCGTGGACGCCAAGGATTTATTTGCGCCACGTAATATTGAAAGTGCGATACAAAACGAATCGGCCGTGCATTCCAGTAAGTAGCAACCCCATCGTGCAATGGCCATTGTGCTTGCGCCTTAGCAATACAGTTTGCTGCGCCACTGGCATCTGATCCTACTGCCAGACCCACTTGATCTAAGCCCGTGGTATCGGTTGCATTGGGGCCAATGCGCATATGCTGCCATTGCCACATGCCTACGAGCACCATTGCCGCTCCCAGTAAGAACATCCCCACTACACGTTTGCGTAAACAATGTACATAACTGCAAGAGCGCCAGCACTGCTGATAGAGCAAAGCCAAACTCAAGATCGAAACTAATGCTGGAAAAGCAAGGTAACGAATACTGCCCACGTCTTGAAAGAAAAAGGGCGTAATGCATATCACACCCAAAGATGGCGCAAGAATCGAAGAGCGCAGATAAGTCATCCAAGTAAGAGGAGCATTACCTACTTGAGGGTCGGTAGAAGGTATTGGTGCACCAGTTGCACAATCATTGTGCTTTGTTGCAATCCTTACGCGAATGACCCAAGGGTAAAGCAGATTCAAGATGATTAAGGCAAGCAGATACAGAATATGGGATGGCTCGCCGATTAGCCACTGCGTAAACGAAGTTGCAGCGATCTTAAATTTATCTAAAGATAAAAAGCTCTCGAGTAACGATTGACGTGGAATAAAACTCGCGGCAAGCGTGCCCGCTAAAACGCCACCAAAAACGAGCGCAAGATCGATCTGAGCTTTTAAGAATACTGAACTAGCGAAATTAGCCTGTGCCACCCTAAGCCCATCAAACCTCGTGGGCCACAAATGCACGGCGATACGCCATGACACTTCTGCGCCCAGCCAGAGCATGAGCAATACCGCGGCAAGCGAATCAGATAGCGCCTCTAAAAAACTCAAAGCCAATATCAACCAAAGCACTCGATTACTGAGTAATTTTTTTTGCCAAAGATCATCGAGCTGTAAGATAGCAAGAACTACTAAGGCGCTTAAAAAATGGGTGCCCGAAGCAAAAATCTGCCAGTAGATATTGGCCATCGCAAATGGAAAACAGATTGCTAGTGTCAATAGCGCGAGTGCTATAAAAAATGCGCTACCCAGTAAGGTGGTGTGATTTTTCTTTGCTGATGAGCGCAAGATGGCAAAACTCACCGCCACCAATAAAAGGCCATTGATCAGCGCTACACAGTAAATACTGAGTTCACCAAACCATCCTACTGAAATCGCCAGTAAAGCAATCACCGTATCAGGAAAAAGATAGGGGGCCCTGGGTAAATTCCAATGGTGAAGGTCGTGGCCGCTGATCACATCACGGGCAAAATCAAACAAGACCAAGCTATCAGCATTAGTCGCCATTTGATGGGCTAAAGGAAAAAGTGTAAAGACTAGCCGGGTGAACAGCATGATGCCGACCACTAAGATCACTGCGGTACCAATCAATTGGACAACCCGATGGATGCCTCGCTGACTACGAGCGCTCAGATGAGATAAAAAGGCAAGGGGCATACTTTCCAGTAGCAATAAGAGGGTTGAGCTCATTTTAACCACGAGCCCTCGTTTAATAGGAATCCACAGATGATGGTTCTGACTACGACTTAGACGATAGGGCTATGCGAAAATCATCCAGGTGAAATTAAGCTCCCCCTACCGCCCTGATATTGACGGACTGCGCGCCCTTGCTGTGCTCTCGGTGATGGTATTTCATTTAAATAAACCATGGCTACCGGGTGGCTTTATGGGGGTAGATGTTTTTTTTGTAATTTCTGGATTTGTTGTTACGAGCTCACTCACTCAAAGCACTGCCAGTAACTTTTGGCACTTTATTACTCAGTTTTACGCACGGCGCTTAGCACGCATCATGCCTGCATTACTCGTGGTATTACTCTGCACCATTATTTGCGCTACCTTGTTTATTCCCCAAGCTTGGCTTAGTCAATTGAGTGAAGAGACCGCGCGCTTTGCCTTTGTGGGTTTATCCAACTTCAAGCTAGAGCACAATCTTGACACCTATTTTGCCCCGCGCACCGAATACAACCCCTACACCCACACTTGGTCACTGGGCGTAGAAGAGCAGTTTTATCTTCTAGCCCCCCTCTTAGTTTATTTTTGGCTAAAGGCCGCTCAAAAGCGCAATCTATTGGGCATCAAGATCACGCAGCGCGTTTTAATGCTTGCCGCCCTAGTTTCACTATGCCTCTGTATTTGGGCAACCAGCGCCAAACCAGCTCTAGCGTTTTATTCGATTGCGGCCCGCTTTTGGGAACTTGCTGCTGGCTCACTCTTATTTTTGGTCACCAGTAATACTGCTGCTACTTCCCCGCGTTTGTTAGGCATCAAATTCACGCAAATGCATAGCGCCCTCATTGGTATGAGTCTCTTACTAATGGCGTTTGTATTGGCTAATGAAGTGCACTTTCCTTGGCCCTGGGCCCTGGCCCCTGTTGTGGGTACATTATGGTTGATTGGTGGCGCGCACTTGAGTCCCACTGATCGCATTCGCAGTTTACTGAGTAAATCTCTGATGGTTTGGATTGGTAAACGCTCTTATTCACTTTACCTGTGGCATTGGCCGATTTATGTTTTGCTGCGCTGGACGGTTGGTCTCAATCAATTTTGGGAATATGGCATTGCGCTGGTACTGACGTTTTTACTATCAATACTGTCTTATCGTTTTGTTGAGCAGCCCTTACGTCACAATCGCTTCTTGGAAAAGCTGCCCTCAATTCTGATTGTTGCCCTATTTATCGGAGCGACCGGCGCAACGTATGCACTAGCAACGCACATTCTTTTACATGCTGATCGTTATAGCCTCAGCATAGTGGCTCGCAATAATCAAGATTGGTACCGCAATGGATTGACCAACTATCCAGAGATGACGCCCTATGCGTGTTTACCTACCCGTGAGACAGGCTCTATTTCAGGAGGACGCTTTTTACGCTTAGTACCCAAATCCGATTGCACTAACTCTCGCTCTAGTAGCTCAAACCAACAAATTTTTGTCTTGGGTGATTCGCATGCGGATGCCCTCTTTCCGATATTTGAAGAATTAAGTGCGCAGCGATCAATTCCCATTTCGATCTTTGCTTTTGCCGGCTGCGGTTTTATTGACTTGAGAGCGCCGATGGCCAAAGGCTTTGGTGCAGGCTGCAATGTCTTTAATCAGGAAATTACTCAAGCAGTACTTGCTAAAGCCAAGCCTGGTGATGTCCTGATTTTGCCAAGTCTGCGTATGAAACGCTTTACTGATCAATGGGCTAGCTTTGGCTTTAGCAATATGCAGCACGAGATGTATAACGAGCAAGCTCAAGCACTACGTAAAGCTGCATTAGAAGATGCCAATGCTTTATTAAAACCCTTTACGGATGCGCATTTAAAAGTGGTCTTTATCGCGCCGCCGCCCCTCTTTAAAAGTCCCACCTTTCGGTGCGCTGATTGGTTTAATGCGCATAATCCAATTTGTGAGCAAGGCATCAGTATGCCTAAAGCTGAATTAGTGCAACTGCGTACGCCGATCTTAGAACAAATGCATGTCCTTGAAAAACAATTACCCCAGATTTATCTTTGGGATCCATTTGAGGTCTTGTGTCCCGAGCAAACGTGCAACGCAATGCGCAATGGTCGCCCTTTATTTTTTGATGGAGATCATTTGAGCAACTATGGCAACTTAGTGCTTTACCCCAATTTTGACAATTGGCTTAATCAAAAACACATCCTTCAAAACCCCAGTCAAACTTCTATTCCCTCTCCGTAAGGGATAGGTTGAGTTTTTTAAGAAGCCAAGCGGGTGGCGCTTTACCTAATAAGGCAAAGCCGCGCACTAAGTGCTCTGCAAATCCTGGAGTACGTTCATAGTGGCGTTCAAATTCACACAAAATCCGATAGCGCGCGGGATGCTTTTCGCACAATAGTGCGTCTTTTTCAAAAAAGTGGGCTCTGGCAGCAAACGATTCGCGCTCGATCTCGCGCTTTTGTGCTGGATGAAACACGGCCACATCGCCTGCATAAGGCACTTCGCCTAAATCGAGCATACGCCAGCCAAAATCGGTATCTTCGCGAAAATGCGGGCGATCAAATTGCAAATCAAAACCGCCTAAGTACTGAAATACGCTGGAGCGCACCATCAGATTAGCAGTCATAAATCCAATGCCCTCACTTCCAACATTGCTCACTGGGCGATAGGCGGGATCATCAAAATGATCCGAATAAATTTTTCCCTCCAGGCCAACTACTTGAGCGCGTGCAAAATAATCCCGTGCGTTCACCAACCAATCGCTCTGAGGCAAACAGTCGTCATCAACAAACGCCAAAATTTCTCCTTGCGCAAGCATTGCGCCGGTATTGCGCGCTCGTACAGCTCCTTTGATCGGTGAAAAATAATAGGTTAGCGCAAAACCATAATCATTTTTCGACCCTTCCCAAGGCTGGGCGCTTTGGTCAACGATGATCACTTCAAAATCACGCTCGACTTGCCTTTGTAACTGGGTCATGAGGGCAACTAAGTGATCGGGGCGCTCATAACTGGGAATAATCACTGAAAACTTGGGCAAGGTTTGCCCAGCAATCTTGGCACGCATCTGGATAAATTGGCCTAGCTGACTAGAGATGCGCTCCCAGGCATACCCCTCCTCTACGCAGCAGCGCGCTTCTAGCCCATACTGCGCAAGCAACTCTGGGACATTCATTTGCTCGATCGCTTGCACAAAAGACTGGGGCGTAGGCGCAACAATCTTCATCGCTTTGCTATAGCTCGATTCAATGCCGCGTGCTCCTACTGCAGTAGTAATGACTGGCAAACTTGAAGCCATAAAATCAAACATCTTAATATTGGTGCCAGATCCCGAGAACATGGGATTGAGCGCAACATCGACTGCTTGGAGCCAGGCATGCTTTTGCGCCTCACTAATGGTGCCCACTAAAAGCACGTTATCCAATTTGCTAAGCACTTGATCGCATACCCCACCGGCAATCACAAACTGCACGTGGGGCAGTAAGGGGGCCAATTCTTGGGTGATAAAGTAAGCCCCTTCGACATTGGGGCCATAACTACTCCCAATAAAAAGAGCGAGCATTTGCTCTTGCGCAATACCGAGGTTTTCACGCGCCGCTCTTTTTACCTCTGATGTGATGTCACGCTCAGCGGTAAAGGCCATCACCCCATTAGGAGCAACGCGCATCTTAGCGGGAGAAAACCCATACACACGGTAAAAGCGTTGCAAGTCTTCATGCGAGCAAGTCAAAATCCAATTCGCCCGAGCGCCTAGCGCAGCTTCATCAGCACAGACTTGTCGAATTAGTTTGGCTTGTACGCTATTTTTTGCGTTCAGTAATTGTGCTCGCAAATACCCTTCCACATTTTGCGCGTCATAAATGACCACTTGATCGATGCGCAGCTCATCGCACACCAAGGGATACACCCAGGGATGAGAAAAAATGACTACATCGGCTTTGGCTATTTCCTCTCGAACAGTTTGCAAGTACTCTGGCGATAAAGCGCCTTGCTCGCTAAAAGCCAAATCAATGACAACGCCGCAACCTGCTTTGTTGGCCAATGCCTTAGCAGCCTCATGATGCTCGTTTGATAAAGGCACATCAATCTCGGTCAAGGTTGGACTTAAAGCGTGAGATCGGTAGGATTGGCCCGGCCAATCGTACGAGCCTACATAGCGTGTTGGCAAATGGATGCCTAGGCCATGATAGAGCCCTAGTAAACGCTGACGCCCTCCCCCAATCGGCGGATCAATGGGCTGCATATCGACTACCGCTACATTCGTAGTAACAGGTAGCTTTTGCGCTACTGGATCTAGCGCAGCACTGGCTAGCTGGCTAGCGACTTTTTTCCAGGACAGATTAGCCACCCACGCAAGGCCTGCTTGTCCCATTTTTTCTAAATCAGTGGTGTGTTCGTAAGCCCACTCTAACGCTGTGCAAAGATCGCCTGCATTAGGCGCAACTACCAAACCATTGTGGCCGTGGCGCACAATATGCGCAGGCTCTCCCGAGTCCGTACAGGTAATGACCGCTTTGCCACTAGCAAAGGCTTCAAGCGTAATGTAGCCATAGTCTTCACGCACCGGCACAAACGGGACTGCGAGAGCGCCGCTATAGAGCTCTACCAATTGCGCATCACTAATGCGCCCTAAAAATTCAATGCGCGAATCGCCTGCTGCTAAAGCACGCAATTGCTCTTGTGCTTCGCCAGTGCCAGCTATAAGTAAGCGTAGCGGTAAGGATGAGCGCCTGATAGCCTGAATCAATAAATCCAACCGCTTCCAAGGATGTAAGCGCCCAGGAATGAAAAAGTAGTTACCCACCGGTCCTGCATGAAAAGGGTTACTGACTAAAGGCGGATGAATCACTTGCGCAGATAGGCCGCGCCAGCGCATGAGCCGATGCGCCACTTCGTAGCCGATGGCAAAACGCTGGGGTACTTTTGAGAGCGCCGCAAAATCAGCTGCGTGAACCGCAGCACGTTCTTGGTAGTGAATAGAGGCTGGCGGCGTAAAAGTAGACTCAAACATATCGTCAAAAACCCGCACGGTATGTACTAAATAGAGTACGTGATGAGGGTGACTCACAGCATAGGTCGGCACCTTGGTAGACACTACCAAATCAAAATGTGATAGGTCTAATGCTTTAGCCCGTTCATAGTTTTCTAAAATGTGGGCAGTCGTGGCCTCTGGAGCAGGCACAAAAATAAGCTTAGGCAAACATCCTAAAGCTTTAAAACCTGAAAGCAGACCCTCATAAAAACGCTCAGCACCACCGTGATTTTCCTGCGGGGCACCTGCTGCAATAATGGCGATCGATTTTCCCTGCAAAGAAGAGCCATGTAAATCGGTCATGCTAAGAGAGCTCTTTTTGAATATTTTTCAAAATTTGATCAACCGAATATGGCGGTGAATCGATTTTGGCTAAATGGGCAGGATTAACCGGAGATGCCTTGCGCTTTCCCTTGATCACCAAATCCGGGTGAATGCTGCGCTGGTACAAAATGCGTTGTTGCGATAAACGCTGCTGCACCCCTCGCACGCTCTGTTGCAAAAAACGCTTTACCCCCGGAAAAGGTTCCAGCATGCGATGAATAGCTAGACGAAAACGTTCATGACGCAAACTATGATGAACCAAAAAGTGGGGCACTTTTTCCACCAAAAAGCGCAGCCGAGCAATAGAGCGACGTGCAAAATGATTCATGCAGGATTTGTCATATTGGTTTGAATGCTCACTTGCGTTGGTAACTGGTGAGACCCTACAAACACTGGCTCATCACCATTAACTACCGTAAAGAGAAACACGCGGTCTTGCCACAAATAATTTTTGGAGATGTGCTGATCATCGGCATGCAGCGCTACTGATACCGAATACGTTCCTGGACCCATGTTCAGTGGCAAGGAAAAGCAAAAACGGTGGGACTGACCGACACAGAGTTGATGCAATTGCTTTCCATGATGAAAGGTATTAGTACCAAATATAATTTGCCCTAAGCGATCTTTAATCATAAATCCCGCTACTAAGGAATCAACTGCAGTCCTGCATGTCGTGGCCAATTCAATGCTAATCAGCTGACCTACTTTAACGACTTCAACCGGTAACTCGTTTTGATCTAATAAGCGCACTCGATCTAACTTCACTTCACCAGAGCCTGAATGCGTCTGAATCTTGCCGGCCTCATCAAGCGTTTGCGAAATCACCGGCTTAGTATCTTTTGAGAGCATGGCATTGTAATAATCCATCACGGCTTCTGGCTCGCCTGCAAAGGCAATTTTGCCACCATCGAGCAAAATCGCCCGATCACAAATACTCGTGATCAATTGCTTATCGTGTGAAACAAATAAGAGAGTGGTCCCCAGTTTTTGATAACGTCGAATACGATCAAAGCTGCGATGCTGAAATTCCACGTCACCAACAGATAAGGCTTCGTCAACGATCAAAATATCAGGCCGAATAGCTGTGGCAATACTAAATGCTAAGCGCACTTGCATACCACTTGAATAGACTCGCACCGGTTGATCTAGATACTGACCAATTCCAGCAAAAGCTTCAATCTCTGGCATCAATGCTTGAATTTGCTGCGTACTAAACCCAAGCAGTTGCCCCGACATATAGGCATTTTGCCGCCCCGTAAATTCGGAGTGAAAGCCCATGCCCAGCTCTAATAAGGCAGCTACTTGTCCATTAATCGCAATGGAGCCGGTTGTTGGAGCGGTAGTGCCAGTGAGCATTTTTAATAAGGTACTTTTGCCAGCCCCGTTCACGCCAATAATGCCAAGCGCCTCTCCCGGAAGCACTTCAAAACTAATGTCTTTGAGAACCCAATGCAAATGATGCCTAGGGTGATTGCCTGGCGTGAGCCACTCACGTAAACGCGCCCACTGATGGGCATATTGTTTATAAGCTTTTCCAAGGCCCTGGACCTGAATGGCGCTCATCACAATTCATCCACCATTTCTGCGCTACGCTTAATAAACAAGTACGCTGCTACGAGCGTGAGCACAAAAGACAAAACAATTGCAGGGCCAAGCGAGAGCCAATTGGGAAACTGGCCATCTACAAAAATCTGATGGTAGCCATTAAAAATAGCTGCTAATGGATTAAGTGCGGCTAAAGCGCGATAGCGCTGCGGAATCATCTCTAAACCATACACAATCGGAGTTAGCCAAAAACCAAACTGCAAGACAATATTTGTCAGCGGCGCGACATCGCGAAAAAAGACATTTAAGATCGCTAAAATGACGAGCAAAGCGGTGCACATCCAGATCTGCAAAAGCAATAAGGGTATCGCTGCCAAGATAGGCCAACCTGGAAACTGGCCGCACAGGATTAAAAACAGGATAAAGAGGGTGCAAATGATGACAAAGTTCACCACACTACTCAGTATTGCAATCACCACAAGTGATAGTTTAGGGAACTGAATTTTTTTCAGTAAGCTAGCTTGCTCTAAAAATAAACTAGGGCCTCGCCCGATCAGATCAACTAGTAACCCCCAAGGCAGCACACCACTCATGAGAAAAATACTGTAGGCAAACGGACTACTTGTCTCGGGCAAGCGCGCTTGCATCACTTTAGAAAAAATCAGGGTGTAGACCAAAATCATTGCCAGGGGGTTGAGTACTACCCAAACTGCTCCGAGCAAGGAATTGCGATAGCGCAGTTGAAATTCGCGCCTAACCGACTCATAAATGAAACCGCGATTAGCCCACAAACGACTTAAGGAATAACTCAACTGGGCTCCTAAGAAAGCTATAAAACTAGAATGTAACCTGAACTGGCTTATTGGCCAAGCAAGTCAGGCAAAAGCAGCGGGGCATTTTGCGGGTTGGTATTAGCTGCGCTCACACTGACTTGCGCTACTGGCATCGCCTGGGTTTTCGTACTCGCGCTTTTGCTAGGATCATGGGTAATCGGTTTGCTAGCAGAATCACGCTCAAAATAAGTGGCAACCGTTTGTAAATCTTCTGTGGTGAGATTGCCAGCTTGCTGCTTTAAACGTAGATAAGCCAAAAGATAGTTGTACTTAGCTTGGGCTAAATCGCGCTGGGTAGTAGCATATTGCTTATCGGCCAGGAGTACATCTAAGTTTATCCGCTCACCACCCACCACACTTTTTCGCATCGCTTTGGTGAGCTCGCTGGCCGATTCAACCGCACGTGTCAAAGCGGCAACTTTTTGCTCACCTGATAAGGTGGCGTCATATTGCTTACGCAATTCAGTAATGACACGCCCACGAGCCTCATCTGATTGTGCCTGTGCTTTTTCAAAATTGGCACGCGATTGCGAAATCAAGCCAGTGGTTTGGCCACCGTTAAAAATGGCCCATTGCGCCTGAAGGCCTGCAGTGGAGGTGGTAGCTTGTTGATTAATCGTGGAGATGTAATAGGAATTTTGTTGACCCCAAGTCGCCACTGCAGAAATGGTTGGGTAATTACCAGCCACGTTCTTTTGCAAATCTTGACGTGCCACTTCCTCATTATGCTGACTAGCCAAAATCTCGGGATTACTCGCAAGTGCCGTTTCTTTCCACAATTCAAAAGCTTTGGGGTTTAAAGGCTGAACCTTAAAGTTTTTAAAGATGGGTTTGACTTCAGCAGCAGATTTGAGCTCAATACCAGTAATGGCTTCTAACTTGCGCTTATTGTTTTCGATTACATCGCGCGCTTCGATTAACTGAGCATCAGCCATTTCATAAGAAGCCCGAGTTTCTAGGGAATCGGTAATCGTGCCTTCGCCTTTTTCAAAGCGCTTGAGGTTCACTTGCAACTGCTCCTTAAAGGCTTCTTTTTGTGCAGCAGCGTAAGAATACTGTTCACGTGCATACAGTAAGTCGGTATAGGCTTGCACCACCCGAATCAACAAGTCTTGCGTGTTATAGGCTAAGCGTGCTTGCGCTAAGTTGGCCTGGGCAGCACCTTGACGAAATTGGGCTACCGCTTGCATGTTAAACAGCGCCTGGGTTACCTGAAAGTAGGAGTTATTACTAGGATACGCTTGATTGGTAATTACCGTAGGCCCACCTGCGTTGCCATATAAGGGCTGCGCAATATGGCTATTATTCACCGCAGAATAATAGTTGGCACTCAGTTGTGGCAACAAGCCGGAGCGGCCAATTTCTAAATTAGCGCGCCCTGCTTCGGCATCTTTGACGGCGGCACGAAAGGTCGGATCGCTAGCTAGCGCCGCCTCATACGAATTCATTAAATCAAGTGCATTGGCATTGCCCATCACTAAGGACAGCGAAGCCAAAGCCAACGCGCTCGCAAGTAAACTCTTTTTCAAGATTATTCCTCGCGCAGTGAGCCGTGCATGCGATCGGTAATGGGTTTTAAGAGATAACTCATCATCGTTCTCTCGCCAGTGACCACAAAAACTTCGGCAGGCATACCAGGGCGCACTTTATTGTCATGTAATTTACGCATCCCTTTTTCAGTCACCTGAACTTGTATTTTGTAAAACGGCTCTCCCGTGCGCTGATCTTGCGAGCGATCATTGGGCACCACAGTGACCACACCAGGAATATTCGGTGTACTGCGCTGGTTAAAGGCTGGAAACAAAATTTCCACCGGTAAATTTAAATGCACTTTATCAATCAGGTGCACCGGAACACGGGCTTCTACAATGAGTGCACCTTCAGCCGGCTCCACTTCCATTAGACGCGAGCCCGGTTGCACAACCGCGCCTTTGGTAAAGACCTCTAAGTTCACAATCGAGCCATCAACCGGCGCTTTAATCTCGGTATTATTTAAATCAAACTCAAAGGCTTTCATGCGTGCTTCTTGCTCGGTTAACTGGGATTGGTAGCGCGCTAGGTTGCCGCGATCCTCAGATAAAGAACCGTTGATTTGCAAATAATTGCGCTGCAATTCTAAATAGCGGTTACGGGGAACGTACCCTTCTTTCGCTAAATCCTGCATATTGGCCAATTGCTCTTTGAGTACTTTGAGCTGCATTTCCTTGTTTGCGATCGAATCTTTCAAGCCATTGACTTGAGATTGCAAACCCAGTGTCGCCTGCTGGGCACCGGTAGCTTGCGCAGAAGCCTGTAGATTATTCAAGCGCGCCAAAACTTGACCAGCCTTAACTTGATCGCCATCTTTGACCAAAATTTCTTCTACTACGCCACTTAAAGGCGTCTGAATAGTTTTGCGCTGACCATCGGTAATCACAGTTCCTTGAGCTGCTACGCCTTTATCTAAGGGCGCAAACAGAGCCCAGAGCATAAAGCCCCCAAAACCGACGATGAGCACAATCCAACCTAGGCGGGCATAGTGCTTTTCATCATGCTCCTCATAATCGCCCTCGTTTGCACGGGCCTCTTGCATCCGCTCAAGGTGCTTTAACAGCCAAGCTTTAGAATTTTCGTAAGGTAGTTTTAACATCGTGTTCTTCTCAATTACGCATCACTAGGAGATGCATCAGCGCCCTTAGCAGGCTCCTCATCAACAATACTATTTAGATTGGCTTGCGCTTGCCCTCTAGCATCAGCTTCTGCTTTAGCGCGGGCAGCCGCTTGGGATTCTTGTTGCGCTTTAAATTGTGCTAAATCTTTGAGGACTTGATCGGTAGGTCCAAAAGCGGAAACCATGCCATCACGCAGTACTAATAACTTATTGGTCTCGCGAATAATGCTCGGGCGATGACTAATTAAGATGACCGTTTTACGCAACTGACGCAAACGAATAATCGCTTGAGTAAGGGCAATCTCACCAATATCGTCCAAATTGGAATTGGGTTCATCAAGCACAATAATCGAAGGGTCGCCATACAGCGCGCGCGCTAAACCTAAGCGCTGTTTTTCTCCGCCCGATAAACCAAGGCCGCCATCACCAATCGGAGTGTCGTAGCCTTCTGGTAGGCGCAAAATCAAATCATGCACTCCTGCTAGCTTCGCAGCAATAACCACTTGAAAAGAATCAACCTCACCAAAGCGGGCGATGTTTTCACTGATCGTGCCCGCAAAGAGTTCAATATCTTGGGGCAAATATCCCATGTGGGGGCCAAGCTCGTCTTTATTCCACAAATACACATCGGCGCCATCTAAACGCACTTTTCCGACTGCAGCGCGCCATACGCCGACGAGCAATCGTGCCAAGGTAGATTTTCCAGAGCCACTTGGACCAATCACACCCAAGCAATCACCCGCATTAATGGCAAAGCTCACGCTTTTTAAAACTGCAACTGGAACCATCGGCGGAGCGGCGGTAACACCTTCAACGCTTAAATGCCCCTCGGGCTTAGGCAATTCCATGCCCGCTATGCGTGGTGGATTATCGGCGAGTAATTTTTCTAAGCGACGATAGGCGCTCACTACACCGCTCCACTGACGCCAGACACCAATGATTTGTTGAACTGGAGATAAAGCGCGGCCCAGCAAAATGGATCCGGCAATCATCATTCCGCTGGTGACATCACCCATGATTACCAAGAGTGCACCGACGCCTAAGATTAAAGACTGCACGGCAATCTGTACGAACTTCGTAATCGAACCAATGCGAGATGCTTTTTGACTAGCCTCTGCTTGGAGCTTTAAAAATTTCACATGCTCTGCGTACCAACGCTTACGCATATTAGGGAGCATCCCCATCGCTTCAATCACTTCAGCATTGCGTAAGTTATTGGTAGCCAAATTACTCGAGCGAATGGCGGTGGTATTGGCTTCAGCCAAAGGTTTGCGAGAGACTACCTCATTTAACCAAGCTAAGGCGACTAACAAAATCACGCTAACTAGAGCAAACAAACCCATCCACATATTAAAAACAAAAATAACCAGTAAATAGATGGGAAACCAGGGTGCATCAAAGAATGCAAACATGCCATTGCCCGTCACAAACTGGCGAATGGTTGTTAAATCATTGAGTGCTTGACCGGCATTCACACCAGTGCTGCGCAAATTTTGTTCAAAGGCAGCGGTGTAGACGCGGTTATTTAAAAAACTGTCCATCTTGGCGCCAATGCGAATGACCACCATGCTACGGATATATTCGAGCACTGAGATGAGGGCAAATAAACCCAAGACCATCACACTAAGCATATACAGCGTGGTCTCATTACGACTCGCTAAAACGCGATCGTAAACTTCAAGCATATAAATAGACGGCACGAGCATCAAAATATTCACGCATGCGGTAAAGGCAGCGATGGTGTAAAACACCTTTTTGAATTTCACCAAGGCCTCGGTGATTTCGTTCTTTGGCATCATTTGCCGAAATCGATTTTGCAAATTCGTACTCATAGGTCACTTAAAGTAAATGCGCCCTGATTTGCCAACCCTCACTTGTGCTCAGTTTTACCCGTTAAAGGGACGCACATTCTGGATTTGCTGTGAATCAAAACGCTTTTTTGAATGCATTTAAACGCAGTGGGCACTATATCATATTATTTGTGATATTCATCACAAAAATGATCCTTTTTGCTCCCTGCAGTTGTCAGCCTTTATGCTGCGATAATATTGATAAGTAATTGATTTATATGATTTTTTATTATTTTAATGTGCACAAAAAGATACCCATACCATAAAAATGGTTTTTATTTAAATGTGATTAAACCTGGAAAAAAGATCCCTTAATTACGTTTTTTACTCCCAAGCTGCCTTAATCCGTCAGCTAGCGCTGGCTAAGAGACAATATGGCATTACCCTTGACTGCGCAAAAAAACGTGCTCCACTAAAAAATACATGCTGCTTGCTTACTTGCCTACAGAACTTCGCACCACATTAAAAAGGGTTTATGTTTTTTTGCGTCAACAGTATTTTGCAAGGGTCAAGCGCGCCAAACCAGCAATTACCCCTAGTAACTGCGGCGTAAATTTGATTGGCTTTTATCGCGCGCAGCTTGGTCTTGGACAAGCACTGCGGTATTTAGCATTTTCTTTGCACGCAAAGCACTTGGCTTTTTTAGTGCGCAAACTCTCGCCAACATTACGCACCAGCCAAAATAACCTCAGTTTGCAGGCTTGGGTAAAAGATCATTGCAACTACCCCATTAACTGTATTGCGATTAATCCCGATGTATTACATCGCTTACCTTTTTGGATTAGTCACTCCGAATGGACGCAGCGTTACAACATTGCCTACTGGTTTTGGGAATTAGAGCAATTTCCTGCCGCATGGAATTACGCGCTACCCATGATTGATGAAATTTGGGTCAACACACAATTTAATGCCAATACCATGCGCGCCGTGCATCCTTGCGTAACTAAAATTCCCTTTGCTATTGAGTTTGATCTGCCAAGTGCGCAATGCAATCGCGCTTATTTTGGCCTGCCAGAAGAGCGCTTTATTTATCTGACCAGTTTTGATTTTCACTCCTTTGTTGAGCGCAAAAATCCCCAGGCCACTATTACGGCTTTCATAGAAGCGTTTCCCAAGCGCGAGACTGCTGTCAACTTACTGATTAAATCGACTCATGGTCAAGACTATCCAGAGCAATACCAGGCCTTGCAAGCGCTTGCCAAACATGATCCGCGCATTATTTTTTTAGACCAGCAACTGAGCAGTGAAGACAGTCATGGTTTACTCAATGCCACTGATTGCTACGTGTCATTGCATCGCTCTGAAGGGCTGGGCTTGGGTCTAGCAGAATCGATGTATTTAGGTAAGCCGGTCATTGCGACTAACTATTCAGGTAATTTAGAGTTTATGAATGCACGCAATAGCCTGTTGGTTGATTTTGAACTGGTACCGGTTTTAGAGGGTCAATACCCACACCACACCAATCAAGTGTGGGCTCAAGCAAATACCCAGCACGCTGCGCTGTGCATGCAAACGATCTTTAACGATTCTCTATTGCGTGAGCGCCTGGGTAATCAAGCGCGTAGCGATATGCACACTGATCATTCCTATAGCGCGATGGGAGAAGCCATTGCAAAGCGCTTAGATGCGCTTGCCAATACACCGGCGCATTAAAGTCCTCAAGCGTTAAAGCTGCCTCAATACATTTTAATAACCCAAGTTACTTAGTCGACCCGGAAAACAAATCATTGGGAGCAGGACCCAATTTACCCATAAGACCCAGGACAAAAGCGCGCACGAGCACTTTGAATGCGACGATCTTTGGGCCTTTGGCATGCAAGGTAAAAAAGAAAATATAGATTGGTAATTTCAGGAGTACCGTAATTTGCCAACCCAACTGAAAGCGGTAATGCAATACCAAATAGGCGGCATTGCGCACAATATAAAAATTGCGTAAATCCGAATGCAAATTAATCACTTTTTTACCCATGCGTACAAAATCATCACCAATACTGTGACGCATGACTACGGTTGGCAGAACAAAATTTTGATAACCTCTTTTTTGCGCCCGCTGACCCCACTCGACATCCACCCAATCGATAAAGAGCTTGCCTAACATCGGGCCAACTTTTTTGATAGTCGTTGCTGCAATTAAAGAGCCAGAAGAAATGATGTACTCGGCTAGAATCGGATCAACTAAGCCCATCTGAGGTTGGTAGCCATACACCCAAAATTTACCCGACTGAATAATCGGCGAAGGCTCATTGGATTTCTCATCCAAAATCAGCGGCCCAATAGTGCCCACTCTCACACCATCACGCTCTAATTGCTCTCTGGCATACATTAAGTGCTGACACAAATTTGGGGGCGGCATACTGTCTTGATCAAAAAACAGTAGATCCGTCATCTGATCAGCAAGGGCTTTTTCAATGCCAATATTTTGCGCACTCGCAATGCCTAGGTTTTCTCCTTGCGCCGCATAATCAATCGCCAGACCAAACTGTGCTAACCAACTCTGGTCTAACCATCCGAAGTTTTGCAATGCTTCTTGGGGAGTGTTATCAATCAGATAAATTTTTTTCACTTGCCCGCCAAGGTTTTGCAAGACCCGTTTTAGCAATGCTTCCGTGGGCAAATACGTCACCACAATTGCGCCAATTTGCTCAGTTGCATTGCTATGCATTATTTGATCAATCACGCTAAATTCGCCTGGTGAAAATGGCAAACCATAAGCCCAGATTACCTAAAGTCGTCTGACGATACACTCCGGCTTGGCGCATTTTCCAGATGCGTTCAATCAGACTAGCTTGTCGCGCACTGGCAAATTGCTCCAATGTGTTTTGCGCTGAAGGCGCTAAATGCGAGCAAATACTTTGCAAGACCAAAACATGCTGATCGTTCCAAGCCCGAAAATCTCCTACCCATAGTTTTTTAATGCGGCGCCACTTTTGCGGCCAAGAAGTATTCATACCCATTGCATTGGCGCCATGCTGACGATACTGCACCCAAGGATTGCGGTCATACACTAGCTGCGCCCCGAACGCGCTCAATAATATATACATCCACCAATCATGCGAGACCAGCGGCACTTTTGGCAAAAAGCGGCAAATCAAGGCAAAGGCCGAGTGATTGATCATCATCGTATTGCCACCACCAATACTTTGCACGAGCGCATTGGCAAAACTTGCTGGCTTTAAAAAAACGGACGAGTGGCCGAGCACTTGATTGTGCTCATCAATATAAATGGTCGGTCCGGCATACAGCGCCATTTGGTCTTGATATGGTTTTAATACCGTCATCGCGCTAGCTAATTTGAGAGCAAGCCAAACATCATCTTGATCTGCAAATGCAAAATAGCTGGCGCACGTAATGGGCACCTTGCCCATTAAGGAAAAAAAATTATTCGCAAAACCTTGGCCTGGGCCACCCATCAGATGCACCCGCTCAGAACCCACTTTACTGGCAAAGCGTTCTATGATTGGAACAGTATCATCGCTGGAGCCATCATCAGAGATCCACAAACTCCAATTGGTATGGGTTTGCTGTTCAATCGAAGCAAGCTGGGCCTCTAAAAACGCGGCGCCATTAAACGTGCACATCAAAATAGCAACATGATCACTCGTGTCCATTGGCGCGCCAATACCCCACTGACTGATCTTGCTAGCTCTACCGGTCATGATGAACCGAATCTCGGATCACTAAGCACTGGGGAATGTTAAATTTCACCAAAGCGCGATAAAGCCATACATACAAAATTGCAAACGCTAGTACAAAACCTTTTAAAACCCAATGGTTTGTCCAAAATAACACTGCAGGAATAACCGTCATCGCGCAAAATGCCCATAAATAAATGGCGGTTAACGAGTTGCGCTGCGTCATGCGTAGCGGATCTTGCGAGCCAACTGACCAGCGCACCAGGCGCCTAAAAATCATTTGGTGTAAATGCGCCGCATCCGGGCTGCCAGGACTCACCTTTTTCAGGATCACCCGGCGATAAATCGTAAAGAGCGTCTCAAAAATCGGATAAAAACAAATGAGTACTGGAAACCATTTAGAGACTTGCGGATTGCGAGTCACCAATAAAATCGATAACTCAGCAATCCAAAATCCTAGCAAATAAGCGCCGCCATCACCTAAAAACAATAGGCCGCGCGGATAGTTCCACAGTAAAAAACCTGCGAGCGCGCCAATAGCAGCAAAGCTAGCAGCCATAATTACAAAATCATGCACTGCAAAGCCCACATAGGCAATGGCTAGCAAAATAAGGATGCCCACTCCGCCAACCAAGCCGTTATAACCATCAATCAGATTAAATGCATTGCTTAAGCCTGCAACAGAAAAACAAGTAAATACAATCGCCACGGCACTGATGCCTAGCAACCAATCCAAACCGGGCATTTGTATATTTGCAATCCAAGCATTTAATAAAAAGCCTGCCAATAAAGCCGAGCAAATGGCTGCTAGTAAACGAGTACGTACACTCACGCGCTTGGTAAAGTCCTCGACTAAACCAGCGGCAAAGGTCGGCAGTGCGCTACAGATCAGGAGCATCGCTAACATCCAGACCTCCTGATTAACCCACAGCCTAGTCATCAAACCCAAGAACATACCCACAACAAGCGCAATACCGCCAATGCGTGGCGCTATATGTACGTGAAATTTTTGCACGCCCACAAGGTCGTGATCACCAGTGTAATGCTGATGCAAATGCTGATAGCGCACTATCCATAAGCCTACTAATAGACTGGATAAAAAGGCGGTAATCAGCACTAACACGGCATTAACCACCGAGCTAAATATTGAGAAGGGAAACGGCGATGCGCTCGCGTAAAAAATCGTTTCATGGTAACTTTCGCGAGCGCGTTAAATATTGGCTAGTTAAAAATCCGTCTAATATGCCAGCGCTAAGCCAGTGTATCCAGCGTAAACGACGCGAAACTAAGCTGCTGACTTTTTCTAAGCGCAGTTGCGGCAAATCCAATAAGGCGAGAACTGATTGTTTGGTAAAAAACCGTAGGTGGGTACGATCGAGAATGCCACTATCGGTATAAGTCCAGCGACCCAGTAAAAAGAGTTTGACCAGTATTGAGACGTGGCGAATGTTCGGGATGCTGGTAATGATTACGCCTTGGGGTTTGAGTTTTTGACTTAACTGCTGCAAAACACGCCAAGGATCAGCCAAGTGCTCTAAGACATCTAAGCATAAAATGCAATCAAACGATTGATCGGCAATATGTCCGAGCACCTCTTGGACAGGGCCAACCATCACGTCATCTAAACGAGTGCGCGCTATGCTAGCCGTTTGCTCAAAGAGTTCTACTCCACTAACCCATTGACACAGACCATGCTCTTTCAGCATGACACCTGTATTGCCAGTAGAGCACCCGATATCTAAAACGCGCGCATATGGCCGATCAAATAAAGGCAATATATCGACTCGCATCGATGCGCTATAGACGGTATGGTCACCCATTAAGGGGGTGGTCTGATGATTCATTCAAACGGTCCATGGCGCAATGAGCGCTTTAGGGGTTAAGGGAATTTTATCGGCAGTGCGAGGGATATTGTACAAAGCATGTAAGGCTAAACACACTAGGGCGCCTAACAAAGTGCCCAGCGCTACCCCTATTACGCCTATATACAAACCTAACAGCACGCTGCAGGCTAAATTGACCAAACCCTCGACCAATGGCGAAAGCACAATACGATGCTGCAAATTTGCGCTCAAAATGGCCAGACTGTAGAGAAAAGTGCTTAAGCGCAGACAACTTGCTAGCAATAAGATCGGAAACACTTGCGTAAAAATCGGCGCAGAATCCTGCAGTAAAAATTGCCAAAAAGCATTGGGTGTAAACCACAAAAGCGTACACAGTGCTGCCACTAACACCAAAAGTCTTTTTTGCCACACTAAAAAAAGTACTACAAATGCACTTTGGTCTGCTTTTGCTAAGTGCGCGGCAAACAAAGGTAAACACGGCCCAGCAATCGCACTGATGCTACCACTTAAGAAAAATAAAAATGAGAGCGCAATCGCATATCCAGGTACTGCTGCAAAATTGACTCGAGCAACAATCCACAAATCTAAACCAGAGACCATCAGAATGCCAATTTGCCAAACCCCATAACCATACATACTGCGCAAATACGACTTGACAGTAGGAAAATGCCATTGTTTTAGCATCCGCCAACTAAATACATCGCTATAAATAAAACGCCAAACCAACAAAGTCATAGCACCGCCAATGACCATCACATAAGCAAATGCCAACGTGAGAGGCGTTAATGTGATTGCTTGAATATCAGCCCACCAGACCAGCGATAAAAATCCTAAGGCGATCATTGCCTTGTAGGCATTTTCCCATTCATAACGCTGCTGCCCACCAAAGCAACCAAAGAAAAATAAAGATAACAAACCCACGCTAGCACCAGAGCCAATAGTGCGCCACACTAGACCAATTTGCTGATCTGCGCCGCTACTAGCTCCCGAGAGTAGTCCCACATAAGGACTGCTAACCCACACAAGAATGCCCACCATCGACGCCAACAATAAGACCAACAGAAAACCAGAGCCTAATTGACGTTGCAACTGACTAAAATCCCCAAGCGCAAGCGAGTGCGCTATGGTGCGATTTAAAATTTGATGAATACCCAAACCTAGCATGGGCACATAAAGCACCACTTGAAACCCAAGCACCCAAATCGCATAGTCTTGTTGGCTTAAAAGCCGATTGAGCAAATAAGGCAATATCAAGACCATGCAGGCCGAACTGGCGCCACCTGCTAAATTCAAAAGCGCATTGGTTTGATAAAGTCGTTTGTTCACAAAATTACCATCAGCATTAAACCCAGAGCTCGACTGAATGCATTGGCCACACTAGAGAGTGTAGCTTTGCGATAACGCTCAGAATTTCGACCCTCTTTCGAAGGGAGGTCAAAAGAGCCTAATCGTAGATAAATGAAGTTCCGAAAAATATTCAAAAATTTCTTAGCGGGGTTAGGGTAATAAGACCATTTATTGCCAGACTGGCTCACTGAGCCCATTTTTGCTAGTGGCATTCAAACCGATGGGCATCCTCAAGCCAGTCAACAGCGCCATTAAATAGAATAGAACTTCGACGCCGTGTTGCGTACTGAGTTCCCCTAAGGTGTATAGCAGCATTAATGTGAGAGCTATGCTGATCACGCTCACCCGTAAATACAAATGCGGTGATGCGATGGTCAAATACAAAATAGACGCCAGTGAGCCGAATA
>Ga0118677_10002955_pt1 | contig 33228 bp, 27 predicted proteins | sample AliMusrvi5mmetaG_FD_86154 | JGI IMG/M metagenome (GOLD analysis project Ga0118677, IMG submission 86154) | reverse complement strand
TGGGGGTGAACGGTCTCGACTTTAGATGTTGGGGCAGAGGAAGCGGGCCGAGGAAGCCGGGATGATCTCGTTAACCAATAACCCTGGCAAAACTATAAGCGCCAGTACAACTGCCGCTGATTTCTCCCTCGCTGCTTAAGCGATAGAAATCCGTTAGACCGAGTGCGCCTTCGACTCGGAACCTAGCGTCGCTAGAAGGCTTACCTTGATGCAATGTTGCAGGTGTATCCGGGGAAATTAACTGCAAATGAGTTCGTTGACTACATGTTCGCGTGAGAGTCAGGACTGAGAAGACGGATAGCGGACTACGCCCGTAGAAGCTCTGTGTCAGTACTAGAGGACCCGGGTTCGATTCCCGGCACCTCCACGAGGAGCGCTGTAGAGAAGATATTTCTTCTCTACAGCGCTTGTTCATATCTATCGATACGGCAGCGCATCTACCGATCGATACGGCAGCGCATCTACCGATCGATACGGCAGCGCATCTACCGATCGATACGGCGGCGCATCTACCGATCGATACGGCAGTGCTCTTACCTAGCGCGAAATCAGGACCTTCAGGGCTTTCGTCTCTGCGGCGCGACCGAATGTGTCATAGGCCTCGAGGAACTGATCAAAACCAAAACGGTGTGTGACCATCTTCGATGCCGGCAACTTCTTGCCCTCGACGAGTTTCAGCAGCATTGGGGTCGTGTTTGTATTAACGAGACCCATACTAATGAAGATGTTCTGTATCCAGAGGCTCTCCACGTGGAGTGCAACCTCTTTGCCGTGAACTCCCACGTTTGCCACGTGACCGCCCGGACGAACAATCTCGGTTGCCATGGTGAAGGTATCGGGTATTCCGACAGCTTCAACGGCAACATCGACCCCGGCACCATCGGTGAGAGCCATGACCTGCTCTTTCCAATTCTTATCGCTGGAGAGGACGGTATCCGTTGCTCCAAACTCACGAGACTTTTCCAGGCGATTGGCATCAAGATCGATGGCAATGATCTTTGCGGCTCCATATAGGCCAGCGGTCGCGATAACTGCGAGACCAATAGGACCTGAACCTACGACGGCGACTACGTCACCTGGTTTCACACCGCCATACTGGACGCCAATCTCAAAGCCAGTTGGAAAGATATCGGAGAGCATCACGGCTTCTTCATCGGTGACACTTTCGGGAAGCTTGTAAAGGGAGTTCTCGGCATAGGGAACGCGGACGTACTCTGCCTGTGTTCCATCAATCAAGTGGCCGAAGACCCAGCCAATTCCCGAAACACCTTCATCTCCTAAGCAATGCGAGTAGAGACCCTTCTTGCAGTTGGCACACGAACCGCAAGACTTAATACATGAGATCAAGACTCGATCTCCCACTTTAAGGTTAACCACTGATGAACCAACGGCCGTTATCTTTCCGACGCCCTCGTGTCCCAATATGCGACCTGGAGTTACAGCGGGCACATCGCCCTTTAAAATATGTAGATCTGTTCCGCAGATTGTGGTTGCATCTAGGCGCACAATTACATCTGTTGGGTTCTTAATAACTGGATCTGGAACCTCGGTCCAAGACTTCTTGCCGGGTCCGCCATAAACAAGTGCTTTCATTTTAGGTACTAGCCCTTCACTACAAGCGCAAAACGACTTTGCACCAACATGCTTCGCTCATTACCTCTGAAAGTAAATAGCGGGCAGGCGTGGGCTGGTGTGAGATGAGAGAAAGAGTGTTATCTCTCGAAAATCTATTTGCAGGTGCATTTCTTTTTGACGAGACGTGAGGTTTGTAGAATTTCTCAGATGAAAATGTTTACAAGATACTTACGGTTGGCAAGCAGTTACCTCTCACGGACAAGGTCACTTACCTCTCACGGACAAGGTCACTTACCTCTCACGGACAAGGTCACTTACCTCTCACGGACAAGGTCACTTACCTCTTACGGACAAGGTCACTTACCTCTCACGGGTAAAGTGAGTGAAATAGTTAATCTTTAAAAGATTTAACTTTGCTTCTTCAACAGATCGCGAATTTCGCGCAATAGAAGCACATCTTCGGATTCCGGAGCGGGCTCAGCTTCTGATTCCGCGTGACGTCGGTGTGCGTTGATGCGATTTACAGGGACGACGATAAGAAAGTAGAGACCTGCTGCAACAATTAAGAAGTTGATGATGGCATTAATGAAAGCTGCCCAATCGAATGCAACGCCGTGAATAACAAAGGCACCACCGTGGATGCCTCCGCCACCGAAGACTTGAATCAGAGGTTGGATAAATGACTTGGTCAGCTGAGTAACAATGGCGGTGAAGGATGCTCCAACAACGACCGCGATCGCCAGATCAATTACGTTGCCTCGCAAAATAAATTCTTTAAAGCCTTTAAGCATTTGAGACCCCCGACTCTGGTTAATTCTTGTTTGGAGCCACCCTACCCAATATTGGTTACAGCCAAGTGGCTTGCTGAAAGAGATTTGCCAGATCAGGCCACTTCATCAATTCGCCGAGCGTCTACTCGAAAGCTTTTCCCCTCTGGGGAGGTCCACTCGCAGGAACCGTCCTCGTACGAGACCAATTTCCAACCTCCATGGGTTTTCATTCGGTGGTGCCGACGACAGAGGAGTCCTAGATTTCCCTTCGAAGTTTTTCCTCCATCTTCCCACGGGATGGCGTGGTCGATATCGCAGACTCGGGCCGGCTGTCGACAACCCGGGAAGCGACAGCGGCGGTCGCGCGCAACTACAAAGTCGATCAGTGCTTGGGGAGGCTCGTAGCTCATACGACCGTAGTCCAAGAGATTGCCCGATACAGGATCGGTTATAAATCTGCGCCATTTAGCGTCGCTAGCAAGGAGGCGTGCCACCGAAGCGGGTATTTCACCGTACCCGGCCAAGATTCCGGGATTTTCGTTGAGGCCAAGCAGAGTTGGAAGGTCAAGAGTTAAGTTGAGGGTGACAGGTCTTCCGTGTGCAAGGTTCTCTTCAGAGCTCTCTGCTAGAAAACGCTCGGCAATCGTGGCGAGGGCGTCTGCGCGCAACTGGTCGAGGGAGAGAGGTTCGATACTCTCGGCGATAAATTCCGGAAGGCTCGCGCCATCCGAACCGGAGATCCGATTTGCTACAGCACCCAATGTGGAATTCCCTGCCAGAACCGATGAAGCAGGTGAAGCAGGTGAAGCAGGTGAAGCAGGTGAAGTTGGTGAAGTTGGTGTGGCATCAATTCGTACAAGATCGCGCTCACGATTCGCCCGTGCCAATTTATCAATCGCGAGCCAGACGGTTTGTGCCTCGACAGCGGGTAGCAGCGCCAGAATCTGAGCCATACCGTGGGGTTGGGGAGTAAGTATGACTCGCCGCCCTTGCGCAGCCTCGGCTGCCTTCACTTCAAACTCCACGGGTTCCATCTTGGCAACGATGCTCCGCACCTTGTTGGTGACTTGAGCCGGAGTATGAAATTCTGCGTAGGCGATTGCAGTGTTTTCGAGATATCTCAACTGGTCAGGATCAATTCCGCGACGTAGCAAGGTGGAGCTCTCTTTAGCGATCACAGTTGCTTGTGCACTGGAGATCTCGCCATTGGCGAGAGCGGCGCAAGTTGCGGGGAGGTGCTGAGTGAGGACTCGCGCAATGTCGATCCGTGATTGGGCCGTCACGGGAGCAAGATTGAGCGTTGATGCGATCTCTTCACGCTGCGGATCATCTACATCTGAATATTTGCCACGATCTGGAGTCGGCTCGTTGCCGGCGACAGCAACTATGGCTACCTGCATCAGAGCCTGGAGCCAGCCGCTCTGGCGCTCGAGAGCAGCGAGATAGTCGATTCGATCTGCAGCATCGAGAAGATGGGGGTCGATTTTTACCAGTTCAACAAGAACATCAATGCCAGGAGTTTGTTCCAGCAGCTCTTTGACAGTTCTTGTGCTCACATCTGAATTCTCGACTGTAGTGCCGACAGCGAAGAGAAAAATTGAGGAGAAAGTGAGAGCTTTGTGGATAACGGGGCCCTCTTCGGGAATGCAGAGACCCCCCTTGGGGTTCTATACTCCAGTTAGTTGAAGATTCAACAAACTTTAAACCAGAACTACGAACGAGAACTACGAACGAGAACGAGAACGAGAACGAGAACGAGAACGAGAACGAGAACGAGAACGAGAACGACGAAAATGTAGCCGCCCGAGAGAGACGAGTACCTTCGATGCCAGCAGTAACAGTTAGTGACCTCACCGTATTGCCCCGGGTAGCCGCCGACCCACGCGCGAAAGTCCGCCGCGTGAAGAGCGTTACGACTGCGCCACAAGGATTTGAGGGAGAAGGTTTCCCAGTCCGCCGCGCCTTTGCGGGCGTTGATATGGCAGATCTCGATCCATTCATTCACCTTGATCAGATGGGTGAAGTTGAATATGCCCCAGGCGAGCCAAAGGGAACCCCTTGGCATCCGCACCGCGGTTTCGAAACGGTCACTTACATTATTGATGGAATCTTCGACCACAAGGACAATCACGGTGGTGGCGGAACAATCACCAATGGTGATACCCAATGGATGACAGCAGGCGCAGGTCTGTTGCACATTGAAACTCCACCCGAGCACCTCGTCGTGAGCGGTGGACTCTTCCATGGCTTCCAACTTTGGGTAAATCTTCCCGCCGCGAAGAAATGGTCAAAGCCTGCGTATCAGGACATTCGCGCAAACGATGTATCACTCTTAACGACCCAAGATGGCGGAGCGCTTCTTCGTGTTATCGCCGGAGATCTTGGAGGCTATAAGGGCCCTGGCTCAACGCAGACTCCAATCACTATGGTGCATGCGACCATCGCTCCCGGTGCCGAACTTCGTCTGCCTTGGCGCTCCGATTACAACGCGCTCGTCTACACCTTGAATGGCAAGGGCAGCGTCGGCGATCTGGCACAACCTGTGAAGATGGGACAGCTCGCCGTTCTCGTTGACGGTTCAACTCTCGTCATTAAGGCCGATCAAAATCAGGAGTCGCGCTCGCCGACCATGGATGTCCTTATCCTTGGTGGTGAACCAATTCGCGAACAGGTCGCATGGATGGGACCCTTCGTTATGAACACGAAAGCCGAAGTGATTCAAGCTTTTGAAGATTTTCAAAAGGGACTTCTTGGAACGATCCCTGCAGAGCACATTGCTCCCACGAAACCACAGGACCTTGCCGGAGTGCACAACACTCCCAAGGAAGTCCAAGAGAACTAAACCGTTTTGCATCGCAAGATTTTCCACCGCTAGTTATGCACCTGACCATTAGATAGGAAGCCTCGTGCCACAGTTATTTGATCCAATCACCATCCGCGGAGTTGAGATAAAGAATCGCGCCTGGGTGAGTCCGATGTGCATGTACAGCGCGAAGGACGGGCTCGTTGGCGAGTGGCATCACGTGCACCTCGGTGGTTTCGCTACTGGCGGAGCTGGGTTGATCATTGCTGAAGCCACTGGAGTCGTAGCAGAGGGTCGCATCTCAATTGGATGCCCTGGCCTCTACAACGATGAACAGGTGGCAGCTTGGGCGCCGATCGTTGCTTTCGCCCACAGCATGGGAGCGAAGATGGGAATTCAGTTGGCGCATGCCGGTCGCAAGGGTGGAACCGCTATTCCAGGCTCGGATCACTTTATGGCTACCCTCGAAGAGGGTGGTTGGCAGGCTGTTGCTCCGAGCGCAATTGCCTTTGAAGGCTATCCCGAGCCACGGGCACTCACGATTGATGAGATCCAGACTTTGGTGAAGGAGTTTGGTGCGGCGGCGCTGCGTGCGCTGAAGGCAGGTTTCGATCTAGTTGAGATTCACGCGGCGCACGGCTACTTACTCCACGAGTTCTACTCACCTCTCTCCAACCTCCGCACCGACCAATACGGCGGAGACTTTGCAGGTCGCACCCGCTTCCTCAAAGAGGTTGTTCAAGAGGTCCGTTCCGTAATTGGTGCTTCCGTTCCACTCTTCGTCCGAATCTCGGCCTCCGATTGGACCGAAGGGGGATGGACCATAGAAGAATCAGTCCGCCTCGCTAACGAGCTCACAGAGTTGGGTGTAGATCTTGTTGATGCATCAAGTGGTGGAAATGTTTATAACGCAAAGATCGCCGTGGGTCCGGGTTACCAAGTCGCCTTTGCAGAAGCCATCAAACACGGTTCCACGATCAAGACCTCTGCGGTTGGAATGATCACCGATCCAGCCCAAGCAAACACCATCATCGAATCCGGTCAAGCAGATGCTGTCATGCTCGGTCGTGAGATGTTGCGCAATCCACGTTGGCCACTACACGCCGCCCACGAACTCGGCGTTGATATCAAGTGGCCCGCACAGATTGCGCGTGGCAAGCTCTAACTGACTTGAGTTACAGCGCTTTGAGCGCGCTTACAACCTTCGTCAACGAATTCTTAGCATCACCAAAGAGCAAAGTCGTCTTTGGATCGTAAAGGAGTTCATTCTCAATCCCCGCAAAACCAGGGCGCATCGAACGCTTCAAGAAGATGACATTTCCAGCTTCAGCAACATCCAAGATAGGCATGCCATAAATGGGGCAACCAGGAGTCGTCTTTGCCGCTGGATTAACAACGTCGTTAGCGCCGACAACGAGAACCACATCCGTTTGTGGGAAGGTCGGATTGACCTCATCCATTTCAACGAGTTGCTCGTACGGCACATTTGCTTCAGCCAGGAGAACATTCATATGACCTGGCATACGTCCAGCAACCGGGTGAATTCCATAGGCAACGTCGACGCCCTTTGAGGTCAAGAGATCAGCTAATTCACGAACCGTGTGCTGTGCTTGGGCAACCGCTAAACCGAAGCCAGGAACGATAACCACGCGCTGCGCATAGTTGAGCAAGATCGCAACATCATCGGGAGATCCAGATTTAACAGGGCGTACTTCTCCACCAACTGCTGCAGCTTGTGGCTTCGCAGTGAAAGCACCGAAGAGGGTGCCAAAGAGTGAACGACCCATTGCCGCCGCCATCAGGCGAGTCAGAATGGTTCCCGAAGCTCCCACCAAGGTGCCTGCGACGATCAAAAGTGTTGCCTGTAGTACGTAACCGCTGGCAGCCACAGTCAAGCCGGTAAATGCATTGAGCAGTGAGATCACGATCGGAACGTCGGCACCACCAACAGGAAGTACGAAGAGCACACCAAAGAGGAGTGCAAGTACAGCCATGACAGTCAACGAAACATTGCCCATCGAGTGGATAACCCACTCTGCGCATCCGAGAGTTCCTAGTAGCGTTGCCGCGATAACGAAACGCCCACCCGGGAAGACAACCGGGCGAGTCGTCATGATCTCTTGCAACTTCAAGAAGGTAACGATCGAGCCAGAGAAAGAGACGCATCCGACAATTACTGTGAAGACTGTCGCAACGACGTCAGGTGTGCTGGCAGAGGAGCCAAGTTTCAAATATTCGACGATTGCAACGAGCGCAGCTGCTCCACCGCCCACTCCGTTGAAGAGAGCTACAAGTTGTGGCATCTGCGTCATTTGAATACGGCGGGCGGCTGGAACGCCGACGACAACACCGAAGACGATTGCTCCCATGATCCACCACTTGTGATGCAGAGTCATCTCGGGAGATCTGAATACAAAACCAGTTGCTACCAGTGCACCGAAGGCTCCGATTAGATTTCCACGGCGGGCACTCTTAGGTGACGAAAGGCCCTTGAGAGCCAAGATGAAGCAGACTGCAACAGCGAGACCAATAAGGTCATAAAGGTTTTTGCTGATCACTTGGCTTCACCTCCAACAGCTTCTACATCCTTTTTAACGCGGGGCTTCCCCTTAAACATCTCGAGCATCCGGTCCGTGACCACAAATCCGCCCACCATATTGATCGTTGCAAGGACTACCGCAGCGATACCTAGTCCAAGTTCAAGATTGGTATCAGCGTGATCGGTAACAGTGATCGCACCAACCAAAATGATTCCGTGAATAGCATTCGCTCCCGACATCAGAGGAGTGTGGAGCGTTGTTGAAACCTTCGAAACCACTTCAAAGCCGATGAAGACTGATAGGACGAAGATGGATAGCAGCGCTAAACCATTACTCATTTACTTGGCTCCCTTGCGATTTTCGCCGTTCATCGTGACGGTTGCGGAATCGATAATTTCATCTTCAAAGTTCGGAACGACCTGACCCTCTTTGACCATGAGGAGCAGGAGGTTAACCACGTTGCGGGAGTAGAGCATTGAGGCGTGATACGCGAGTTGGCTAGGAACATCCTTGCCACCCCACATCCGCACCCCGTTCTCGGTCAGAACAATCTCGCCAGGCTTTGTGCCTTCGACATTGCCACCAGTCTCGGCAGCGAGGTCAACGACAACCGACCCAGGAGACATGGCTGCAACCATCTCGGCGGTAACTAGTCGAGGAGCAGCGCGACCTGGAACAGCCGCGGTTGTTATGAGCACATTGGCAGCGGCGATAAATGGGGTTAAGAGTTCGCGTTGCTTGGCAGCGCGCTCTTCAGTCATCTCGCGAGCGTATCCACCGGCCCCTTCGAGAGCTTCAAGATCAAGAGTAATAAATTTCGCACCCATTGACTTCACCTCATCAGCTGAGGCGGGGCGCACATCGTATGCACTCACGACTGCGCCTAGACGCTTTGCAGTCGCAATCGCTTGGAGACCAGCAACTCCTGCACCGAGCACAACTACGTTGGCTGGTGTGACTGTGCCAGCAGCAGTCATGAGCAATGGGAAGAAGCGTGGGGAAAGTTCTGCTCCTACAAGCGCCGCCTTATATCCGGCGCAGAGGGCTTGTGAGGTAAGAGCATCCATCGATTGAGCGCGAGAGATGCGTGGTACAAGTTCAAGGGATATCGCAGTTACCCCGGCACTCACGGCAGCATCGATCGAATCGACCGCAGTCGTAGGTGAAAGGAAGGAGATAGTGATGGCGCCCTTCTTCAGCGCCTTCATTCCCTCAGGAGTGAGCGGTTGAATAGAGAGAATGACATCAGCGTCTCGAGTGACATCGCCTGCCGTAACGGTTGCACCGGCAGCAGCAAATTGTGCATCTGAGAATTCAGCTGCAACTCCTGCTCCGGATTCAATGACGACATCAAGGCCAGCTTTTATAAGCTTTGAAATGATGTCTGGAACTAGGGCGACTCGTTTTTCGCCAGGTCGGGTCTCTTTCGGAACGGCTACGCGCATGGCGCTAATCTAGTCAGAAGACCCTGCAAAAAGTAGGCAATTCAAGTGAAACCCCCATTAATAGGTGTTCCCACTCAATTCTCCACGGACTAAGTGGTACAAAATAGCCTGAATAGTTGTGCGACGGTGAAATGCCTCACGCCAAATCACAGAGCGAGCGCCATCGATGACTGCGGCAGAGACCTCTTCGCCGCGGTGGGCAGGAAGGCAGTGCATAAAAATCGCATCTGAGGTGGTCAGAGCCATGAGCTCTTCAGTGACGGCAAAGGGCGCGAGCGACTGCAACTTCGCGGAGCGCTCCTCCTCGGGATCACCCATGGACATCCAAACATCGGTGTAGAGAACGCTGGCCTCTTTGGCGGCTGCCTCCGGGTCGGTGAGAATCTCGATAGTTGCACCGCTCTTTGCTGCAATCTTCTGTGCTGCATCTACCGCACTCTGATCTGGGGCGTAAGCACCGCCAGGGGTAGCCACCACCACATGCGCACCCATGATCGCACCCATGGTCAACCAGGCATGTGCCATGTTGTTGCCATCGCCGATATAGGTAAATTTTCTTCCAGCGATATCCCGCCCAAAGGCCTCGCGGATAGTGACCCAATCGGCCAAGAGCTGGGTCGGATGATCATCATCTGTGAGTCCATTAATCACAGGAATCGTGGAGTTGGCTCCCAGTTCATCAACATCAGATTGTTTAAAAGTTCTGATGATTAATGCGGATGCATAGCCACTAATGATCCTTGCAGTATCTGCAATGGTTTCACCGCGACCAATCTGCAGATCGTCGCCACGAATAAAGATAGGTGTGCCGCCAAGGTGGGCGACCGCTGTCTCAGAGGCCAGTCGGGTCCGCGTCGATGGCTTGGTCATATAAATCGCTACCGTGCGATTAGCCAGAGCGGAGTTGGCCAAGAAAGGTTTGACCGCAAAATCCGCCGCAGTATCAAGCAAGAGTTCAACATCGCTTCGCGACAAGTCGGCGGTACGCAGGAGATCCTTCATTACGTAATGGTAGGCGATAACATTGGGGTTATGAAAAACCCTTTCGCCCCCTCTCGTGGCGAGCCGATTGGGATTGGTGGCACAGATACCCTCGAGGAGGAGCGCCTCTCCCCAACCGATGAGGGCGATCATGAACGTTTCTCGCACTATGTGCGCAAAGAGAAGATCACCGAGGCGATGGTCACTGGCAAGCCGATCCGCGCACTCTGCGGAAAGAAGTGGGTGCCCAGTCGTGACCCAGAGAAGTTCCCCATCTGTCCTACCTGCAAAGAGATATTCGACGGATTGAAGAAAGAGTGAGGCCCGTAGGGTCCGCCGCTAAGTCTCGGATCGCATCACTTCTATCCACGTTGCTACTTGCTACCTGTGTAACAACGGTTAACCCAGGCGCCGCGCATGCAGGGGTGTTGCCCTGCCCTTCGCCCTCCGCTACTCCGCTTGGAACTCCAAGTACTCCAGGGACTCTCCCAACTCCTGCGCCCACGCCGCTGCCCACTCCAGCTCCAAGCGTCACCCCTTCTTCGGCAGGAAATCCAGCTCCACCACCACGCAGAATATTGTCGGGCTGGATTCCCTACTACTCCATGAAGACCTCGCTGCCTTCGGCCATTCTGAATGCCGACTTGGTCTCGCAGGTCTCGCCATTTTGGTACACCTTGAAGGATCAAAACACGATCACCGATCTGTACACGCCCGCCAATCCCTCGGTGCCCATGTGTGTCCCGCTTCAATCGATGCAGGCAGCGGGTTTTAAAATCATTCCAACTATTACTGATAACACGGATGTCAATCCGAAGACCGGTGCCGTCTCCCAATTAACACTCTCTAATTTATTGGCGAATCCGCTCTCGCGTGCCAATATCGTCAAAACCATTTTCAATCTAGTGATGCAAAATGGTTTTGATGGAATTGATCTCGACTTCGAAAACTTTGCATATGTGGATCCAACTTCAACCTGGTCTACGACTCAAGGTCGCTGGGTGCAATTTGTCTCTGATCTGTCGACAGCTCTCCATGCGCAAGGGAAGATATTGTCGATAACCACCCCACCACTCTTTGATCCTGCGACAGGGAAAAAGGGTTATTACGTCTATGCCTGGTCACAGATCGCACCCATCATTGATCAATTGCACATCATGGCTTACGACTACTCCACCAGTAGTCCAGGTCCAATAGGACCACTAGCGTGGACCACTAGTGGAGTCACCTACGCGCTCTCGGTCGTCCCCGCTTCAAAGATCTATATCGGAATCCCTGGTTATGGCCGAGATTGGGTGACGAAGGTTATTGGTACCTGCCCAAGTCTTCCCATCAATTACACCAAGGCAGTTGCACCCGGAGTTGTCTCGACAGTAGTAATGCATAATGTTGCGGCTCTCGCAGCCACCTACGGAGCAACTCCGATCTACAACCAAACTTTTGCAGAATCTTCTTTTACCTATCAAAAGATTTATAACGGCACCACCGCCAACGGCTCTCTAACCACCTGCACCGCGTATCGCACCGTTTGGTTTCAAGATGCACAGAGCTTCACGGCGCGCGCAAACCTAGTCTCGAAGTATCACTTGGGAGGGCTATCCGAGTGGACCTTTGGGATGGAGGACCCTACGGCCTTCCAAGCAATCCGAGTTGTAGCTTTGGCGATCGCCCCAGACTCGGTCGCTGCATCGCTCTCGGCCGATGCCGCCAATATTGCTTTTGGCACGCCAACCCATGTAGTGGGAACCTTCACCCTCCCCGATAAGAGCCCCGCCGCTGGAATACCAGTTCACCTACAGACCCAGGTGAGCGGGGGACAATGGGTGACGGTTCAAGATGGAATTACGGGCTCCGATGGAACATTTGCCGCGACTTTGCAATTAACGCAGAGCACAAATATCCGAATGTTTACCGACGGTTCTTATCAGCGACTCGAGGGCGACACCCCAACTGTTACCGTCAACGTCGCTCGGGTGCTTACATGGAACTTAGCGGCTTCCATGAAGGCTGGTGTTCCATATTCGATCACAGCACAAGTCCTTCCAGCGGTTGCTGGGATTGCCGTTGCCCTGAACAATGGTGCCACGGTGCAAACGGATGCAAGTGGGAAGGCGATCTTCTCGGTCTCCAACTTAGCGCCCGGGTTTGTTCCGTATCAATTGAGCATTGCCGCGGATCAACAGTTCTCTGCAGTGCACACAGATTTTGTTACAGTCTGGGTCCGTTAAATAACGAGAGAGTAATTTTCGAAGGCAGAACGGGGGAGTGCGATGGCAAGTGACACGCTCATTGAATCCGATCTCGATATCTCGCAACTTGTCGATAAGCCTTGGACAACCATCGTCTGGGACGATCCCGTTAACCTTATGAGCTACGTAACCTTCGTCTTTGTGAAACTCTTTGGCTTCTCGCAGGAGAAAGCTCACGCTTTGATGATGCAGGTGCATACAGAGGGTCGGGCTGCCGTCTCGACTGGTTCACGTGAAGAGATGGAGCGCGATGTGCAACGTCTACACGAACGCGGCCTCTGGGCGACCCTGCAACGCGATGACAAGATTTAGCAGGTCCAACTAATGTCGGCATTTTCGCGAAATGGTGGGATCTACGCACTTGCCCTCTCGCTTGATGAGGCGCACATACTTATTAATCTCGTTGAACAACTTCTAGAGCTTCTTGGTGAGGGCGATTTCAATCATCACTACGACGATAGCGATCCATTTGCACAGTTGATGTCCCAATTGAAGGCCGCACCCGAAGAGGTCACGGCCCCCGAGGATCCCGTCCTCCTTCGACTCCTGCCCAATGCATATGCAGATCCAGAGGCGGCGGCAGATTTTCGGCGTTATACCGAGCCCACGCTACGCGGGAAGAAGAAGCGCATTTTGGCGGAGGTGCGCTCTGGGTTAGAAGTGCTCGTGGATGAAGATCACGCGGGTATCATCGAAGATCTCAACCCTGAAAATTGGTTATTGGCGATTAACGATCTGCGCTTAGCGCTCTCTGTACGGTTGGAGATCACCCCCGAGTCTTTCGATCTCTTTGAAACTCTTACAGAGGAGGATCCGCAGAAGTCGCTTTATGCCGTGTATTTCTGGCTCGGGTGGATGCAGGAGAACCTGCTGACCCTCCTCGCTGGCGGCTAGAATGCTCAGGTGTCCCACCCAACTTCTGCAGCCCCCATTGGAGTTTTCGACTCTGGCTTAGGTGGACTTACAGTGGCACGAGCCATCATTGATCAACTTCCAGGTGAGTCAATAATTTACGTGGGGGATAACGCGCGCGGGCCGTACGGCCCTCGTCCACTCGCCGAGGTACGCTCCTTTACCCTCGAGATAATGGATGAGTTAGTCGCGGCAGGCGTGAAGGCGATCGTCATTGCATGCAATACCGCCAGCTCTGCCACTCTGCGCGATGCTCGCGAGCGCTATGAAATTCCGGTATTAGAGGTCATACAACCGGCAGCCCGTCGCGCGGTTTCCGCCACCCGCTCTGGTCGAGTGGGAGTAATCGGAACAAACGCCACCATCGAATCTGGCTCTTATTTGGATGCCTTCGCCGCTGCCCCGCAACTGACTATCACCTCCGTCGCCTGCCCAGCCTTTGTGGAATTTGTGGAGCGTGGAGAGACCTCTGGGCCAGCCATCACGGCAGTCGCTCGCGAATATCTCCGTCCCCTCATTGAGGCAGATATCGACACGTTGGTACTTGGTTGCACCCACTACCCGCTCCTCACGGGAGTGATTTCCTATGTCATGGGGGATAACGTCACTCTGGTCTCCAGCGCCGAGGAGACGGCGAAGGATTTATATCGCACCCTAGTTGAAAAGGATCTCCTTAACGAGTCAGGCTCCCCCACATACAAATTCATAGCTACCGGCGATACGGATTCATTTAGCAAATTGGCGCGCAGATTCTTGGGCCCAGAGGTACACAAGGTCGAAGGACAAATTTAAGAGTTCAGTTCGCATTCCACCTATCTAGGAGCAGAGAAGATAATGAGTCAACGTCTAGAAAATCGCGCAAATGATCAACTGCGCCCCATCACATTTACTCGCAATTGGTTGAAAAATGCCGAGGGTTCTGTACTTGTTGAATTTGGAAATACTCGCGTTCTCTGCGTCGCCTCATTTACTCCGGGTGTTCCACGCTGGTTAACCGGCAAGGGCCAGGGTTGGGTGACAAGTGAGTACGCCATGCTTCCACGTGCCACTCACACTCGCTCCGATCGAGAGAGCGTTAAGGGAAAGTTGGGCGGAAGAACTCAAGAGATCTCTCGCTTGGTAGGCCGCTCCCTGCGCGCCGTTGTCGATACCCACGCATTGGGTGAGAACACAATTGTTATTGACTGTGATGTATTGCAAGCAGATGGTGGTACGCGCACCGCTGCAATCACGGGTGCTTATGTTGCGCTCGCTGATGCAATCACATGGGCAAAGAGCAAGGGCCACATCATTGGTGATCGTCAGCCGCTGCGCCAATCAGTCGCTGCAGTGAGTGTTGGAATTGTTAAGGGCGTACCCATGCTCGATCTCTGTTATGAAGAGGATGTCGATGCAGATACCGATATGAATATCGTCTGCACGGGGGATGGAAAATTTGTCGAGGTGCAAGGAACTGCCGAAGGAACTCCATTTGATCGCGCACTCCTCAATCAACTCCTCGACCTTGGAGTTGCCGGTTGCGCTGAACTCACTGCTCTACAAGCTGCGGCCCTGGCTTAAAAGCGATGCACGCGCAAGAGAGTTCTGCCAAGAAGGTCGTATTAGCGACTCGCAATCTCGGCAAGGTCGAGGAGTTCGAGCGGATGCTCAATGAGGCGAACTTAAATATTCAGGTTTTAGGGCTGCGAGATTTCCCCGAAATGCCTGATGTTGAGGAGACCGGGACGACCTTCGCCGAAAATGCTCTGCTTAAAGCGGAGCAGATCGCTGCTTACACGGGCCTGCCAGCCCTCGCCGATGACAGTGGGCTCTGTGTAGATGCTCTGGGAGGAGCGCCGGGCATCTTCTCTGCCCGTTGGGCCGGCGCGCACGGGGATGATCAAGCAAACTTAAATAAGGTACTGCGCGAAATTGCAGAGCTAGGCGACCCGCCATTGGGAGCTCGCTTTAAATGTGCAGTCGCCCTGGTAATTCCAAAAGGGCACATTTCGGGCGCACAGGAGGTTATTCGTGAGGGTGAAATTCTTGGCGAATTGGTACTAGAACCGCGCGGCGCAAATGGCTTCGGCTATGACCCCATCTTTCAACCATCGGGGTATACCAAGACAACCGCCGAACTTCCCTCTGAGGTAAAAGATCGTATTAGCCATCGTGGAAGAGCGCTACAAGCAATACTTCCTGAGTTAATTCGCCTTTTATAAGCGCTGGTCGTGCGTGGACTACCCAGAAGTTCAATTTAACTAAGGTACGATTTTCTTATTAGTGCAACCGCCCTGAACAGGGCTTTTGAAATTTACTTGAGGAGTCACCGTGGCAGTCAAAAAGACCGCTCAGAAGTCCGTCGCCAAGAAGGCCCCCGCTAAAAAAGCTGTAGCAGAGAAGGGCGCAACCAAGAAGGTTGCTGCTAAAAAGGTTGCTGCTAAAAAGGTTGTTGCTAAGAAAGTTGTAGCGAAGCAGGCTGCTGCCAAGAGCGCTCCTGCCAAAAAGGTCGCCGCCAAGAAGGCAGCAACAAAGAAGGCAGTAGCAAAGAAGGCTCCAGCCAAAAAAACCGCTGCTAAGAAGGTCGCCACAGTCGCAACCACAGCCGCAACCCCTGTTGTGACAATCAGCTCGGCAAATCCCGCCGTTCAGATCGATGCTACTTCTGCTCCAGTGGTCACCGCCCCCGCTCCAAAGCCGGTCGTCACTAACCCGAAATCCTCCTCCCGTGTCGTTCTCTGGGTGGTAATCGGCGTAATTGCTATTGCTGTGCTAGTTGTAGCGCGTAACCACAAGACGACCACCTCTGAATCAACCTCCACTGCCACACCTGCGGCCACTGCGACAGATACTTCTGCAGCGACCCCTAGCGCAATGGCATCTGACACTTCTTCTCCAGCAAGTATCTCGGTCGCCTCCGCAGCCCCATCCGCGGCAACGACTACAGCCGGTGCTGCCTCTGATTTAGCCCCAGTAGGAATCGTTGCGCACTACACCGCAACTGGTGCAACGATCTTCTGGTCGCCAGCACCCGGCGCAACAGGTCTTACTACCTACAACGTAGAGGCATCCAACAGTGGTGGCGCATTTAAGTTGATCGCGACAATTCCTGCGACCCAACTCTCCCTCGACGTTACCAAGGGGGGGACAGCGGGATGGACCTCATTTAAGATTTCAGCGGTCTACTCCGATGGCAACACTGTGGCTGGAAAGATCTTCGGTCTTCCTGGTCAATTCGCTTAATTCTGTAAGACTTTCAAACTCACCTCGCTCCTACAGGAGGTGAGTTTTTTATTGCTGCAAGGCTTCTAGGATCGCGCCCACGTAAACAGTGCTCCCACTTTCGCTGAGATGTACCCCATCAGGTCCGAAGTATTCGGGATGGCCCTGTGAGATTGTGGCCCAGTCAACGAGGTGGGCTTGCGGGAAATCAGCGATTACCGAGCGAATGATGCGATTATTGTCATCACGCCATGCCCGCGGCACCGCCGTATCGACAACGATCATCTTGGGTTGGTTCTGCAGGAGGTCAAAGAGGGTACGTACATCGCTCTCGGTTAAGTGATTGTTATTTCCTAGATCGAAGATCACCGGTGATTTCGCTAGACCACTCTTATCGCTCTGCACCACCTGAATTAATTCGCCGATCTGCCTTCCAACGCGGGCATTTATCAGTGCAATTGGAAAGTGGCTCTGTAACTTTTCGCGAATGCCGAGGATGATCGAATCTCCGGTGACCCAGAGTCCAGGCGCTGCGACAGGAGTGGCGAGAGGAGTCTCTGTTTTAGCAGGTGTTTTGATTGGTGCAGCAATCCTTGAGTTGTTGGAGTCTTGCTGGAGAGCAGCGAAAGCGGCTCCTGTTGTTGTCGCAACGAGAGTGATTACTCCGACAAGGATCCAGCTACGCTGTACTCGCTGTACCGATTTACTTCGGTACTTCATTCCACGCAACCAGTTGGTGAGTTGGCCGCGGCGGATCGGGATCTCTACCCAACGCAGCGAGATATCTGCGAGCGCGATGACGATCAATATCCGCGCGCAATTGATAGCCCAGTTTGCGCCAGCCAAGTCAACGTTGGGTCTCGTCACCTGGAAGACAACCCAGTGCCATAAATAGATTCCGTAAGAGCGTTGACCGATCCAAAGAATTGGACGTGCACTGAGTAGGGGCGCAAATCTAGATGCAGGGTGAACTAAGGAGGTGATGGTTGCAGCGCCAAAGAGAGCGGCCAAAGGAAAGGCAATTCTGTAGAGAGCCGGATTGGATTCATCAATGAAGAAGAAAGAACAGAGTAAACCGAGTAAACCGAATACTCCGATTCCATCGACAAAATCTTGGGCGCGCTCTGAGATCTGCTTATTGAGGTTAGCTGGCACCCAACTCACAGCAAGTGCCGCTCCAATAAATAGGCCCAGACTATGTGTATCAGTACCAAAATAAATATGACTGATCTGATTTGTAGAGTTGGAGTCAACCCGAAGCGAATATATAAAGAGGGCAAGACCTGAGATGAAGGCGATCACGAGGGAGGCTCGTGCCACCATCTTCTTGCCAAGATAACGCAGGATTCCCAAGAGGATGAGCGGCCAGAGAATATAGAACTGCACCTCAACGGCCAGCGACCAGGTGTGTTGCAAGAGAGGCGGTCTTCCAATTGCCTGGAAATAGTCTTGATGTACCGCAACGAGATGCCAGTTCTCACTTCCTGTTAACACATAGGGAAGATCGCTCAAGAAGCGGTGAATGGCATCGGGCTTCCAAGCGGCGATGATGAAAGAGGTACCGACCAACATAAAGATGAGCGGGGGGAGTAGGCGACGCACGCGCGCCCAATAGAACTCGCGTAGATCAAGCGCACTCTTGCTCATGATCGAATCGAGCATCAATCGAGTAATTACGTATCCACTTATTACAAAGAAGAGGTCAACACCTAAGAAGCCACCCGGAATCCATGAGATTCCCAAGTGATAAAGAATTACTGCACTTACGGCTAGAGCTCGCAGCCCATCGATCGGTGCAATGTAGCGGGAGGGTTTAACCGCCATTACTTGCGCTTAGGCGGTCTTCCAACACTCTTGCGGGTTGGGGCAACTGGTTTTGCAGCGGCTCGTACATAAGGGCGAGTGCTCGCTGCGGTAGTTTCGCGCTTACTTGCAGGCTCGCTCTTCTCTGCGGCCGGCGCCGTAGTTTGGGCGAAATCCTTCTCCTTGGGACGATTGCTCTCATCGAGGGCTCCCTCGACACTCGCCCCCAAAGTGGAGAGGCGTTCAAATGCTGTAGATAGACGGCTGCGTGCTTGACGAATCCCTTCCTCAGCGGTGAGCAGCGCTTGATGTTGAATCTTCTGTAGGCGCTCTGACTCTTCAACTGCGCTCGTAAGCCAATTCTTGAAGTTCGCAATATCGGCAGTTGCCTCAGCAATGACACGTTCTGCTTCGCGTTTTGCAGATGAGGTAATCGTGTTTGCCTCGCGCTGCTTGGCTTCGATCAACTCTTGCGCGCTCTTCGTCGCCTTGGCGAGAGCTTCTTTCGCCTCGAATTCGGCAGTTTCAATATATTTCCGTCCCCGACCTTCAGCGCTCTGCAGTACGGTGCGCGCCTTGGTCTCGGCAGTTTCAGTCAATTGCTTGGCAGCTTGTTGCGCTTCGGAAAGTGCACGCTGCGCAGCCGCGATGGCGCGCGCCTCACGCGCCTGGGCGGTCTTGATAAGTGATGTGGCAGTCTCTGTTGCAAGAATTTCAAACTCTTCTTCGGTGAGGCTGGTGATATCGCGACGGGCGCGCAGATCGGCAAGCTCTGCCTCTAACTCGCGGATCCTCTCGAATGTGGCGTTGCCAGTTGATGTGCTTGAACTCTTGGGTGTGGCACCGCCAGATGGGGTACCAGTGCTCGAAGTGCTAGACCCTGTTGGACCCTCTTCATCCTTAAAACCAAGCCACGAGAGAAAATTCTTCTCAGCCATTTGGGGGTCCTTCCATGATTCACATTCTCTGCGCTCACTGGCGTGATCACATTTGACGATTTTCTGCAGCGACATCCTTGCCTAAAGAGCCTATAACCGTAAAGTGGCTACCAAGTAGCCAGAAGGTGGCGGTGGAACAGAGTGCGGGAGGCGGGACTTGAACCCGCACGTCCGAAGACACAGGTTCCTAAGACCTGCGTGTCTGCCATTTCACCACTCCCGCTGGAGGGTAGATAAGCGATAAGGGTACGGGTAGGTTAGGCCTAGAACCAAATGAAGTGAGAATCAGAAAGCCCCAAATTTGCCGCAACTCAGAACCGATAAAAAGGAGCAGTAACAGATGTCTTTGACCCCCACCCCCGCCGATAAGTTCACCTTTGGACTCTGGACCGTCGGCTGGCAGGCTCGCGATCCTTTCGGTGATGCCACCCGCGCACCGCTTGACCCTGTTCGCTCGGTTAATGAGCTAGCAGCCCGTGGCGCATATGGCGTCACCTTCCACGATGATGATTTGATCCCATTTGGAAGTGATGAGGCGGCCCGCAATGGACATATTCACCGCTTCAAGAAGGCGCTAGATGAGACCGGCATGAAGGTCCCGATGGCGACCACAAACCTCTTTAGCCACCCTGTCTTTAAAGATGGCGCACTTACCTCCAATGATCGCGATATCCGTCGCTTCGCTCTCAGCAAGGCGATGCGCAACATTGATCTCGCAGCCGAACTGGGAGCGCAGATCTACGTATGCTGGGGCGGCCGCGAAGGTGCTGAATCTGATGGCGCCAAGGATGCCTACGTAGCACTTGAGCGCTACCGCGAAGGCTTCAATATTCTCGGCGCTTATGTCAAGGATAAGGGCTACGACATCAAGTTTGCTATCGAGCCAAAGCCAAATGAGCCACGCGGCGATATCTTCTTGCCAACTATCGGACACGCGCTCGCTTTCATTAGCACGCTCGATAATCCCGAGATGGTCGGTGTAAACCCAGAGGTCGGTCACGAGCAGATGGCGGGCTTGAACTTCGTACATGGAATCGCACAGGCCTTGTGGCAGGGCAAGCTCTTCCACATCGATCTCAATGGTCAGCATGGTCCTAAGTACGATCAGGATTTGGTCTTCGGACATGGTGATCTCAAGTCAGCCTTCTTCTTGGTCGACCTTCTCGAGCGTTACAACTATGACGGCCCTAAGCACTTTGACTACAAGCCAGCGCGTACCGAGGATGATGCAGGCGTTTGGGAGTCAGCGAGCGCCAATATGCGCACCTACCTCGCACTGAAGGAGCGCGCACTCGCCTTCCGGGCCGACCCACGGGTGATTGACGCCATGAAGGAGTCACGCATCGATCAGCTTGAAGTTCCGACCCTTGCCGCGGGTGAGAGCTGGAGCGATCTTGCGGATTCTTCCTTTGATGTAGAGCTCGCCGGATCTCGTGGATATGGTTACGAGAAGATTGATCAACTCGCAATCGAACATTTGATGGGCGTTAAGTAATTCAGCAATTTAACGCAACAAAAAAGGCGCTCCGCGATGGAGCGCCTTTTTTGTTGCGTTAAGGGAATCAGGAGACGTTAGCACCCTTGCGCGAGAGCGCATCTACTGAGGCAGAGACCAAGAGCACTCCGCCGGTAACGAGATACTGAGTTCCTGGGCTGAATCCCAAAAGACCCATACCGTTATTGATGACAGCTACAACGAGTCCGCCAAGGATGGCATCTCGCAACTTGCCTTTACCTCCAAAGAGCGAGGTTCCACCGATAACTGCTGCGCCCACTGCATAAAGCAAGGTGGTTCCTCCACCAGTTGTTGGCGAGATCGAGTTCGAGATCGAAGCGAAGAGCATTCCAGCGATCGCAGCGAGACCAGAACAGATCATGAAGGCGATCGTGCGTACGCGACGTACATTGATACCGGAGCGACGAGCCGCCTCGGCGTTACCACCAACGGCGTAGAGGTGGCGTCCAAAGATTGTGCGATTGAGCAAGAAGGTACCCGCTACAAGAAGCGCAAGAAGTACTGGGACCACGATTGGGATGCCCTTGATGCTGCTGTTAGGTGGATTTCCGCGTTGCAGATTGAGAACGTAGGTGAGACCAAGTCCGACGAGGACTAAGGCTCCGTTCTTGAGCAACCAGACGTTAAATGGCTCTGACTTCAAATTCTTGCGGCGGCGATGCAGGATGCGGTTCAGACCCAAGCCAACATAAATCGTCAAGCCAACGATCGAGAAGATCCAACTTACGAAGGGAGTCAGGTTGTTGTTTTCAACGGCGATGATAAAGCGATCCTGCAAGAGGATTGTGCCGCCATTTCCAGCCATCAAGAGGAGGATGCCTTGGAAGGCCAAGAATGTAGAGAGCGTCACCACGAAGGATGGGATACGCAATCTGGCAACCAGCGTTCCCATGAACCAACCGAGCGCTACGCCTACGACAATGCTGACGGCAAGGGCGGCGTACCACGGGAACTTGTGATCGTTGATAAGGAGCACCATTGTTGCTCCACACACACCCGATGCGAATCCGGCTGAGAGGTCGATCTCACCGAGGAGTAGGACGAAGACCAGACCCATCGCGATCACCATTACTGGTGTCGACTGGGTGATGAGGTTTGCAATATTACGCGCGGTGAGGAAGAACTGGGATGAGAAGGTGAAGACTAATCCGAGTGTGATCAGCCCAAGAAATGCGGGAAGGGCTCCGATATCGCCGGACTTAACCTTGGCCACGTAATCAAGGAGCGCGGATTTTAAGCTCGCCTCATCTGCGGCAGCGAGATTGTCAGTGTTTACACTCATGCGTTCACTCCTACAACTCCTTCAGATTTACCAGTGGTAATCAATTCAACTACCTGGCTCGCCTTCACATTCTTCGTTTCAACTTGAACAGCCATCGTGCCCAGATAGAGGGGAGCGATGTAGTCGGCCACCTCAAAGACATCGTTGAGATTGTGGCTAATTAAAATTACTGCCAGACCATTGTCTGCCAAGCGCCGCACAAGTTTCAAAACCTGTTCAGTCTGCGCCACACCCAAAGCAGCAGTTGGCTCATCCAAGATAACTACCTTTGAATTCCAAAGCACCGCGCGTGCGATCGCAACGGTCTGGCGTTGTCCACCAGAGAGCGATGAAACCGTCTGGCGAATTGACTTCACCGTACGTACGGACAAGCCATCGAGAGTCTTAGCTGCCAGCGACTCCATATGAGTCTCATCGAGGGTAATCCCATTGCGCTCCTCACGACCGAGAAACATGTTCTGCACGATGTCTAGGTTGTCGCAAAGTGCTAAATCTTGATACACAACTTCAATGCCGAGGTTGGTGGAGTCGCGCGGTCCGTTGATCTCAACCTTCTTACCTTCAAAGGTGATCTCTCCTGACTCAGCGGTATAGATGCCTGCGATGCACTTAATAAGCGTGCTCTTTCCGGCTCCGTTGTCGCCCACGAGTGCGGTGACCTTTCCAGCGTAGGCATCAAAATCCACATTTTTCAAGACGTGGACTGGCCCGAAGGATTTGTTCATACCGCGCAGCGAAAGTATTGGTTCGCTCATTGATACTCCTGTCAAAGAAACTAGAAAATAACTAGATATGCCCTCAACTGCTAATGCGCCACTATAACTAAAAAAACGGGCCAGAGACGAAGTCTCCAGCCCGTTTCTACGCTAATTGCTAAACGCAACTAACAGATTAAGCGGATTTAACCTTACTTAACGCCGTTAGCAGCACAAGCAGCAGCACCAGCGATGGCGCAGATTTCAGCAGCTGTACGGAACTTGTCTGTAACAGTTACTTCTACGTTGCTCTTGGTGATTGTTGTTGGTGTCAAGAGAACTGATGCAACGTGACGTGCACCGTCCATGACAACACCTGTTGCTGTTGTTGGCTTCTGGCCCTTTACCAATGCGATTGCAAGTGCTGCAGCTGCATTAGCCTCTTGAGCGATTGGCTTGTAAACGGTGTTTGAAAGATCACCGGTCAAGATTGCTGCAAGACCTGCTGCAGATGCATCTTGTCCAGATACGCAAGTCTTACCGTTGAGGTTGTTCTTCTTGAGAACAGCAACAGCTGCGAGACCAAGGCCTTCGTTAGCTGAAACTACAGCGTCAAGCTTGTTACCTGCTGTTGTGAGCTGTTGTTCGAAGATCGTTCCAGCGAGGGTGTTATCCCAACCAGCAACAGACTTATCTGAAACTAGTGTTCCGCCAGTTGCCTTGAGGTATGGACCAACGACTGAAGCGTAACCCTGCTTGAAGAGGGTTGCGTTGTTATCGGTTGGAGAACCGTTGAGGTATACGACGCGTGGGTGTGCAACCTTGTGTGCCTTGAGGCAAGCAACGATTCCAGCACCTTGGAGCTTGCCGACGCCTACGTTATCGAATGAAACGTAGTAGTTTGCAGAACCACCGAGTGTTAGGCGATCGTAATCGATTGTTGCAACGCCCTGCTTCTTAGCAGTTGCTTCAACAGCTGCTGCTGATGGTGAATCGAGGTTAACGAGAACGAGAACCTTGACACCCTCTGTGAGCAAAGCCTGAGCATCTGTTGTAAAGGTAGGGATGCTTCCGCCAGCGTTCTTGATGTCATAAGTGACACCAGCAGCCTTGAAAGCCTTTGCGAGTAGAGGTTGGTCATCTGTGACCCAACGAGGAGATGATGCAGAGTCAGGAAGAACGACTCCAACTTGTGGACCTGCTGCGTGAACAGTTGTTGTTGCAACTACACCAGTAAGAACTAGTGAAACTGCTGCAACTGCTGCCGCGAAACGACGATTTGTCATCTGTAGGTATACCTTTCGAAGGTTTGAGTACTTGGTCAAACCTGCTTTGACCATGGGTAGTACTCGGTGGAACCAAGGTAACCCAAAAGACCCCTTTTCCCGATAGGAACAAAGGGACAAATCGGACATTTCTCATAACACTTTGATAACGCAAATTACCGCGTGCAAACCCCTCAACCCTGGAAATCGTTAGACGACAGTGGCGCCCTCTACGAACTTTCCCTTCCCGCTGTTCTTGCCAATTCAATTTTCGCAGAGTGTCAACGCTACCCTTGCGCCACATGAATACTACAGATGCAGATGTGAGTAACCCTTCAGCTGGTGCTTCGGTAAGCGATCAGGTGGGTGGGGCAATACTGCGCGCACTCTCCCTGGCAGTCGCGGCGCAGGAGCTACCAAGCGGCTTGGTCTTGCCAAGTCAGATCACTCTCGAGCGTCCGAAGAATCGTGACCATGGCGACTACGCCACCTCCGTCGCGTTAGCGCTTGCAAAACCGGCAGAGATGGCGCCGCGCGCCGTGGCCGAAGTTCTGCGTACATATCTATTAGCGGATCACGAAGTGAAGAGCGTCATCTCCGCTGTCGAAATCGCCGGGCCAGGCTTTCTCAACATCACACTTGCCCGCGCTGGTCAGGGCGCAATAATCGCGGCGATTTTAAGCGAGGGCGAGATTTACGGCCACAGTCGTGCGCTGGGTGGCGTGAAGATCAATCTCGAATTTATCAGCGCGAATCCGACTGGACCTTTACACCTTGGCCATACCCGCTGGGCTGCCGTAGGTGATGCTCTTGGACGTGTCCTCTCGGCGGCAGGCGCTGAAGTCACCCGGGAGTTCTACATCAATGACCGCGGCAACCAGATGGAACTCTTTGGCGCATCCCTACGTGCGGCAGCGCAAGGAGTTGCTGTCCCCGAAGATGGATATCACGGGGAGTACATCAACGAGATCGCTGGGCAGATTAAAAGTGCGCACCCCGAGTACTTAACGCTCCCTGATGTCCAAAGCCTAGATGCATTTAGAGATGCGGGCTATGCACTGCAGTTAGCTGATCAACAACGAGTTCTAGAGGGATTCCGCACTCATTTTGATATTTGGTTCTCAGAGAAATCTCTTTACGAAAATGACTTCTTTAAACATTGCTTAGATCGCCTCAGAGCACAGGGTCATGTGTACGAAGAGGGTGGAGCTACCTGGCTGCGCACGACCGACTTCGGTGATGATAAAGATCGTGTGATGATCAAGTCAGATGGAGCCTTTGCTTACTTTGCCTCCGATTCTGCTTATTACATTAGCAAACGCGAACGCGGCTTTGAGATCTGCATTTATATGTTGGGCGCTGACCACCACGGTTACGTCAATCGCTTGAAGGCAATCGCCGCGTGTGCGGGTGATGATCCCAACTACAACATTGATGCCCTCATCGGCCAACTTGTAAAGATTATGGAGAATGGCGAAGAGCTCAAGTTGAGCAAGCGCGCAGGAACCATCATCACTCTGGAGGAGCTGGTGGAGAAGGTGGGCGTTGATGCTGCCCGATACACCCTCATCCGCTACCCAGTCGATACGCCGATGGTGATGGATGTCGATGTCCTGAGGAGTCGCACCAACGAGAACCCGGTGTATTACGTGCAGTACGCCCATGCGCGTATCTGCGCAGTACTTAGAAATGCAAGTGATCTAGGAATCACATACGGAGTCGACCAGATCCATGCCGAGTTACTCGAGAATGATCGCGAGCGTGAACTCATTGGCGCCCTCGCAGAGTTCCCTCGTGTGGTTGCAGGAGCCGCTGAACTCCGTGAACCACACCGCATCGCTCGCTATGTAGAGGAACTTGCCGGTATTTATCACCGCTTTTACGCCGATTGTCGCGTCCTTCCAATGGGGGATGAGGCGGCAACTGATCTCCATCGCGCTCGTGCCACGCTATGTAGCGCCACCGCGCGGGTCATCGCCAATTCGTTAGCATTGCTTGGTGTTTCCGCGCCAGAGAAGATGTAGCGATGAGCGCATTTGACCCTGCCGTTTTCTCCCGCAATTCACGTTTTGAAATTGATCATTTAACCATCGGTGGAATCGCTGCCACAGATTTAGCGGAGCAATTTGGAACCCCACTCTTCGTCGTAGATGAAGCAGATTTTAAGGAACGTGCCGCATCATGGAAGAGCGCGCTGGAGTCCGCATTCGGTGAAAACGCTGGCAGCGTTTACTACGCCGCAAAGTCATTTATATCTAAGGAGATCGCCCGTTGGGTCGATGTAGTTGGCATAGGCCTCGATGTCTGCTCTGGCGGCGAACTTGCAGTAGCAGAAGCTGTTAATTTTCCTGCCGAAAAAATTGAACTACACGGCAACAACAAATCCGAATCTGAAATTCGCCAGGCTATCTCGTATGGCGTTAAGACGATTGTCGTCGATTCATTTGCTGAGATTGAACGCGTCGAGAGAATCGCAAAAGAGAGCGGAAAGGTGCAGCGCGTACTTATTCGCGTCACACCCGGCGTTGAAGCCCATACACATGAATTCATTTCTACCGCGCATGAAGATGTGAAGTTTGGATTCTCTCTTGCTAGTGGCGCTGCATGGGATGCGATCGCTGCAATTAGGAATGAGCCGGCCCTGCAATTAGTTGGTCTCCATTCACACATCGGCTCTCAGATATTCCAGAGCGAAGGTTTCGCAGCAGCAGCAGGGAAGTTGATTGGTTTACTTGCGCGCTACCGAGATACCTACGGCCAAGAGTTGCCCGAACTTGATCTGGGAGGCGGCTATGGAATTGCCTACATCCCAGGTGAGAATACTTTGGATCCATTTGAGGTCTTAAAAGAGCTTGCGGTAGTCGTGACTTCAGAATGTGAAAGAGCCAAAATTGCCGTTCCGCAAATCTCCATCGAGCCCGGTCGTGCCATCGTGGGACCTACGACAACCACTCTGTACACCGTAGGTACCACCAAGGAGGTGGCGCTCGATGAAGGGTTATCCAGGCGCTACGTCGCCGTTGACGGTGGGATGAGCGACAACATTCGCCCTGCGCTCTATGGCGCTGAGTATTTGGCGATTATCGCCAATCGACTTCCGCTTGGCCCGACCTGCAATACGCGAATTGTAGGTAAGCACTGTGAAAGCGGCGATATCTTGATTCGAGAGATAAACCTTTCGGCAGATGTCGCCCCCGGTGATCTCTTAGCAATTCCGGCCACAGGCGCTTACGGGCGGAGCATGGCATCTAATTACAACCATCTGCCAAGGCCCGCCGTTATAGCCGTTTCGTCGGGGGTTGCGCGGATTATCGTGCGACGCGAGCTCATTGCGGATTTATTGGCGCTCGAGATCTAGTTTTTTTGAGATACTTAGCCCCTATTACATTGGATAATTCGCTATCCAACTGCAGGCTTTTCGTACCTTAGAGGATGTGAACCAATGAGCAACGATCGCGTACTACGCGTCGGCTTGCTCGGCGCTGGAATCGTTGGCGCTGAAGTTGCCCGCCTGATGGTGGCAAATCAAGTTGACCTTGCAGCCCGCGCTGGCGTCGGACTCGTCATCTCCAAGATCGCCGTTCGTGATCTGACGGTCGATCGCCCCGGAATTGACCCTGTGCTGCTAACCACCGACTCAGATTCAATCGTCTCTGACCCCGAGATTGATCTCGTGATCGAGGTTATGGGCGGAATCGAGCCCGCACGCACTTTGATTCTCAAGGCGATGGAGAATGGGAAGGCGGTCGTAACCGCTAACAAGGCTCTGCTCGCCAAGCATGGCGCAGAACTTTTCCACGCATCTGATCTCGCCGATGTCGATTTTTATTATGAAGCGGCAGTTGCGGGAGCGATTCCGATCCTGCGTCCCCTCGCCGAAAGTTTGGTGGGCGATCACGTTGAGCGTGTGATGGGAATTATAAACGGTACGACCAATTACATTCTGACCAAGATGCACGAAACCGGTGCATCCTTCCAGGGAGCGCTCCTTGAAGCTCAAGCTCTTGGATATGCCGAAGCAGATCCCACAGCAGATGTTGATGGCTTTGATGCCGCAGCAAAGGCAGCGATCTTGGCGGGTTTGGCTTTCCACACCCAAGTAACAGATGAGGATGTCTATCGCGAAGGCATTCGGGCGATCACTGCTGACGATGTCAGCGTCGCGAAGGCGATGGGCTTTGTTATTAAGTTATTGGCAATCGCGGAAGCAAATGAATTGCATGGAAGTAAGGAAGAGACAATTTCGGTCCGCGTTCATCCAACGATGATTCCGACAACACATCCACTTGCATCGGTGCGCGAAGCATTCAATGCCGTATTCGTACAGTGTGAGTCTGCAGGGGAGCTAATGTTCTACGGACGCGGCGCTGGTGGAACACCAACCGCCTCCGCAATCTTGGGTGATCTGGTAGCCGTAGCTCGCAATCGCAACGAGGGAAGCCTCGGTCCAACCGAGACCGATTATGCCGATCTCGATATCGCTCCTATTGGAGTGAGCCGCACTCGCTATCTGGTGCGCATGGATGTTGCTGATGTACCAGGTGTACTTGCGGCAGTTGCCAGCACAGTTGCGAAGAATGATGTCTCTATTTTAACTGTGCGCCAAGAGGGTAGGGGAGCAGATGCTGAACTAGTGGTCCTTACCCACATCGCCACCGAAGCTGCTCTAGCAAATACCGTTAAAGACTTGCGTGAACTATCGGTGGTGCAGCGAGTCGTCAGTGTTATTCGTGTTGAAGGGTTGATCTAATGGGACTGTTTAGCAAGTCTGGCAGTGGGGCACATCAGTGGCGCGGGGTAATTGATGAGTACCGCGATCGCCTCCCAGTATCTGCTAAGACTCCCGTCATATCTCTGCGTGAAGGTGGCACCCCACTCGTTGCTGCAGGCTATCTCTCTGAGATGTTGCACAACGAGATCTGGCTCAAGGTCGAAGGAGCGAACCCTACGGGATCCTTCAAAGATCGCGGCATGACAATGGCGATCTCTAAAGCCGCTGAAGATGGTGCCAAGGCTGTTATCTGCGCATCCACTGGAAATACATCGGCAAGCGCCGCTGCTTATGCCACCAAAGCTGGGATGACTCCCGTTGTTTTGGTGCCGCAGGGCAAGATCGCGATGGGCAAACTGGCTCAAGCAATCGCACATGGTGCCACGCTCCTGCAGGTCGACGGGAACTTTGATGATTGCCTCACGCTTGCTCGCGAATTGGCGGAGAACTATCCGGTGGCGCTCGTTAACTCGGTTAATCCGTATCGCATTGAGGGTCAGAAGACTGCAGCCTTTGAAGTAGTTGACCTCTTGGGCGATGCTCCTGACTATCACGTCCTGCCGGTAGGCAATGCAGGAAATATCACCGCATATTGGAAGGGCTACAAGGAGTATTTCAGCGATCGCGTTTCGACGAAGTTGCCACATATGTGGGGCTTTCAGGCGGCTGGGGCAGCGCCTATTGTGCGCGGAGAGATCGTCACCAATCCGGAGACCATCGCTACGGCCATTCGAATCGGAAATCCTGCATCGTGGCAACAAGCAGTTGATGCGCGTGACACATCGGGTGGACTCATCGACTCGGTTACCGATGAAGAGATTTTGAAGGCATACCGCTTGGTTGCAGCTAAAGAGGGCGTCTTCGTTGAACCCTCCAGCGCCGCAGGCATTGCAGGGCTCCTGAAGAAGCAATCGCAAGGGTTGCTGCCCAAGGGTAAGAAGTTTGTCATCACCGTTACGGGCAACGGACTTAAAGACGTGCAGTGGATTCTCGAAGGCGCGGCGGCACCAACTGTGATTCCTGTGGACTTGCAGCGCGCCGCGGAAGCGATGGGCCTGCAGTAATGGCAGCCCAACGTCTGACTTTTAAAGCGCAGATGGCGCAGGTAAGTGTTCCTGCATCTAGCGCCAATCTCGGATCAGGCTTCGACACATTCGCCCTCGCTCTTGATCTACGCGATCGTTATGCTGCGCAGGTTCTCGATGAGGCGATCTTTGATGTTGATGTAACGGGCGAAGGCGCAGACGAAGTCAAGCGAGATAAGAACAATCTCGTTGTGAAAGCTGCGCTGCGTGGATTTGAATTTATGGGTCAGAAGCCGCGTGGCCTCGCGCTACGTGCCCTCAATGTAACTCCCCACGGTCGCGGATTAGGTTCTTCGGCCTCTGCGATTGTTGGTGGGTTAGCCCTAGCCCGCGAACTAGTTTTGGGTGGCGAACAATTAATGTCGCTCGAAGAGATGATGTTCCTTGCGACTGAACTTGAAGGGCATCCAGATAATGTAGCTGCCGCAATTTATGGCGGAGCGAGCGTTGCATGGATGGAAGATATTTACGGCGTGCAGACGGGGCGTGCGGTGAGCATCCCCGTACATCACGAGATCAAGGCAGTTCTCTTCATTCCCGAAAATCACCTCTCGACATCTAAAGCCCGCAAACTCTTGCCTGAAACAATTTCGCATCGTGAGGCCGTTACCAATTCTTCCCGCACGGCGCTCCTTTCGATCGCCCTGGCAACTCGACCCGATCTGCTCCTGACTGCAACCGAAGATTTCCTCCATCAGAGTTATCGCAGAGAGGCCTACCCAAAGTCGATGGCGCTCGTTGAGGAACTACGAGCCAAGGGCGTCGCCGCAACAATCTCGGGCGCTGGCCCCTCTGTCCTTGCCCTGCACACGCACCATGAGGGTGCGCTCAAGGAAGTTATCAGCGCTGCGACAGGCGGGTTTCAGGCGCAAGAATTGGCTATTTCGCGCTCTGGCGTCCAGTAAATCCTTGATATTGGCGGCAAACTCCCAGGAGCTCCCCACAGCTTGCTTTTGAGGATAGCGCCGCGCTGTGCTACTTTTAGGGCATCGGAAGTAGCCGCGCAAGATCGGCGGACATTTACCCGATAAGCGAAAATCAAAAAACCGCTAAAAATTCTTATCTCTGGACTTCTTCAACTCTGAGGTTGTTCGAGTAAGGAAGATCTAGATACATCACAAGCTAGAAAATCAAAATAATAGAAAACGGAACTCAATAACAATAATGAGCGAAACAACAACAAAAGAGCGCCCAGCTAAGGCTGCAGGCGAACTCTCCGCAATGCTCCTCCCAGAACTTAAGAAAGTCGCTGGTCAGCTAGGCATTGAAGGCGCCACCAAGATGAGCAAGGCCGATCTCATTCAGTCGATCGCAGACTTGCAGGCAGCCAATCGGGAAGCGGCGAAAGCCGAGCGTGAGGCCAAGCGTTTAGAACGCCAGGAGGCCCGCAACAAGAAGAACAAGACCGCTAAGTCCTCTGCTCCCAAGAGCTCGGATGAGAGCGATGAAGAGGATTCAGAAGAGCAAGATGCACCAGAACAAGAGTCTGGCGCTGGAAGCGAGAGCTCAGAGTCGCAACGTCGCGACTTTAATGAGCGCAACGGGAATTCCAACGACCGCGGCAACCGCAATGACCGCAATGGGCGTCGCGACCGTAACGACCGCAATGATCGAGGAGATCGCAACAATCGCTTCCGCGATCGCGCAGATCGTGGTGAGCGCCAAGAGCGCGAAATTCAACTCTCTGAGGACGATGTACTAGTCCCAGTGGGCGGTCTGCTAGATATTTTGGATTCATATGCCTTTATCCGCACCCAGGGTTACCTTGCCGGACCAAATGATGTCTATGTATCTCTGCAGCAGATCCGTCGCTATGGGTTGCGCAAGGGCGATGTCATCACGGGCCAAGTCCGCCAACCTCGCGAGGGGGAGCGTAAAGAGAAGTTCAACGCCTTAGTTCGCCTTGACACAGTAAATGGACTCGAGCCAGAAGCGGCGCGCGATCGCGTCGACTTCGCCAAGCTCGTGCCCCTCTATCCGCAGGAGCGTCTGCGCTTAGAGACGGAACCCAATATTTTGACCACCCGCGTTATCGACCTCGTCGCCCCAATCGGTAAGGGTCAGCGTGGATTGATCGTCTCGCCCCCTAAGGCTGGTAAGACGATGGTGCTGCAAGCCATTGCAAATGCAATTACTACTAACAATCCTGAGGTACACCTGATGGTTGTGCTCGTTGATGAGCGCCCTGAAGAAGTTACCGATATGCAGCGCAGCGTCAAGGGTGAAGTTATCGCTTCTACTTTTGACCGCCCTGCAGATGATCACACCAGCGTCGCCGAGCTCGCCATTGAACGCGCAAAGCGTCTGGTTGAGATGGGACACGATGTAGTCGTGCTCTTAGATTCGATCACCCGCTTGGGTCGCGCATACAACATTGCGGCGCCAGCATCAGGACGTATCTTGTCCGGTGGCGTGGACTCTGCTGCGCTCTATCCACCTAAGAAGTTCTTTGGTGCCGCCCGTAACATTGAAAACGGTGGATCTCTCACCATTCTTGCAACCGCTCTCGTTGAGACCGGCTCCAAGATGGATGAAGTTATCTTCGAAGAGTTCAAGGGCACCGGAAATATGGAGCTCAAACTCGATCGCCGCTTTGCCGATAAGCGTATATTCCCAGCGGTTGATGTCGATGCATCTGGTACACGCAAGGAAGAGATCTTGATGGGTAAAGAGGAGCTCAATATCGTCTGGCGCTTGCGTCGGGTATTGCACGCCCTTGAATCACAACAAGCCCTCGAACTCTTACTCGACAAGATGAAGGGCACCAAGTCGAATGTGGAGTTCTTGATTCAGATCCAGAAGACCACGATTAGCGATAACGAGAATTCAGGTTCGTCCTCAGTAAACGGGAATTAAGCTACCCTTTCAAGGTAGGCCTTTTAAACTCGGCATCCTAGATTTCCGCTGAGAATCGCCTAGAATCTCAGCGTGTCCATCGCTATTGCCTTGCAAAACGTTTCAAAGAGCTTTGGCATGGTTAAGGCTGTTGATGGAGTTAACCTTGAAATCGCAGATGGTGAATTCTTTGCAATGCTCGGACCAAGTGGCTCTGGAAAAACTACCGTCCTACGCCTTATTGCCGGGTTTGAACTACCCGATGCTGGCCACATTGAAATCGATGGCGTCGATGTAAGTCAGACCCCGCCATTTAATCGCGATGTAAATACCGTCTTCCAAGATTATGCGCTCTTCCCGCATATGACTGTTCTTGAAAATGTGGAGTACGGGCTCAAAGTCAAAAAAGTCGCCAAAGATGAGCGGATCGATCGCGCTAGAAAGGCTTTAGCCCGCGTCAAACTTGAAGGCTACGAAGCGCGCAAACCAGGACAACTCTCTGGAGGTCAGCGTCAACGCGTTGCCTTAGCCCGGGCACTTGTCAACGAACCAAAGGTGTTGC
>Ga0118677_10002954_pt1 | contig 33245 bp, 31 predicted proteins | sample AliMusrvi5mmetaG_FD_86154 | JGI IMG/M metagenome (GOLD analysis project Ga0118677, IMG submission 86154) | reverse complement strand
AATAAGCTCCACCGCATGATTAAAGACAGGTATAATGGTTTCCAAGTTCTCTTTAACAGCCTTCGGGCTGCCGGGGAGGTTGATAATCAAGGTTTCGCCCCTGATGCCCGCCACCGCGCGGGAAAGCATTGCGCGGTCCGTTATTTCCAGGCTTTTTTGCCTCATGGCTTCCGGTATACCCGGTACCAGACGTTCCGCAACCGCCAAGGTGGCTTCAGGCGTAACATCTCGCGGCGCAAAACCTGTGCCGCCCGTCGTCAGGATAATATCCGCCTCGCCGGTATCGCAAATTTTAACCATTTCTTCGGATATCATATCCTGTTCATCGGGCAGACATTTGTAGAGAACGGTTTCAGCCTTATCCTTCATCATTTCAATAATAAGCGGACCGCTCTTATCCTCCCGCTCGCCCGCAAAGCCGCTGTCGCTTATGCAAAGAACCGCTATTTTCATCATATCCACCTCTTTGATTGATTATAGCACAATTTCATCAAAAAAGGCAATTGATTATTTACAAACAAAAGCTTTTGTTCAAATTATCACAGTATCTTTTGGTCTTTTACAATTAAATATCGATCCATTTGGTTTTAACACATTTGTGTTGGAATATAATTCTAAATCCGATTTTTATGGCCTACGGTTATGCTATGGCTGTAAAAACGAGCCGAAATCTATTCATCGGCTAAGGGTTGGGTTGGAAACGCCCCGGCCTTCCGTGTTTGAAAAGGAGAAGAATTATGAAAACAAAAACCTTGAGCATTATTATTTTTCATTTAATAATGCCCGGATACCTGTCGGGCCGTACGCAGCAATATTATGAAACATCTCCGCCATAACAGTCTGCCTGCAAGATCACCCCTTCGGTTAAAAATTATCACGGCAAATAAAAATATTTAGGAGATGTTTTAATGAAAAAGACAGCAAAAAGTTTATTCACCTTGTTCGCGGCGGCAATAATATTAATGAGTTCCGTACAAGTTTCCTTACTCAGCGCATTCGCGGCCAACCCACCTGCAGTACCTCAGAATGTGACTGCTGTGTCCGCTTCTTACAACAGCATCAAAATCAGCTGGTCACCGGTGGATTCAGCCAGCGGATATGTGGTATACCGTTACAGTTCTTTGTTTAAGCAATTTATACGCCTTGCCGTAACAAAATCTACAAGTTTTACAAATACCCTGCTGATGACAGGCAACACTTATTCCTATAAGGCAAGAGCATACACAACTGTAAACGGCAGCAATCTCTATGGCACACCTTCCGCAGCGGTATCGGCACAGCCGGTCCCTTCGGCACCTGTAAATTTAAAGGCGGTATTGCTGACACCCACCAGCACCAAATTGACTTGGTCATCGGTTTCGGGCGCAAACGGTTATGTTGTCTACCGCTTCAATTCAACAAGCAAGGCTTTTGATAATATTAAGACGGTAACATCTGCGAGTTTCACAAATACAGGGCTTACATCCGGTAAAACTTACTTTTATGTCATTAAAGCTTACCAGTGGATAATAAGCGGTAAAACGATCTACAGCAGCCCTTCAGCCGCTGTATCCGCACCCTTTACGCATTCTGATAACGTAATCCGCTGCTCAACCACCACATCTGTCAATGACTCGGGCCTGATGAGCGTATTGGAGCCGCTGTTTGAAAAGGCAACCGGTTATGACCTGCAAATAACCTCCAACGGCAGCGGAGCGGCCATCGCGCTTGGCAGAACCGGAAACGCCGATGTTCTGCTTGTTCATTCACCGGCAGACGAGGCAAAATTCGTATCCGACGGTTACGGTATCGCGCGCATATCTTTTATGTATAACTTCTTTGTCATTGCCGGCCCTGCCGAAGACCCCGCAGGTGTTAAATCCGCGTCTTCAGCAGTTACTGCATTTCAAGATATTGCGAGCACACGCAGCACCTTTATTTCCCGCGGCGACGCCAGTGGCACAAACAAAGCCGAACTTAATATTTGGAAAGCAGCAGGGTTAAATCCAAATCCCTCAACCAACAGCTGGTATATCTCAGCCGGCCAGGGAATGGGCGCCTGCCTTACAATGGCCGACCAGATGAGTGGTTATTTATTAACTGACACGGCAACCTATCTTTCCATGAAATCAGGTTTTGGCGACCTTAAAATATTGATTGACAGAGACGACTATATGAAGAATACATACTCACTGATTGCATGCAACCCCGCGAAAAACACCGGGCTGAATTTCTCGGGTGCGAATGATTTCATCGACTGGATGACTTTGCCTTCAACCCTTGCGGTCATTGCGGATTACGGTAAAGCCCAGTACGGCCAGCAGCTGTTTTTCCTATTATAATTTAAGGAAAACAAGGGGCCGGTTCTTTTGGCAGCAGACGAACCGCCCCTTGTTTTATGGTGAAGAATGGAAGCTTTTAAAGAAGCAATGCACCTTGTTTTTTCGTTTGATAAGAATCTATGGCAAATTATCGGCGTCACCCTTCGAATGACGCTGACCAGCACATCAATCTCCTGCATTATCGGCATCCCTCTGGGTGTGCTTTTAGGCAAGAGTTATTTCCATGGCAAAGCTTTTGTCATGCGGATTTTATATACCCTGACGGGCATGCCGCCCGTTGTTATCGGGCTTATTGTATTTCTTCTGCTCTCCCACCAGGGACCTTTAGGCTCATGGAAGCTTTTATTCAGCGTTAACGCGATGATTATTGCGCAGTGCCTGTTAATTACGCCGATTATGGCAGGGCTTGCCGCCTCGGTTATCGGCATAAATGCCCCCCGGATTTTGGAAACAGCAAACGGGATGAGGCTGCCGCGCAGAACCAAAACCAAACTTCTGCTGCTTGAAAACAGGGGCCCTCTTGTTACGGTTGCTCTGACCGGCTTTGGCAGAGCCATCGCGGAGGTAGGCGCCGTCAACCTTGTAGGCGGTAATATCCAGTTTAAAACAAGGGTGCTGACAACCGCGATTATGCTTGAAACCGGCAAAGGCAATTTTGATTTTGCCATTGCGCTCGGTGTCATTCTGCTGACTATCGCGTTTATTGTAAACTTCGCGGCATCATTTTTGAAGGGGGAAAAGTATGATTACTGTTAACTCCGTAAAAAAATATGCCGGTGAAAGGCTTATTTTGAATATTGAGCAGCTAACCGTTAACAAAGGTGAAAAGGTTGTGCTTATCGGCCCGAACGGCAGCGGAAAAACAACCTTGCTTCGAATTATGGCTGGCACGCTGAAAGCAGACTCGGGTACAATCGTGTTTGCCGATTCAGCCGAACCCGCTTATTATATGCCACAGACCAGCTTTGGCTTTTCAATGAGTGTTTACAAAAACCTGCTTACTGCCCTGCCGAAAGGGTTGCATAAAACCGACAAGCGGAAGGCTGTTGAGGAAGGCCTCAAGAATTTCGACTTAGTATCGCTCGCCAAAAAACGGGGCAGCAAGCTTTCCGGCGGGGAAACGCAAAGAATGGCGCTCGCCCGGCTGCTTATCACTCCGAAAAGCATTCTGCTTTTGGACGAGCCGGCAAGCAATGCCGATGTGGAGGGCAATGACCTGATTGAGAAAGCGCTGCTTGAATTTTGTGAAAAGAACGGCACCACGCTGGTTATGGCGACCCATTCGCCCAGGCAGGCGCTTAATATTGCCGACCGGCTGATTTTTTTACAGGACGGCGCAATAATTGAAAGCGGCGCGCCGGAAGAACTGCTCAACCGCCCGCAGACCGAATGGGGACAGCGGTTTATAGAGCACTGGAAGGTGTGACGAGTGGTCAGTTGACAGTGGGCAGTGACAAGTGAATCCCACCACCGCCTCGACGATCCACCCCCTCCCTTTAACAAGGGAGGCTAGGCAAAGAGAATTCTTGTCCCCCTTTTTAAAGGGGGAAACCGGCGGATGCCGGAGGGGGATTCAATCTGGTGACTGAGGATTCAAATCACCCGTCATGCTTTGCCTATGTGAATGAAATTCACCTTTCACCCATCTTTGAAAAAGAGTGCTTATTATAGAATCAACGCTGGAGGCAAAAATATGCTGAATGTAAAATCACTTGATGAAGCGCTTGCTATCTGCAAAACCGAATTTACCAGCAGCACCGCCGCCGAAACGGTTTCAATCAATGAAGCAACCGGCCGGGTGCTGTATATGGATATATCCGCGGATGAATTCATCCCGGGCTTTGACCGTTCAACGGTTGATGGTATTGCCGTAATAGCGGCGGATACTTTCGGCAGCAGCGACACAATGCCCGCTCAGCTGAGCTTCAAAGGCGAAATCCTAATGGGGCAGGACAGCGCCGCCGCAATAACTCCCGGCGAATGCATCGGTGTTTCAACAGGCGGCAAGTTGCCCGCAGGCGCGGACGCTGTTGTGATGGTTGAGCATACGGAGGATTACGGGGACGGCTTCCGCTATGTATTCAAACCCGTAAGCGTTAAGGAAAATGTTGTGCTGAGAGGCGACGACGTCAGCCCCGGCAAGCTCATTCTCAAAAGCGGAACCCGCCTTGCGGCCAAGGATATCGGCGCGCTCGCGGCAATGGGGCAAGCGAAGATTTCTGTTTATAAAAAACCGGTTGTCGGCATCCTTTCAACCGGCGATGAAATCGTACCGGTCGAGGAAAAGCCCAAAGGGGCAAAGGTTCGGGATGTCAACACGCACATGCTTTTTTCAGCTGTTAAAGCCTGCGGCGGTGAACCGCTGGCTTTCGGCATTGTGGAGGACAATGAAACCGCCCTTTCGTCAGCCATGCAAGCCGCTTTGCCGCAATGCGATATGCTGCTGGTTTCCGGCGGTTCTTCCGCCGGCGAAAAGGATTTAACGGTTAAAATTATCGGAGATTTGGGCACAGTGTTTGTGCACGGCATCGCGGTAAAACCCGGCAAACCGACAATCATCGGTTCGGTAAACGATAAACCCGTTTTCGGGCTGCCCGGGCACCCCGTTTCGGCTTATTTCATTTTTTATTTGCTTGTCCGGCAGGTCATCTGCGCGATGAATAAAACAAACCCCGAACTTTTCATAAGCCGGGGAATTTTGGGTGTCAATATTCCGTCCAACAACGGCAGAGAAGAATATCTGCCGGTTAAAAGACAGGGGGACGGTTCATCTGTCTCATCCGTTTTTCCTGTGCCGTTAAAATCAGGGCTTATCACGCTTTTAAGCGAAGCGGACGGATTTATCCGGATTGACCGTGACTGCGAAGGGCTTATGAAGGGCGACGAGGTACAGGTGTATCTGTTCTAATCTATAATTTTAATTTCATCCCCCGGTTTGATCTCTCCGCCTTTGACAACTTTCGCGAAAATGCCCTCGGTCGGCATAATGCATTTGCCGACAAGCTTTGAGATCTCGCAGCCGGTGTGGCATTCCTTGCCGATTTGGGTTATTTCCAACTCGGTTTCGCCGATTTTTAGTTTGGTTCCAACGGGTAACGTATAGAGCTCAATGCCTGTTGTGGTGATATTCTCGGCAAAAGAGCCCTCGCAAATCCCCTTCACCCTGTTCGGGTCTTTTGCCTGAATCTTTGATTTTTCAACGCTCTCAATTGCGAGCAGGCTCACCTGCCTTTTGCCGGGGCCGCCGTGCGCGTCGCCCTGCAGCCCGAAATCTTCAATCAGTATTGCTTTATCAACCGTTTTTTTGACGGTTCCTTTTTTTTCGCTTATATTTACAGAAACAACCTTTGCCATTTTTTAACCCCCTATGCTTTGCATGGACCGGCCGATTGAACAGCCCCGCTCAAAATGATGGCCTTTCGGCTTTAACTGTATCGCATGCCTGATTTCCTTCACAAGTCTTTCTTCATCAAACAAAAAAGGCCGCAAAGCAACCTCTTCCTCACAGCCAAGGCATGGTTTTAAATTGCCATTGGAAAGCAGGCGAACCCTGTTGCAATCATCGCAGAACTTGTTTGTAATGGGGCTGATAAAGCCGACATTGCCTTTCCAGCCTTTTGAAGTATAATCAACAGAAGGCTGGGAACGCGAAGCGCTTTCAACAGGCACAAGATACGGGTGGCGGGCGAGAATTTCGCTGTTCGGCACAATACCTTCACCGGTTTCGTTCGGTAAAAAGGGCATCAGTTCAATAAAGCGAACCGTAACAGGGTTATTTCTTGCGAAACGGATGAAGTCATCCGCCTCATCGTCATTTATTCCCCTGGTCAGGACAACATTCAGGTGTAAAGGTGTTAAGCTTGACACGAGCGCCGCGTCAATTCCGTTCAACACATCGGCGAGATTGCCCCCGCCTGTTATTTCTTTATATCTTTCCGGCTGCAGCGAGTCCAAACTGATGTTAATCCGGCTGAGTCCGGCTTCTTTTAACTTTGCAGCCAGTTCTTTGGTAAGCAAAATGCCGTTTGTGGTGGCAGAGACATTTTGAATGCCTTCGATTTTTGAAACAAAGCTGACGATTTCTGTTAAGTCCGAACGCAAAAGCGGTTCCCCGCCTGTCAAACGCAGTTTGGTGATTCCGCACTTTGCAAAAGCTTTCACAAGCAACTCTATCTCGAGCGGCGTCAATTCGTCTTTTTGAGAAAGGCAGCGCCCGCTACCGCAGTAGCTGCAATTCAAATTGCAGCGCTGTGTCAGGGAAAGACGCAGATAATTTACTTGGCGGTTGAATTGGTCACGCATTGTTTTCTCCTGCTGTGAATGTTCCGGATTTCCCGCCGCTTTTTTTCAGCAGCTTTATTTCGCTGATGATCATACCCCGGTCAACTGCTTTGCACATGTCATAAACAGTCAGCGCGGCTATGGAAGCAGCTGTCATAGCCTCCATTTCGATGCCTGTTTTATAGATACAGGCGGCAGAGGCTGAAATAACGAGCGTATCGGGCTCGATAATTTTGAAATTTACTTCAACGGTATCTATCGGTATATTGTGGCAAAGCGGGATAAGCTCGCAGGTTTTTTTGGCGGCCATTATTCCCGCCAGACGCGCTGCAGCCAAAGCGTCGCCCTTTGGCAACCCGTTTGAGGTTATCAACTGAAGCGTTTCCGGCTTCATTTTAACAACCGCCTGAGCCAGCGCGTAACGGGCAGTTGCCTGTTTTGCGCCGATATTGACCATGGAAGCTTCGCCTTTTTCATTTATATGTGACAGTCCCATTTATGTTTCCCCCGGTTCTGAATTTTGTCACGGCGGGAGCAAGCCCCCGCCCTACGGCATACCCTTATATTTTTGCTTTAATTGTTCCGGGTTTGCCAAGCGTATAACCGCCGAGCGCTTGCAGCCGCTGCTTAAAAGCTTCGCTTTGCAGCACCTGCAGGAATGCCTTGACCCCCTCGTTTTCCAAGTCCTCTGTGCGGCAGATAAAATCGTATTGCTCATCGGCAACAGGAATAAAGCCCAAGCCGTATATCTTCGCAGCGGAATAAATGCCAAGCCCCGTATCAGCGCTGCCGGCTTTAATAAGCGCCGCGACGGATGTGTGGGTAAATTCCTCGCGGTTATAGCCGTAAACTTCAGCCGGATTAATCCCATGCTTTTTCGTGAGAAAATCGCAGAGAATTCTGGTGCCGGAACCCCGCTGCCTGTTCACATAAGAAATCCCGGTATTCGCGATATCCTGAAAGCCATTTATTCCTTTCGGGTTGCCCGCGGCTGTCATCAATCCCTGTGCCCTGCCGACGCCTTCTATCAGCGCAACGCCGCCCACGGGAAAATACTTTTTTATAGTTGAAAGGTTGTATTCGCCTGTTTCCTCATCCAAAAGGTGAATTCCGCCGATATGCGCCTGTTTGGCTTTTATCGCCATAATTGCGCCCATGCTCCCGACATGCGAGGATGAAAGCGCTTGCCCGGTGCCGCTGCGCTTCAGAATATCCGCTGCCTCGTCAATAAGCGGGTCATGGCTTCCGGTGACAATAAGCAACCGCATGATCTCATTTAAATCTTTCAAAAGCTGAACCTTCACGGTTTCACCGCTTTCATAGCCTTCGCAGTTCTGCGGAATGTCAATGATGCAATGCGCGTTTGTGAAGCTGGTTATAACGCCCGCTCCCCTGTTCAGCGGTATGGCGGTCAGTTTGCCGCCGGCGCTGCTCAGGCGAGCCCGCACAAACTCCCTGTATTTTAAAGAGGATGTCATTTTTTTAGAAAGTACGGCTTCGGCTGTCCTTCCCTCTGCGGATTCGCGGCACAGCAGACGGTTAACAACACCTTTAACTATTTTCTCCATCACCAGAATTGCCGAAACGCTGTAACCCGGGACGCCGATGCAAGGCACTGCGCCCAAATGGCCTAAAACCGCGGGCTTGCCCGGTTTAATCGCTATGCCGTGCAGGACAAGCGTGCCGGTGTTTTTAATCGCTTCTGCCGTGTAATCCTCACGCCCCGCGGAAGAACCGGCGATAACAAGCACAATATCGCATTCGTCTGCTGCTTTTTTTATCGCATCCTCAACAAAATTAAGTTTATCGGGTGTTATCGTATAGGTTTTAGCCAGTGCGCCCCATTCATGAAGCATACCCGAAAAAATAGCGGAGTTGAATTCGACAATATCCCCGCTTTTGGGTTCTTCTGTAGGCGGTACGATTTCGTCGCCGGTGGGTATTATACCGACAACCGGACGGCGCAAAACTTCAACCTCCAGGTTGCCGCTGGCCAGCAGCGCGCCGGCCATTGAAGGGGTTATCGGCGTAAAGGAAGGCATCAGCATATCACCCTCGCAGATATCTTCGCCGATCTGCCTTACATTCTGCCACGGAACCGCTGCCGAATAAAGCAGCACACCGCCGTCTTCCGCCTCAACAACATCCTCAACCATCACGACGCAGTCCGCGCCCGCGGGCAAAGGGTCGCCGGTATCAACAACCGTAAAATCAGCGGGGGTAAGGCGCACAGGCGACAGTTCAGACGCGCCGAAGGTAAGAGAAGCCGCAACGGCGATACCATCCATCGCGCTCGCGTTATAATGAGGCGAGCAGATTTTCGCGTAAACGGCACACGCGGTTACCCTGCCGAAAGAACCGGCGCCGGCGATTGTTTCGGTTTTATAGTTTAACCCCGCTTGCGTTAAAGCGGAGTTGTATTTTTCTATTGCTTCATCAAGAGGGATATTGTTGAGATAATTGTATTTCATACACAAGCCACTGCCTTTCGGTTAAGCGCGTTGGGTAAAGAGGCTTTTATCAAAGTCGGACATCAACAGATTATATAACAAAGGAACGACGAGGGCGCCGTTCCCTGTGTTTTTTATTGTACCACAACCTCTGCCCACTGTCCACTGTTCGCAAAACGCTTTATAAAAACCGTTAAGCGGAATCACGTGTGAGTTTTTTAATCCATGTGAACCTGTTGACCTTCACGACCGCAACCGCGCATTTTAGAATTTGGTCCGATTTAAGGCAGGCAAAGGTTACAACGACGGGCAGTTTAAATACAAACGCCGAGAGTATCGCAACCGGAAGAATAATACACCACTGAAAAATCAGGTCATTGAAAAGCACAAACTTGGTGTCTCCTCCGCCCGAGACAATACCTGTCAGCGACGCCATCTGGTAAGAAGTACCGATAACGGTTACGCAAAGCACAAGGATGAATATGCCGGCAAGTTTCTTCGTTTCGGGAGAAATGTTATAAAAGCCAACGATAAAAACTTTTCCGGCAAAAAGAGCAACGCTTGTAACGATGCCGATTAAAAGGAAAAGCATCTGCAGTGTTTTTGTGTATTGTTTCACCCTGCCGATATCCCCCTGGCCGATGGTTTTGCCTATGATTACATTCGAGGCGTTTGCCGAACCGTATGCGACGATGGAAGCGATTTGGAAAAGGGTTGTCGCTATGCTGGAAGCGGCAATGGTTGCCTCGCCCAAGCGCCCCAAAACAGCACCCTGAACGCCCATCGCGATACCCCACGAAGTGCTTGAAAGAACGGTAGGCAGGCCCGTTTTTATATAATCTTTAATATAGCTCTTATCAATTTTCATGATGTTTTTTATACGCAGGTTAAGCTTTTTGTCAGCGAATTTGACATAACATAACACGATAACCAGTTCAACAACCCTTGCGATTAGCGTTGACAGCGCGGACCCCCGGATGCCCATGCGCGGCATGCCAAACTTTCCGAATATAAAAATGTAGTTGAAAAGAAAGTTTAAAAAAAAGGTCGAAAGCGAAACCCAAAAGCCGATTTTTACCGTTTCGACGCTGCGAAGCACACCGAGAAGTACGGTTGTCACCCCGAAAATACAGTACGTAAGGCAGATTATTCTGAGAAATTTCGCACCTTCGTTAATTACAGACGGTTCATTTGTAAACAGATTTAAGACCTGCTGCGGCGCAATGAAGCAGATTGCCGCCAATGCTGCGCTGATGCCGGCAGCGAGCCAAAATGCAAGCGCGAATATTTTTTTAATCGGCTCAACCTGCCTTTTGCCCCAATATTGCGTCGCGATAACAACCATGCCGGTAACAATGCCGCCCAGCATCATCTGAAGCAGAAACTGAATTTGGTTGCAGATGGCCGAACCGCTTAAGGCCAGCTCGCTGTAAGAGCCCAGCATTAAGCTGTCCGTTAGATTCACGCTGAAAGCGACAAGGTTCTGCAGCGCGATAATAAACGTCAGTGTGAAAAAAGTTTTGTAAAAAGACCGTTCCCTGACAAAAAGGCTCATATTGCTCCTCCGGATATTTTCCGCGCCACCGACGCCCATTTAATTTGTAATTCCTTGAATACGGGGGAACGCAAAAAACGAAAGCAGGAGCGCATCCAAAAAAGAGCAAAAATTTCGCCCGTCAGACGCTCTGCTTTCTTGTTGCCTGCTGTTAATTTTGGCATAGTAAACTCCAAGCACAATATAATCTTTACAGCGGCGAGTTTATCATATATACTGTTCTATGTCAAGGAAATACTAAATCAAAAAGACAATGAATGAGGAGACGGTTATGAGTAAAAGAACATATTTTAACGGTCAGTTTGAGCAGCGCACACGCAGGTTTTTCTCTGTTGCGGAAGGCTTGCCTGTTGCCGAAGCGCTCAGCTTGGCGTTTGATTCAAAAGGCACGCTTTTTGTCGGTACAGTTAAGGGTCTTGCCCGCCTTGAAGGCAAAAAAGCAGTGCCGGTCAGCTTAAAACTTGCGCAGGATGACTGTGCCGTTTCGATGCTTTTCGGCGACAGCCGCGGGCGTATTTGGGCCGGCAGCGCTAACCGTCTGTTCTGTCTGAATGAAAAGAAAGTTGCGGTGCTTCCGGTATTTGACAGGCCTGTTGTCGCCATGGGCGAAGGAACCGACGGCGCGCTTTGGCTGCTTACAGAAGATTATCTTTACAAAAAGCAAAACGATGCAAGTGATTTTGAAAGAATTATTGATGTGCCCGGCATCGGCAACTGCCTTTCCGTCAACGGAACAACAAACATATATGTCGGCACCAAAAAGAGCGGACTACTCGGGCTTATCGGCAAACGATGCCATTGGGCCGAGCTTTTCAAAGAGTTCACCGGCATTTTAAGCAATTCCGTCAACTGCATTTCTTTTGACTCCACCGGCTATCTTTGGGTCGGCACAGATAAGGGACTTTGCGTTTATGACGGCAGGGCGCACTGGCTTTCCGCCAAAGAAGTTAAGTCAATTCCCAAAGGCTGCATAAATGACATGGCTTTCGGCGCCGACGGTGCCCGTTGGTTTGCGACTTCAACCGGGCTGGTGCTTTTAAAAGAAGGCGCGCTTAAATATTACGGCTTCAAGCGCTGGGTCCCCGCTCCGGACGTGACGGCGGTTGCCGTTTCGCCGGACGGTACTGTATGCGCCGCGACAAACGAAGGCTTAAGCCTTATTGAAACCCAATTGATGACACTTGAGGATAAAGCGAAGCATTACCAAAAGACAGTTGAAAAATACCATATCCGCAAGGACGGCTATGTAACCGTTCGCTTTTTGGATGTCCCCGGAGAAATCGAGAATGGCTATGTGGAAGTATCCGACAATGACGGCACTTGGACAGCCATGTACATGGCCTGCCAAGCCTACCGTTACGGTGTAACCGGCGAAAAAGACGCGCTGGAAAACGCCCGCCGAACCTTTAAGGCACTGCAAAAACTTACTGTCATCACTGATATTCCGGGCTTCACCGCCCGCGCAATTCGTTACCCCGGTGAAGCGGCAGGATTCGGTGACGGAGACCCCGAGTGGCATCTTGACGCCAAAGGCGAATGCGAGTGGAAGGGCGAAACCTCCAGCGACGAAATGGTCGGCGACTTCTATGGGTGGTCGGTCTATTACGATATAGCGGCAAACGATAAAGAAAAGGCGGAAATCACAGAAACGGTACGCAATATAACCGACCATATTCTGAGAAACAATTTTAAATTGGTTGACTTTGACGGTCTGCCCACCACCTGGGCAAACTGGGCGCCCGAGGATTTGAACTACAACAACCACTGGTTTGCCGAGCACGGGCAAAATGCGCTTGAAATCCTTTCTATCCTCAAAACGACCTACCACATGACGGGTGACGAAAAATATAACGAAGTTTACCGCCATTTGATTATGGACCACCACTACCTGATGAACATCATGCACTATAAGCTTGAGGATTACCATTCATGCCACATTGACGACGAACTGGCAATGCTTGTCATCACGCCGCTGCTTAAATACGAAAAGGATCCCATTATCCGTTCTTATATATTAATGGGCTTTACCCGCCATTGGGAATATGAGCGGATTGAGCGCACGCCGTTCTGGAGCGTCATTTACGGTTCATTGACCGGCAGACACTGCGACATAGAAGTCGCCGCCGAATCCCTTGAGCAGCTGCCGCTTGATTTGATTCACTGGCCGACATACAACAGCCACCGCGAGGATTTGGAGTGGGTAGTCGCCGCTGAGGAATTCTGGATGCCGCCGCAATTAAAAGCGCCGCTGCCGTTTGACGAAAAGCCGATGTGCAAATACGATTCCAACCCGTTCCATGCGGACAGCGGAATCAAGGTAACCGTCACCGAAGCGGAAGACGGCAGCACAATAACTCAAATAGAACTGCCCGGGGACCACGCATCCCATGAACGGCGCGTAGAAGACGGAACCGTATTTTTACATCCGTACTGGATGGCTAGATACTACGGAGTTTTGGGAGACTGATGAAAGGTTCGTGTTTATCATGACCCCCAGAGAACGGTTTATTGCGGCTTTAACCTTCGGCAATCCGGATAAAATACCCCTGCAGTCCGGCGGGCCGCGGGAATCCACCCTGCGTGAGTGGCATAAACAAGGGCTCCCCGAAGGAAAAAATCACGCGGAAGCTCTTTTGGAAGAATTGGGGCTGCCGCCGGCGCCGAAATATACGGAAACAAATATCGGCGTTTCCTTCCGCATGATACCGGAATTTGAGGAAATCGTACTCTCCCATGAAAACGGGCACAAAATTGTGCAGGACTGGATGGGCGCTGTTACGGAGATATCCGAGGAATTCGACGCCACTTATATCAGAAACGCGCGGGATTTTGTAACACGCAAATGGCACAAGTTTCCGGTTGAAAACCATGATGATTGGCAGGAGATGAAAAGACGCTTTTGCCTTGATACCGAAGGGCGTTTCCCAAATGATTTTGAAGAGCGGGCACGATTGCTTAAAAACCGAGACTATGTCAGCGGCATCAATTTCAACGGCCCGTTTTGGCAGATGCGGGAATGGCTCGGCATGGAAAACCTATGTGTTCTCTTCCTTGACGAGCCTGATTTTGTCCGGGAAATGGTTGAATTCTGGACTGATTTTATTGAGCAGATACTGGTAAAAACCACAAAAATCTATGTGCCGGATTTTGTTCACATTTCTGAGGATATGGCTTATAAGGCTCACCCGATGATTTCCCCCGCGCTGACCCGTGAGTTTCTTTTGCCGTCTTACAATCGATGGATTAAAATTATAAAAACCGCCGGTGTGCCGGTTATCGACATGGATTCCGACGGTTATGTTGACGACCTGATACCGATTTGGATTGAGGCCGGCTTTAATGTTTGCGACCCTGTTGAGGTAGCCGCCGGCAACGACATTGTGAAGTTCCGCGAAAAGTATGGCAAAAACATGGCATACCGGGGCGGAATTGACAAGCGGGCAATCGCGGCAGGCGGCAGGATTATGGAAGAAGAAGTCATGCGGGTCGTTCCCCCGCTGCTGAAAGACGGCGGATTTATCCCGAGCTGCGACCACGGCGTGCCGCCTGACATTTCCTGGCAGAATTATGTTGAATATTCCCGTTTGCTCGCAAAGCTTTGCGGCTGGCTTTAAGTTTATATTTGTTGAATTAAAAGATAAAAAAGAACGAAGCTGTTAAAGCTCCGCTCTTTTTTCGTTTTTTGAACTTTTATTTTGGGCTTAAAAAGCTGACAGCATTATGGCAGTTTTTAATTTCAGCTCTTTTATTGAACCCGGCGAATTCCCCGTCTACCGTCCAGGGTATAAATTCCTCCGATGAAATCACGGCAGCGCTTGCGTGTTCAAATACAATGCTTGGATTACCCGGGTTTTGGGTGACCAGCCACCGTGCTATATTGGCGACATCACCGATATTGGTCGGTTTCCGGAAGAAGATAAGTTCAAAAATCCCATCATTGAGTACAATCTCTTTGTTTTTTAGTTTTATCATCCCGCCGATTGATTTGGAGTTTGAAACGCCGCCAAGGATAAAATCGCCTTCAATCGTTTTATCGTCAAACTCAATTTTTGCGTGATAGGAGCGCATTCTGAAAAAAGCGCCTGCCCCCTCCATGGTATAGGCGAAATGGCCGAATACATTTTTCATCTTCTGCGGGGTTAGGTAGGAAACATCCGACATCGTTCCGAAAGAAGCCACATAAGAAAAGTAATTATCATCGTTAAACGAACCGATATCATGGGCAAGCAGTTTACCGTCAATAATGTCCTTCGCCGCTTGGATAACATCTGTTGAAAGCCCTAAGCTTGTCGCAAAATCATTTGAAGTGCCTATCGGGATATAGCCGAGGGGCAAAGGAGTCTCCAGACTCATGGCGCCTTTGATTACTTCATTGAGTGTTCCGTCGCCGCCGCAGCAGACGATAATACCGTGATTTTTTGCATGTTTTTTTACAATTTCCGTCGCGTCATCCTTACCCTTGGTGCTGAAAGAGGTTGTATCATAACCGTTTTTGCCGAAAACATCCAAAACATCCGCCAGTGTTGTCATTGATTTAATCATACCCGCTTTGGGGTTGATAATAAGCAGTATTTTTTTACTTATACTTGATTCTTTTTTCATTTTATTTCACTCTTTTCTATATAGAACGGCAACTTGAATTTTGTGACCTGTGTTTTGAGGTACTGTACCATAATATCATAACGATTTTTATTGTCAATAAAAACCTATCATGGCACAGTGTAAAATATTAGTAGGGCAAAAAATAAAGGGAAATGGTAAAAACCAAATCCCTGCATACAAAACTTGGTAAAACGAGAGATGTTAGCAAGAAAATACAGGTGCAGTTCCATTCTTTTCACCTATATTTTCCGTGCTATTCCGAAGTTTATCCCGGTCAACCTGCTTATCTGCCTTACAGACATATCGTTCTCTTTAAACACTCTGATATATTTATCCCGCTTATTTATGTCCAGTTCCTGAAACTCACTTGCATTATCGCACTTTGAAATTTTTGCCATTATCTTTTTTGCCTGCTCATCGGTTAGCCTGAACTTTTTATCTTCCAATTCCAAGCATTTATCATTATTAACCTGATTATTATATCTGACAAATTCAACTTTACCAATCATTTCTAAAACAAAATCCGTATCGGTCAACTGACCATCCTTTGGGTTTATATAGTCATTATAGCCGCTCCATAAATAGCCGTCAACTTTTTTTGATATATTTGCATTAACCGGGTTTTGATGGATATATCTCAAAACTGTTAAAAAATATTCATCGGTTTCTACCGGTTCGCTTTTATATCGGTCTTGAAACAGATGCCCAGCACGGCTGTACTTCCCATTATACCAGTATACATACCTGCCGCCGATTCTTTTGAAAATTTGCTCTAAATCTTCTTTTTCCACCTTTATTAAAAGATGAATATGATTGCCCATAAGGCAGTAAGCAAATAGCTTGTAACCGCTTACTGCCTTGCAATCATTTAAGACTTCCAAAAACTTTCTGTTATCTTCTTCATCTTCGAATATCAGTTGCTGATTTATCCCTCGCAGCATTATATGGTAGATTCCGCTTTCGCTTTTTACTCTTGCATTCCTTGGCATGTTTTACCACCTCAGGAAAAGAATACCATAACATTGTTATTTTGTCAAATCATAGAACCGTCCCCTGTGTTCGCTGTGTTCATGTTCATTTAGAGACCGCTGACCCTGTGTTTTTTTCCTATTGTTTAAACTTCAAACAAACCTTCCCAAAAATACATCTCACAACCCGGATTGGAAATCCTTATTTGATTTAAAACCTTCTTCTTCAAATCTTCCGGGACTGGATTGTTTTCAAGTTTTTTGGGGTTATCCCTATCAATTGATAATTCATTGAAAACCTTCAGTATTTCAACAAAATTATCGAACGAAGCAGAAACACAGTCAATACTAAGGTCTCCATCCAGCGGTGCGATATAAACAGGCAGCAGTTTTGAGGTTATATCAACGCAAAGATGATCTCCGCACAAATCCTCATAACCGATAATCAAAAACTTGTCATTGATAACATCGTTTATTTCCTCACATGGAAAAAGCATAATCGAAGTGAACCCAAAAGAAACTTCATTAAAAGGCAACAAACTGTATTTATTTCTTATTACATCCAGAATATTCATTTTATAACCTGACTTTCCGGTATTGTCGGAATACTCTTATCAAGTCTTACTCCTTTATCGTCGAAATGATTCGACAGTCTTTGCACTTCATCATATAAACAGGTCCACAGGTCAGGCCATTCATTTAATATGACAGGTTTCCTTCTTTCACATCTGTAAACTTTATTATTATCTATTCCTTCATCCAAATCAAAGGTGATATGTGATACATCGTAACCATAACTTCCAACACATATAAATGAAGTGTTTTTTGTTGTCAGGTAAATTTGATCTTGTTCCAATGCGTATGGCTGCACTGCCAAATCCCCTGAACGATAGTTCATTTGAGACCTGAGCCCTCTAACGCATAAACTGCCGAAAAACAAGTTAATCCCATTGCAATATTTTAACAGTTCGATATAATCGTTCGGTAATTGTAGTTTTACTTTTTTCTGCAGTTCGTTTATTTGTTCGTCGTTTAACGGTGGAAAAATTTCATGTAACCACGCTTCAGGCGCAATGCTGGGAACATTGCAGATCTGTATTGCACCGTTGCTTAGTTTTTTTCTTCCATGCGACTCCCATTTATCCAGCAGCTTCAATGTTGCTTTAAACTTTTCGTTCATATGATCTTCCTCTATTTTTTAACCTCACTTTCAGGTATTGTCGGTATACTCTTGTCAAGCCTTATTCCTTTATCGTCGAAATGATTTGATAGTCTTTGCACTTCCTCATATAACCAAGTCCAAAGATCAGGCCATTCATTTAATATAATAGGTTTCCATCTTTCACATCTGTAAATTTTATTATTATTTGTTCCTTCATCCAAATTAAATGCAATATTTGAACCATCATAGTCATAACTTCCAACACATAAAAATGAAGTGTTTCTTGTTGTTAAATACAATTGATTTTGTTCCAATGCGTATGGCTGCACCGCCAATTCCCCTGAGCGATAATTCATCTTTGTTCTGAGACCTCTTACTCTTAAACTATCAAAAAACAAGTTAATACCATTACAATATTTTAAAAATTCGATATAATCATTCGGTAATTGCAATTCTACTTTTTTCTGCAATTCTTTAATTTGTTCATCGTTTAATGGCGCATAAATATCATGTAACCAAGCTTCAGGCGCAATGCTGGGTATATTACAGATCTGTATTGTACCGTTGCTTAGCTTTTTTAGTCCTTGCATCTCCCATCTATATAGCAGTTTCAATGTTAATTTAAACTTTTCATTCATACCGTATTCCTCCATTTTTATTTGAACATAAATTGGCGATTTAACAAGGCACCATCTGTAGATGTTCTCCAATTGAATCCATGCTCTTTAAAATGTTCACTTCTAGTCATAAATTTAACATTATCTGGATTTCCAGCTAAATGCTGATTATTATGGACACTATTTATATGATGACCTTCATACCCTTTTACCTTTCCAGTATTAAGTAATTCCTCTTTCTCTGCTGCAGTCCATTCTCTTGTACCTTTTCCAGCTTTAACCAATTCCCTTTCCTCAAGCCAAGCTTTATCAACAGCCTTGCTTCTTAACGCCTTTAGTGCAGATTTGCTTAACTCCGCAATATGGCCTACTTCTTCAGCGTCCTTTGCGGCCTCAGCCGCTTTAACCCCTATTTCAGCGGCATGAATTCCGGTATCAGCGGCTCCTGTAGGATCTGCAAAGCATAGACAGTCAAGAAGAATAAATCCTGCTCCCACCCATGATGGGTCCATAGCAAATTGAGCAATATCAACAGCAAGAAAAATAGCATCTAAAACCCAACAACCACTTGAATCGGAATGACCAACAGGATTGTTTTGGCAGTACGCAAAAAGATTTTTGCCAATAGGACTACCCATACCATTGTCTAAAACATTTATGTCATCCGCATTAATAAATCTGAAAACACGGGGGTGAAAACACGGGGGACGGTTCTATGATTCTCCCCTATATTTTCCTTATAATTCCGAAAATTATCACTGTCAATCTTCTGATTTGCCTTACGGACTTAATATTCTGCATATTAAATCATAGAACCATCCCCTGTGTTTTTTGACCTGCGAAAAAGATGAATACCTTTGAGTAACAATATACAATAAATGGATGTTAATAATAATATTAAGGCTACAACTATACCTGCTATCGTAGCTGCAGAAAGCGACGGTGCTGTATACTCATTATATCTGGTTAATGAAACAATATCCTCTTTTTCCGTTCTTATGGTAAGAACAGGTATGAACTTCATTTCTTCGAATTTGTCTATCCAGATATTATTAGTTCTGAAATACACTTTTTCGCCTTTCTTCAAACTATTAAATTCACCTATATCAGTTATTCCCCTAATGTTAAAAATGTTTAGTTTATCGCCATACTCCTCCGAATAAATGATACAGTACTCGTGAGTTCCTTCTCCGGCTATACTGACACTCTTTACTGTAGCAGTAAATTCAGTTGTATTTGCCACAGAGAGCTTTTCAGTTTTATTCATTATTATTACATTGCCAATCGATCCGAAGAAAAATATCATAGACACAATTAAAACAATAACGGTCAAATATTTTCTTTTCATCTTCATCGCACCCTCAATAACCATATAATAATAATCTATATTTTTTCCATTATAACATAACTTATTCTGCTTATCAATTATTTTGAAATTAAACAGAAACGCCGGGCAAATGCAATGCTGTGCTCGTCCGGCTGACTTCCGTTTCACATCCATTAGAAACATCGCATCGCCAAGAAAATTGTGTTGAGGTGTTAAGTTTTTAAAGGGTCTTTTTCCGTTTTGCCGTTGACTAAAATATAGTATGGACATTTTTGCTTGTCTATGTTAATATTTGTATACTGTTGATTCAGGTTCTGAGAAATGGGGAGGCTCCGCGATTGAATACGAAAGAAAAAATGCAACGGGCGGCAGCCGGCGCCGCTTTAGATAAAATTATGAAGTACATTGAAAAGGATCCTCAAAAAAACCTGATCAAGCTGATTGACAAATCGCAGGGTATCGTGGGCAACATTTTCCCGTCCCGCAACTTTGACAAATTCCGCGAAGCCCTGAATGACCCCGAAAATGTCTGGACTAAGTTTGCCCACAGCATGATAAAAGATGTGGACCATGAGGTTCTGAAAAAAATGCTGCTGGCGCTCGGGCTCGGCGCGGGATACAACGGCACAAAGGCCGTCCGGAAAAACCGTGAAAAATATAAATGCAACATTCCGTTTCAGATTTTATTGGACCCCACAAGCGCGTGCAACAATAAGTGCAGCGGCTGCTGGTCGGCGGAATACGGGAACAAGCAAAACCTTTCTTATGACGAGATGGACAGCATCGTAAACCAGGGCACGGAACTTGGCACGCATTTCTATATGTTTACGGGCGGGGAGCCGCTGCTGCGCAAGGATGATGTGCTGAAGCTGTGCGAAGAGCATCCCGACTGCGCCTTTCTGTCTTATACCAACGCGACGCTCATTGACGATGCTTTTTGCCTGGAGATGAATCGTGTCGGCAACCTTTCGGTCGCCGTGAGCATTGAAGGTATGGAGACAGCAAACGATTTGCGCAGAGGTGAGGGCAGCAGCAAAAAAGCCCTGGACGCAATGGACCTGCTCAAAAAGCACGGCTGCCTGTTCGGCATTTCCGTGTGTTACACCAGCAGGAATGTCGAAAGCGTCACAAGCCGGGAGTTTATGGACCTGATGCTCGAAAAAGGCGTAAAATTCGGCTGGTTCTTTAATTATATGCCTGTCGGCAAAGGCGCGGATGCAAATTTGATTCCGACACCGGAACAAAGGACTCACATGATAGCCTGGCTCCATGAAACCCGCAACAGTAAAACCGGCAATCCGCTGTTTGTGGTGGATTTTCAAAACGACGCGGAATATGTCGGCGGCTGTATCGCGGGGGGACGGAACTATTTTCATATTAATTCCGCCGGTGATATGGAGCCCTGCGTGTTTATTCATTATTCCGATTCAAACATCCATACCCATACCTTGCTTGAAGCACTGCAAAATCCGCTTTTCAAGGCGTACTATCATAACCAGCCGTTCAATGACAATCACCTTCGGCCATGCCCGATGCTGGAAAATCCCGATTATCTGCGGATAATAATTGCTAAAACAGGCGCGAAATCAACCGACCTGCTGGCGCCCGAGGATGTTGAAACCCTTTGCTCACGCTGCGACAAATATGCCGCCGACTGGGCGGAAACCGGGCAAAAGCTGTGGGAAAGCAAGGCGCATTCCAAACCGAAGACACAGTATTACAGAGATACCCCCGAGGCGAAGGCCGAAGCTGCTGCCGCGCGGTAAGCAGAAAACGCTTGTGACAATTGAATAGCAGGGGTGCTGGCATTTGCCGGCTGAGATTATACCCTCATACGAGTTTCATTTTCCATGCCATCGCGGCATGTAGCGTGAAAGTCAGTATCGAACCTGATCCGGATAATGCCGGCGTAGGAAGAAATTTTGTTTTTTACGCCCGTTGATTTTATCACCGGGCGTTTAATAAATTTTAAGGAGATGTTTCAATTGAATAGCAAAACACAAAGGCTTACGGTGAGCGGGATTATGATAGCGCTGGGAACGGTTCTGTCATTTGTTCAGGTTTTCCAACTGCCGTACGGAGGCTCGATAACCCTGTTCAGCATGGTTCCGGTTCTGCTGCTCGGGTTTATGTTCGGTGCAAGATGGGGCGTTTTGTGCGGGGCTGTCTTCGGCGCACTGCAGGCAATTTTGGGGGCAACGATGTCAGCCGCGTTTGCGGGGCAAACGCTAATCGGTGTTGTCGGCGTGCTGATGATTGACTATATCATCGCGTTTTCAGTGCTGGGGTTGGCCGGCATGTTTAAAAACAGGATTAAAAATCCCACGCTCGCTTTCGCGTTAGGCTGTTTTGCGGCAACTTTTCTTCGTTTTGCCGCGCACTTTACGTCGGGCGTTATCATCTGGGGAAGTTACGCAACGGCTACACTGCAGTCGGTTCATAATTCCTTCAGCACCGCGATTCTGAATAATTTTACGGGGACTGCGCTCGCAGTCGTATATTCGCTCGTTTACAATGCCTCCTATATGGTGCCGGAAATGATTTTATCTGTTTTTGCGGCAGTAATTCTGATGAATATAAAGCCGATTAGGCGGATTGCGCTCGGAAATACTAACAAAATGTGATATTATTGTAAAATCTTTCACAATAGGTTTGAATTATTTGTAAAAAGATGTTAAAATATCATCGTTAACTAAAAAGGAGGTAATGATTTGGCGTTTTTTGATGATAAGAACAAGGGGTTTCAAACAGACAGCGAAATTGACCCGGTGGATGAAATTCTGAAGCACATTAACGAAAAGAGACTTCAAGTGCCGGAACCGCAGGAAAACAGCGAAAAACCGGATGAAGAGACGAAGAAAACTTTACCGGGCGGGAAACTTGACGAAAAAACAAAGGAAGAATTAGGCTTATTCGGCGACGAAAATACGGCTGAAGACGAAGAAGACAAAGACGAAGACAAAGATAAAGATGAAAATAAAGAGCCTGTCGAAGACGATAAGCTTTGCATCCGATGCGGTGAAAAAGCAAAGGACACAAGCGTTTCGGAGGACTATGAGTTCTGTGCGGACTGCCGCAAAGAGATGCTTAACGCTCCGCTGAGATGGACCGGTTTTGTGGCGGCACTTGCTATCATTATAATAACGGGCGTTGCGGTTCTGATCGGGGCATTTACGGCTGTGGTAGCCGAACCTGTTATCGAAGCCGAAGGCAACGTTGTGCAGCACAGATTAGGCGACGCACTCACATCCTTCACAGCGGCAGATAAGGCGGCAACCGACCTCAACACGCAGTTTAAGATGGATAACCTGTTCACAACAGGCACAAAAACCTTTGTGAAAAAAATGCAGGTTACCGCAATCACTTCAAGCCCTCTTTCGGTAGGCCAAACCTTAAGCACTGCAATAAAGGATGCTAAAAACTATAATAATCCATGGCTGAAGCCGCTGAAACAATACAGCGATACTTACACTGTTTTCCAAAATACACAGGCAGCCGTTGAACCGATTGTTTCGAAATACCAAAGCGCAAAACCGGCGGACGTTCCTTATGACAGCTTGATTGCCCAGATTGATGCGCTTAAGACGAGCAAGAACGCAAGCAAATACGGCAATTACTTGTTAGAGTATTACAAAACCTATGTCGAGGTGCTTGCAGACAAGGGACCTGCAACCGAGCTTAAATATATGCTGGAGGTGAAGAAGCTCGCGCCCGATGCAACTTGGCTTTATGACTATTATCTGGCCGACACCTACCAGCGCCTCGGAAGATATAACGATATGATAGCCGCTTGCAACGAGCTTATTGCGCAGAATTTAAACAGTGTTGATGTTTACTCTTTAAAGGCAAGAGCTTACTGCTACCAAAAGGAATTTGCCAAAGCACTTGCCGTATGCAACGATATGGAAGTGTACAATGCTAAATCTGCCGCAGATTATGCGCTTAGAGCGGAAATTTACCGCCGCGAAGGTGATTTCACAAAAGCGGCAAGCGTTTGTGCGGACGGAATCAAGAATTCTAACGGGAGCACCGAGCTTTACCGCCAGCAGGCAATTGTTCTGCTGCTTCAAGGCAATAAAAAGGCAGCCTATGACGCCGCTTACAACGCATACAATTCGGCGAATACCAATCAGGATACAACCCTTGAACTGATGGACACCATTGCGCTTTGCGCTTACATCGCGGGTGAAAAAGATATGTACACCCAAACCGTCAGTTCTCTGAAGAGCAACGGATATTCACTGGCCGACAGCGTTACAAAATACATTGCCGGCACAATGACGCTGAAAGAAATCTTTGTAACAGGAAAGGGTGATGTTTTATGAGTTTAGTTTATATAATCGGTAAAATGATTACTCTTCCCGGCAGTTATATGAAGACCTTTTGGGAGCACATGATGTGCAGAATTTTGAAGATACCGGTTGAGACCACCAACTATCTGCATTATGACGAGGCGCTGGGGCATGTTGAGCATGAATTTGCCAAAACACTGCCGAGAAGTTTTCTTTTTTGCTGGATTCCCGGGGTACTCAACAAGGTTTTCGGCGCGATCATGCTTTTCGCGGGCAGTCTCGGTATTTTTTACCTCGGGGTTGGTCCGTATGATCATGCAGCAAATGTAAATTCATATATCTTCTGGGCATACCTTGTGCTGCTTTATTTGGGGATATCTTTACTTTGCAATATCTTTCCGCTTGTCGAGGACGCTCTGCTTTTGTGGGACAAACTCTATGGCGAAAACGGCGCAAAACTTGTTTGGAAAATCCTTCTGTTCATTCCCACAGCATGTATGGTTGCGGGCTCATACATTGAGCACTACAGCATAAACATACTGCTTTCAATAGGGTTTGTGGTTTACGGTTATTTCATGTAAGGCTTTAGGGCGAAGAACATCTGTGAAGGGTTGTCCGATATTTTCGAGGCAGCCCTTCATTTTAACTTAAAGCATCTCAGTAAAATAAAATTGCTTTTCAAAACCCCCTTTTAGTGGTATAATATTAAATTGTGTTATGCCCTTGCGGATTATATTTTAAGGAGAATGGTAATGGCGGAAAAAATCAAGCTGAAATACGGAAGAACGCTGCTCATCGGATTTGGATTTATGGCAAGCATGATTGCCTGGACAATTTATAACGCCTATGTTCCGCTGATTCTAAAAGACAATGATACAATAAGAAATCTTTCGTATTCAGGCACGGTAATTGGCCTGATTATGGTTATTGATAATGTATTCGGTGTGATTTTCCAGCCTTTATTCGGGAAATTATCCGACAGAACCCATACCCGTTTCGGGAAAAGAACTCCTTACCTTATCATGGGCATTCCTCTTTGCGCTATTCTGTTCGCCCTCATTCCGCAAATGGCGGCAATATGGTCGCTGATGATGTGCATCATTGTTTTCAACTTTATTATGTCGACTTGGCGGGCGCCCGTTGTCGCGCTCATGCCGGATATGACGCCTTCCGCTGTCCGCGGCGAGGGGAATGCCGTGATCAACCTGATGGGCGGGTTAGGCACGGTGCTCGGCACAGTTTCCGGCAAGATTTTCGCCGTTCTGCTGCATCTTGATTCCGCCGAAGGCGGCGCTGTGAGACCTTATGTTTTCACATTCGGTTCGGTTATCATGGTTATTTGTTTGCTGATTGTGGTTTTCCTTGTCCGGGAGCCGGACAGCAGGCTGAGCGCCGGAGATTCAAAACAGCTTGCGGCGGATTTCAACGCAAAGGAAGCAAGAAAAGCCGAAAAGCAGCGGTTTAAAGCAATGCAGCTGAGCAAAGGGGAAAGAAACAGCCTGCTCTTTATGCTGGTCGCGCTTTTTTTCATCACAAACGCAACTGATTCAATACAAACTTATTTCACAACTTTCGCTACAGGATCTTTGGGTATGAAAGAGGAAAATGCCGCCTTGTTCATAACGCTGTTCGCGGCGGCGACAATGCTTGCTGCAATTCCGGCAGGCAAGGTCGGCCATAAATTCGGGCGCAAAAAAGCAATCATGTGCGGTCTTATCGGAATTCTTACCCTGTTTATTATTTATTTCTTTAGCAGAAATGACGCGGCGTTTTCAAAAGATATGCTTTATATTGCAATTATCTTCGGCGGTGCATCCATCGCATTTGTCACGATTAATACCTTGCCGCTTGTGCTCGAAATCGGCGGAACCGAAAAAATCGGGACTTATACCGGTTATTATTACACCGCGACTTTCTCCGCTTCCATTGTCGGGCCGATTTTATGCGGCCGTTTGTTTGACCTGACGAAGGACGGCATACATTATTGGTCACTGTTTATTTATTGCCCGATTTGCTTCGCGCTTGCGCTGTTATTCATTACTCAAGTGCGCCACGGTGAGATTAAAACAATTCCCGAGGATATTCTGAAGGAAGCTTTAATGGCAGACGATTAAAGTAAATTGATTTTGGAGGACAGCTATGGCTGAAAAACTGAAGGTCAATTACGGAAAGACTTTTCTTATCGGCTGCGGATTCCTGGGCAGCATGGTTGCATGGTCCATTTACGACCCTTATGTTTCCAAACTGGTGAGCGAAAAATTGACGGATTCGGTTTTTATTTCAAATTTGGGCGCTCATTTGGCTGTAAAATATCCTTTCCTGCTGGATTTCATGAAAGCGCAGGGCAAGGATGTGCATTCCGCGGGAGGCGGTTTTACCCTTGTGCCGCTGTTCGTCGGGGTTGTGATGACCTTTGACAATATTTTCGGTGTCATATTTCAGCCGATGTTCGGCAAACTTTCGGACCGAACGCATTCGCGTTTCGGCAAGCGCAGGCCGTATGTCTTTATTTTCGCCCCGTTGTCGGCTGCGATGTTTATCCTTATTCCGAGGATGCAAACCGTATCCGCTTTAATGGCATGCATCATTGCGTTTGTGTTTTTTATGTCTTTGTGGCGGTCCCCCGTTATGTCGTTAATGCCGGATTTGACACCGCCGTCTCTGCGCAGCGAGGCCAATTCGGTCATCAGTGTAGCCGGCGGATTCGGCGCGTTTATCGGCCTGATGGCGGGCGCAGCGCTGGCATTCATCTTCGGGTTCAATACAAAACTGAACGAAGAGCGCAATGCTGTTTTTATTCTGGGTGCAGTTGTCATGATTTTGGGCACGCTTGTGCTGGCATTTTTTGTTAAAGAAAAGGACAGCAGGCTGCAAAGCATCGCCGAATACGCGCGCAACGGCGAAGTGTTTGATCTGGAAGCGTCAAAAAAGAAAGAGAAAGAAAAACTCAAAGGCTTAAAGCTCGGAAAAGCTCAAAAAAGAAGCCTGCTGTTTATGATGGCAACGCTGTTTTTCCTTTTTATCGGCACGAATTCGATAACGACTTTCTTCGCGCTGTTCGCAGCCGAAGTTCTTCATAAGACAACCGCGCAGGCAACCTTAATGCTTGGTGTTTTTCTCGCTTCCGGCCTTGCCGGAGCGTTTCCCGCCGGGCTGTTAGGCAAAAAGTATGGGCGGAAAAAAGTAATCATCGGCGGGCTGTGTTCTTTTATTGTTATATTTTCCGCTTTTTTCATTACAAAACAGATGTGGCTGATTTGGCCGGCGCTCGCAATCGGCGGCGCTTCGTCGCTTTTCATTAATGTCAACACGCTTCCTCTGATTTGGTCAATCGGCGGAGTCGAAAAAGTAGGCACATTCACAGGTTATTATTATACGGCTACTTTTTCAGGGCAGGTTGCCGCTCCGATTTTATTCGGTATCGTTCGGGTGTTATCCGGTACATATATGTCGCTTTTTTACTTCTGCCCCATCGCCTTTGTCGTTTCACTTCTTTGTATTTTTCAGGTGCGCCACGGTGAGGCTGTCCCCGAAGATGTTATTGAGGAAGCGGCAATTCAGGAAAATTGAAGGCAAAACACTGACGGGTAAATTAATTATTGGAGGATAGACTATGGCAAGCATTATCTCAATTAAAGGGCTGAACAAAGCCTACGGCAGCCAGCGGGTGCTGCGGGATCTTACCCTGGATTACGAGCCGGGTAAGATTATAGGGCTGCTCGGGCCCAACGGATGCGGAAAAACCACGCTTATCAAAATACTGACCGGGCTGATAAATGACTATACGGGCGAGGTTTTGATAGACGGCCACAAGCCGGATATCCACACAAAAAGTATAACAGCCTATCTGCCGGAAAGAACTTATTTGGCGGATTGGATGCGCCCCGTGGATGCCATTAAATACATGGCGGATTTTTACGAGGATTTCGACAAAGAAAAAGCAACCGCTATGCTCAAGACCTTCGACCTGCCGGAAAAGCAAAAAATAAAGTCCATGTCCAAAGGCATGCAGGAAAAACTTCAGTTACTGCTGGTCGTGTGCCGCAACGCGAAGCTTTACGTGCTCGATGAGCCCCTGGGCGGCGTTGACCCTGCCGCGCGGGTTTTTATTCTTGATGTTATTATGAAGAACCTTCCAAAAACCTCAAGTGTTCTGATCTCAACACATTTGATTCACGATGTTGAAGGTATTTTCGATATAGCGCTGATGATCGGCCGCGGCAGGGTGCTGCGCAATGACAAGGTTGAAAACGGTAAAATAGGCGAACAGACAATTGAGGATGTTTTTAAGGAGGTGTTCAGCTATGCTTGGCAAGTTAATTAAGAACGAGTTTAAATCCAGTGCCCATTCGGTTGCGAATATTTATTTGGCAGCCGGGATTACAATTGTTATCATGATGCTTTCCTATGTCGTTAAAATTAAATGGATAAGCACCTTAAGCACGGTTGCTTTGCTGCTGATAAGCGTTATCGCCGTCATTATTACCCTGGTGGCGGTCATCACGAATTTCTATAAAACGCTGTACGGTCAGCAGGGCTATCTGAGTTTCACCCTGCCCGTCAAAAGCGGACAGCTTCTTACCGCAAAAGCGCTTGTTTCATTCGTCTGGATTTTAGTCAGCTATATTATTACAATCGCCATTTGGGTGGGTGTTTATATTTATGCGGCCAAGATGGTCGGCAAGGATACGATGACCGCGCTGAAAACGATGATGCAGATTTTTGCGGGTATGCCGAACGCGGATGTAATAAGGAAAATTTTGATTATTTTCTGTGTAATGGTTTTTGCCCAGATAGCGGTATTTATCGCGGAGGTATATTTCGCGCTGACGCTTGCCAACACAAAGACTTTCCAAAAGATGGGAACGATTTCGGCAATATTTATCTTTTTCGCGGTGTTTATTGTTATGCAGATTTTAGTCGGGACACTTACAAGCGTTGTGCCGATTTCACTTGTCGCCACTGTTGACGGCTTGACGGTTTCATTTACCCAAAGTATGATGAACTCAACAGGAAACCTTACCCTGGGGATTACTGGCTTTATATTTGAGGTGTTTGCCGCCGCCGGCTTGTTTGCGGCTACAGCGTACTTGATGAAAAACAAGATCAACGTAAAGTAGAGCTCACAGAATCGGATAATTCCGGTATGTTGACAGATATCCGCTTGAGAGGCGAGAATTTATGCAGAAATTAGGTGTGTTCGGCGGAGCCTTCAACCCGCCGCACAAGGGACATGTAAGGCTTGCCCGCGACTTTGCGGACAGGCTGTCTCTGTCGAAGGTTATGGTGGTGCCGTCATTTATTCCGCCGCATAAAAGCCCCGCCGGGCTGGCAAGCAGCGAAGACAGATTGGAAATGTGCCGCTTGGCTTTTTGCGGTGATGAACGCTTCACCGTCAGTTCAATGGAAATTGACCGGGGCGGCAAAAGCTATACCTATGACACACTGGTTGAAATTAAAAAGCAAATCCCCGACGCCGAGCTTTTTTTAATTATCGGTTCCGATATGTTTTTGACATTTGAAACCTGGTACCGTTATGAGGACATTTTAAAAATCTGCACGCTTTGCACGGCGGCGAGAGTAAACAATATTACTTTGCAAAACGACCCGATTGAAGCTGTCATATCCGACCTTTCCGCGCTTGAGCTTTGTTCAACCGAATTGAGAGAAATGCGGAATAAGGACATGGACATAAGCGGGTTCGTCGGTGAAAAAGTTGCCAAGTATATCAGCGACAGGGGACTTTACAGTGACTGATTATATCGCACTTGCAGATCAAAAACTGGGGGCGGAACGCTTTCGGCACACACTTAATGTAGCCGAAAGCGCGAAACTGCTGGCGGTAAAATACGGCGCTGACGCGGAAAAGGCAACTCTCGCGGGGCTGCTGCACGATATAATGAAGGACACTTCAAAAGAAGAGCAGTTGTATATCATTGAAAATTCTGGTATAATACTCACCTGTGCCGACAAGGCAAGCCCGAAGCTTTGGCATTCGATAGCGGGCGCCGCTTACCTGCGGGACGAACTGAAAATAACCGATGCGGATATTTTTAATGCCGTGCGTTACCATACAACCGGCCGGGCGGGTATGAGCCTGCTCGAAAAGGTGATATACATTGCCGATTATATCTCGGCGGACAGAACCTACAGCGGCATTGAGGAAATGAGGCGCCTGGCAGAGATCAATTTGGAAGACGCCATGCTCTTCGCGCTGGAATTCTGCATCAATAAGCTTGTTGAAACCGGGAAGGTTATCCACCCGGACAGTGTTGACTGTTACAATGAATTAATCATCAATCGTCAAATAAAAAATAAACAACTATAAATGAAGGAGGGTATTCATGACACCAAAAGAACTCGCGAGGGCAATCGCAAAAGTCCTGGACCAAAAAAAAGCCGAGGATATCAAAGTCATACAGATTACGGAACTGACAATTATAGCGGATTATTTCGTAATCGCCTCGGGTACTTCAAACACGCACACAAAGTCACTTGCTGATGATGTCGAGTTTGAAATTGCAAAGCTCGGTGTGCCCAACCCCCGCCTTGAAGGCAGGGCAACGGGTTGGATACTGATGGATTACGGTTCTGTTCTTGTGCATGTTTTCCAAAAGGAGAGCAGGGAATATTACAACCTTGAACGCCTGTGGTCGGATGCTGTCACAATGGACATTTCTGATATATTAACGGATTAAGGCGGTGGAACCGAATGGCTAACTTCGATTTCAAAATTGCGGAAAAAAAGTGGCAGGACCGCTGGGAGGCAACCGGTGTCTTCCACGCGAAGCAGGATTTTACCCTGCCGAAATATTATTGCCTTGTGGAGTTTCCTTACCCTTCGGGGCAGGGCCTTCATGTCGGGCACCCGCGCTCTTATACGGCGCTCGATGTCGTCGCGCGTAAAAAGCGGCTTCAGGGCTATAATGTAATTTATCCGATGGGCTGGGACGCTTTCGGCCTGCCGACAGAAAATTACGCCATAAAAAACCATGTCCATCCGGAAACTGTGACGAAGAGCAATATTGCTCATTTTAAAAAGCAGCTTCAGTCTCTCGGCTTTTCGTTTGACTGGAGCCGAGAGATAAACACCACCGACCCCGGCTATTATAAATGGACGCAGTGGATTTTCCTGCAGCTTTTCAAAAACGGGCTTGCTTATAAAAAAGAGATGGCCGTTAACTGGTGCACCTCCTGCAAGTGCGTGCTTGCTAATGAAGAGGTTGTCGCCGGTGTCTGCGAACGCTGCGGCAGCGCTGTTGTGCGCAAGGTAAAAAGCCAATGGATGCTTAAAATTACCGAGTACGCCCAAAGGCTGAACGACGATTTGGAGAACTTGGATTATATTGACAGGGTCAAGGTTCAGCAGCGCAACTGGATCGGCCGTTCCACCGGCGCGGAGGTCGATTTTGAAGCCTGCACGGGCGACATCATCTCCGTTTACACCACGCGGCCCGATACGCTTTTCGGCGCGACCTACATGGTCATCTCGCCGGAGCATGAGCTTGTTAACAAATGGACCGGGCTTATCAAAAATATGGACGAGGTGGAGGCTTATATAACCGATTCATCGCGAAAATCCGACTTTGAGCGCACGGAAGTCAACAAGGACAAAACAGGCGTCAAGCTCGAAGGCGTTTACGCCATAAATCCTGTTAACAATGAATCTATCCCCATTTTTATCTCCGACTATGTTCTGGTTTCCTACGGCACCGGCGCCATTATGGCTGTTCCGGGGCATGACACCAGGGACTGGGAGTTCGCAAAAAAGTTTAATCTGCCGATTATCGAAGTTGTCAAGGGCGGAGACATTGAAAAGGAAGCCTTTACCGACTGCGACACGGGCGTTATGGTTAATTCCGGCTTTTTGACCGGCATGAGCGTTGAGGACGCGAAGGCGGCCATTACAAATTGGCTTGATGAGCAGGGTAAGGGCCATGCGAAGGTCAACTTCAAACTGCGCGACTGGGTCTTTTCCCGTCAGCGTTACTGGGGCGAACCGATTCCTATCGTTTTCTGTGAAAAATGCGGCTATGTTCCGCTGCCCGAAAATGAGCTGCCGTTAAAACTGCCGATGGTTGAAAGTTACGAGCCGACAGAGGACGGAGAATCCCCGCTCGCTCATCTGGCCGGCTGGGTGAATACGGTCTGCCCCTGCTGCGGCGGCCCCGCGAAGCGCGAAACGGACACCATGCCCCAATGGGCGGGCTCCTCCTGGTATTTCCTGCGCTACTGTGACCCGTTCAACGACGAAGCCCTTGCCTCAAGGGAATCGCTTGAATACTGGACACCCGTCAACTGGTATAACGGCGGCATGGAGCATACCACCCTGCATCTGCTTTACAGCCGATTCTGGCACAAGTTCCTGTTTGATATCGGTGTTGTGCCCACAAGTGAGCCTTACGACAAACGCACGAGCCACGGAATGATTTTGGGCGAAAACGGCGAAAAAATGTCGAAATCAAGAGGCAATGTAGTAAACCCCGACGATATCGTCAACGAATACGGCGCTGACACGATGCGCCTTTATGAAATGTTTATCGGTGATTTCGAAAAGGCGGCTCCCTGGAACTCCGCGAGCATAAAGGGCTGCAAGCGGTTTATTGACAGAGTCTGGTCATTAAAGGATATCGTCGAAAAGAACGGCGGTTACCGCCCAGGGATGGAAATGCTGATGCACAAAACCATCAAGAAGGTCACCGGGGATATTGACAGCTTGAAGGCCAACACAGCCATAGCCGCGATGATGACTTTGCTCAACAATTTTTACGATTCCGGCAAGGTTACAACCGGCGAATTGAAAACACTTCTATTGCTGCTCAACCCGTTCGCCCCGCACCTTACAGAGGAAATGTGGGAAACAATGAAATTCGGCGGCGTTATAACTGACCAAAAATGGCCCGCGTTTGACGAAGAAAAATGCAAAGAAGATAATGTTGAGATAGTTGCCCAGATAAATGGCAAGGTCAAGGCAAGGTTTGTTGTACCCGCCGAAATCAGTGCGGATGAAGCCATTACGCTTGCTAAAGAAGAGGAAAAAATCGCAGAGGCGATTGCCGGCCGGATTATCGTTAAGGAATTTTATGTCAAAGGCAAACTTGTTAACCTTGTTTTAAAGTAAGGGGCAGTATAAGCAGCCATGGTAACCGGGGAAATCGCACAGACAGTTCCCGAAGAAATAAATTATTGGCAGTTGACAAACAAGCGTGACCTGTTGTATAATAAAAGTCACTAAATGAATAAATGCCCCTGCATAATCGGAGGGAGGGAATAGAATGAGTGAAATCAAAGTTAAAGAAAACGAGTCTTTAGACAGCGCGCTGAGGCGCTTTAAAAAGCAGACTTCGAGGGATGGCACAATACAGGAAGTTCGCAAAAGAGAACATTATGAGAAGCCTTCCGTTAAGAGAAAGAAAAAGTCTGAGGCGGCTCGTAAACGCAAATTCAAGTAAGCAAGAAAGCGGGCTGATGCCCGCTTTCTTATTCGACAAAATACAATATACTTTTTTGAAACATCTTGTTGATTTCTGACAAGATATTCTTCTTTGAGCCGAAAACAATCGATTTGTACAAAATAAACAAATAAAATGGCAAAAACATTGGTGATTATTTTGTTAAATTTTATAAGAAAGTGTTGACATGTGTTGACAAGACTGGTATTAAGATATAT
>Ga0118677_10002952_pt1 | contig 33259 bp, 24 predicted proteins | sample AliMusrvi5mmetaG_FD_86154 | JGI IMG/M metagenome (GOLD analysis project Ga0118677, IMG submission 86154) | reverse complement strand
GAAAAAATAGCAGCCCATAAACTTCTTAACTTGCTGCATTTATTTTCCGAACAATGGGGAGTATCTTATTATGTCACACGCTTAATTATCTTTGTACTCCCGGTTAGTTTGAGTCTGTGATTCATGGGAAAGTCAGACTAAACAACCAGAAAACAGAACAATTCCAATGCATTACAAAATATAGATCCCAAATCACTTATAAAACTTAAGTCCATGAAAAACACGTTTCTCTTGTTAATTGCGCTGCTGTTTACGACATTACTGATTTCAAGTTCCTGTAATGATGTATCTAAATCAAAGGAGGGTGATAAAAAGGTACTCCCTTTTGATGTCACATCAATGGATACTTCAGTAAAACCCTGGGAGGATTTCGATGCATATGCCAATGGAAAATGGGAAAAAAACAATCCGATTCCTTCTACCGAAAATTCATGGGGATCGTTTAACATCCTTGACAAAGAGACCAGGGAGGTAAAACTCAAAGGGATAATCAAAGAACTATTAACCGTTGCAGATCATAAAAAAGGTACAGAAGCCGAACTGATTACAGGCTACTACCGTTCCTATCTTGATACAGTGACCATCGACAAGCGCGGTATTTCTCCGATTATACCCCTTTCGGACAAAATCAGTTCTGTGAAGAACACTGATGAATTGATTGCACTTGCGGGGGAACTTGCCAAATTGAGTATTTCGGGACCATTTGACGCTGGCGTTGGTGCTGATGACCGGAACAGCACGATGAATGCAGTTTTTATGGGACAAAGCGGGTTATCACTGCGAGACCGGAACTATTATGAAAATAAGGATTCATCCATGGTTAAAATCAGAGCTGAATTCGTAAAACATGTGGACAAGATGTTTTCAATGGCCGGATGGAATGTTACCGAGCCCGGTAAAACAATCCTCGATTTTGAAACCAAAATGGCGCTTGTCCAGCTTAAGAATTTCGAAATGCGCGATCCTGTTAAAATGTACAATAAGATTCCATTCTCTGACCTGCAAAAACTTGCTCCGGAGATCAACTGGACAGGGTACTTTCATAACTTTGACTTGATTACCGATACAGTGGTCGTTCAGGATAAGAACTATCTGAAGAATCTCAGCCAAATCGTTAGTGAGACCCCGGTAGATGTAATGAAAACCTATTTCCGATGGCATCTTTTGTCCTCATTTTCAAATGTACTGCCAGCAAACTTCAGTAACGAAACTTTTCATTTTTTCAGTACGGTCATGTATGGCGTAAAAGCCCAACGCCCCCGTGAAGAACGGGCAATAATAAGTGTAAATCGCCGTTTGGGAATGCCTTTGGGAAAACTGTTTGCAGCAAAATATTTTCCTGAATCTTCAAAGAAAAAAGTGATCGATATGATTGAAAATGTGAGGTCTGTATATCGTGACAGGATTGACAAACTAACATGGATGAGCACTCCCACCCAGCTAAAAGCCAAAGAAAAGCTCGCTGCATTTACATGGAAGATCGGATATCCGGACACCTGGAAAGATTATTCAAGTATTGATATTCAACCCGATAAACTGTTCGAAAACAGCATAAATATCACATTGTGGGATCACAATGACATGATTGCCAGAGTTGGAAAACCTGTCGATAAAAAAGAGTGGGGGATGTCGCCTCAAACCATCAATGCTTACAATAACCCGACGAATAATGAGATAGTTTTCCCTGCCGCCATTCTACAACCTCCATTTTTCAATCCGGATGCTGATGATGCAATCAACTACGGTGGGATCATTGCAGTGATTGGTCATGAGATCACTCATGGATTTGATGATCAGGGAGCACAATATGATGGAACAGGTAATCTGCACAATTGGTGGAGTCCTGTTGATGCTCAGAACTTTGCAGCCCTGGGTAAGAAACTGGAAAAATATTTTAGCTCAATAGAAGTTTCCAAAGGTTTTAAAATTGATGGAAAACTTACATTGGGTGAAAATATTGCTGACCTCGGTGGACTTACACTAGGCTACTATGCCCTCGAAAAATCGCTCGAAGGGAAAAAGAAGCCTGAACTGATCGACGGCTTTACCCCTGAACAACGTTTCTTCCTCGGATGGGCACAGGTATGGCGTGAGAATATGACGAAAGAGAGTCTGGTTAGCCAGGTTCAAACCGATCCCCATTCGCCAGCCCACTATAGAATTAATGCCACCCTTCCTTTGATGAAAGAGTTTGGCGATGCATTCGGCAGTAAAAGCGCTGCGGCAGACTCACTTCGTTTGGTAATATGGTAAGATTATTGAAAGGAAAGATTAAGACTATTTTTCCTTTCTGAGTTGGAGTGAATTTTTATAGAGGCTGTATCAAAAGGCAAAAAAATAAACCGCTAAGGTCGCAAAGTCCAATTTTATAATGCTTTAACATAGCGCTTTGCGCCTGTTTCGCGTTCATTGCGGTTAAAAAAAACTTTTAATACAGCCTCGCTTTTAAAAATGGATTAATATCGATTGGGAATTATTTTAAAATTACGAAGGTTCTATTCTGAACCTCTGACTTACAAATAGATCATTTTCCGGGTCATTCCACCGTCTACCGTAATATTTGTGCCGTTTATGAAGTTGTTTCCCTCTCCTGTAAGATAGAGGCAGGCACTCACAATATCCTCCGGTTTACCAACCCGACCGGAAAGGTGCTGATTATGATCAGCCTCATTGAGCTGGTTATAATCGCCAGTCTCAATCCATCCCGGACTGATGCAATTAACCTGAATATGATCGGGTGAGAACGAGGTAGCAAGCGCATGGGTCAAAGATATGATCCCCCCCTTTGAAGCTGCATAAGCCTCGGAATCGGGTTCAGACATATAAGCCCTTGTCGATGCAATATTGACAATTGAGCCACCACCATGGGCACGCATAATCTTTGCCGCTTCACGCGAGCAAAGAAAAACACTGCGCAGGTTGGTATTGATGATCTCGTCCCACTCCTCCACCGTAATCTCGTAAGGTGATTTCCATTTTGAAATACCTGCATTGTTTATTAAAATATCAACAGAGCCGTAAAGCTCGGTGCTTTTGCGGATTAAACGTTCAATCTCTTCCGGACGACTCATGTCTGTCTGGATAAAGGTCGCAGAACCACCAGCCAAAGTAATTGTTTTCTCCGTTTCCAGTCCCAAAGCGGAGACTTTCTCTACAAGAACAACCTTTGCGCCTTTCGAGGCATAGGTTTCGGCAATTGAACTTCCAAGGCCCCTGCCAGCACCGGTGACTATTACAACCTTACCTTTATAACTCATTATTATTCAGCTTTTATCTCTGGCCTTGCCTAACTATTTCCAGAACATCATTTATATTTACTTCTCAGTTTTAACTTATTTCAAAGATAAGGATTATTTATTTGAAGTGTTTTTAGTCCGGCATTATAACCTGGCTTATTCACCATTCACCTTAAATCAGGCCTGATCAGTTCCTCCGCCGTTGAGAAATGTATTTGTCATAAATAAGGTGTATATTTAGTCATTGTTCCTTTCTTCCTGTTGTAAAAACAATTTCTATTCTGATTGTTAAACCTTCACTTAAATCGGGGGAGCTGATCACGATGAAAAACTATTACCTGGGAATTGATATTGGGTCTGTTGCAATTGGAATAGTCGTAATTGACGATTCCAACCTTGTAATCTTTCATTCATACACTTTTCATAAAGGAAAGATCGCAGAAAACTTACTACATGCCTTAGCCGGGATAGCTGTAGACACGATAAAATCCATTGGATATACTTCATCCGGACCTGCAATAATCAACCATGGAGTTTCAGTAGACCCAAGAATTGCCTACATCACCGCGGCTAAATATTTTCACCCGGAAATGGAGGGGTTGTTAATCATAGGAGGTGAGAAATTCGGACTTGCAACATTTGATAAAAATGGGGAGTATCTGAATTATAAATCCAATAGTTCATGCGCTGCCGGAACAGGAAATTTCCTCGATCAGCAGGCCGAACGGCTAAATCTGCACACTATCGGGGAATTTAGCCGAATAGCCTGGGAAAACAAGGGCAGCATTCCAAAGATTGCTTCCCGGTGTGCGGTATTTGCTAAAACCGACCTGATCCATGCACAACAGGAAGGGTTTTCAATCGAAGAGATTTGTGACGGTTTATGCTTTGGTCTTGCCAAAAATATCGTTGATACGTTATTTCACGACAACAAAGTTTCGTACCTCTTTGCAGCCGGCGGGGTCTCTTTAAATAAGGCGGTCATTAATCATATCGGGAAATTACTCGATCAGCAGATTACTGTTGATGAGAATTCAAATCTTTATGGCGCGATCGGAGCGGCAATGAACAGCAGGGAATCTTGCAAATTAATGGAAGGTGATTTGATTCAAATTGAAGATATTGTACATACTGAAAAACCTGAAAAAGAATATTATTATCCACCTCTCAAACTTGAATTGTCAGATTATCCTGATTTTGAATCTCATGAGAAATATCTGTATCATTCGGTTCACATTCCATTCATGAAGCATGTGGAGGTGGATGCCTATATTCGGTTAATGCCGGAAAGCAAGATTGATGTTTTCATTGGGATAGATATCGGCTCGACGAGTACGAAAGCACTCCTTCTCAACAAAAAGAAAGAGGTTATTGCCGGATTTTATACTTGTACCTCCGGGCAACCGCTACAGGCAATCCAGGTAATCTTTGAAGCGATCCATGATTATTCTGTAAAGCGTCAAATTTATTTTTCAATATCAGGTGCAGGAACAACCGGATCCGGAAGAAAATTTACGGGCAAGATAATAGGCGCAGATCTTATTTTAAATGAAATAACTGCTCATGCCAGGGCCGCATTCGAACTGAATCCGGAAACAGATACAATCATCGAAATTGGAGGACAGGATTCTAAATTTACAGTTATGCGCAACGGTATGGTTACCTTTTCGGTGATGAATAATGTTTGTGCAGCAGGGACAGGGAGTTTTATTGAAGAGCAGGCTAAAAGACTCGGATGCAAACTGGATGAATATTCCGCGCGCGTTGAAAATGTGAATGCCCCGATGGCAAGCGATCGGTGTACAGTATTCATGGAGCGTGATCTGAACCATTATTTGATGGCCGGTTATTCCGCGGATGAGATCCTGGCAACTGTTTTACATTCAACACGTGAAAATTATTTCACGAAGGTCGCGGTTCCGGGGTACATCGGGAAAACAATATTCTTTCAGGGAGCTACCGCCAAAAACAGGGCACTTGTTGCCGCTTTCGAACAAAAGCTCAAAAAACCAATCATGGTTTCGAGATATTGTCACCTAACTGGAGCGCTGGGGGTGGCGCTTGAATTGTGTGATCAACAAATTCCCACTTCAAAATTCAGAGGGCTCGATCTTTATGAGAAATCAATCCCGATAAAGTCCGAAATTTGTGAATTGTGCACGAACCATTGTAAACTTAAAATCGCTGAAATCGACGAACAGATTGAAGCCTATGGCTTTTTATGCGGCAGGGATTACAATGGGAATAAATACGTAAAAAACAAATCAATCAATTTTCAGCTGCTCCGAAAGAGGGAGGAACTGTTTAAATTTATTCCCCATTCAAAAGCCACTCAACTGACAATTGGAATTCCTGCAGGTTTATACCTCTATGAGGAGATTCTTTTCTGGCGGAAATTCTTCGATCAGCTCTCAATAAAAACCGTGACAAGTGAAGGGTATCAAACAGCTATCAGGGATGGGAAAAACCTTGCCGGGGCAGAGTTTTGCTCCCCGATCGCAGCCTTGCACGGTCATGTGGATTACCTCCGTAAAAAGGTCGACTATATTTTTCTGCCGGTTTACCTGGATGAGTCGCGTGATACAAAACCAAAAAAACAATATTGCTACTACAGCCAGTTTGTTTCATCGGTGATCACGGCTCAAAAGAACTTTAAGACACCAAAGAAACTTCTCACCCCAATCCTGAATTATTCTCAGGGAGCTCTTTCGCTCCGACTCGAATTGTATCGGATGCTGAATTCGATTGGTTATAAGGAAGCAGGGTTTGTCAACCTGAATATTGCGTATGAAAAGGCGAAGCTAGAGGTTCATCAAATCAAGGAGGAATGGAAAGAGTTATATCCGAGAGAGATAAAAGAGGCAGACGATATCCATATTATGTTGCTGGGTCGTCCATACACCGTTCTTTCGGCCTCAATGAATAATTCGATCCCGGATATTATCGAAAAGATGGGGATTAAGACATTTTTTATGGATATGCTGCCGGATAAACATTCAGAAATATCAAAGGCCGATGACTTGCTAAAGGCTATTCAATGGAAATTTGCCTCAAAAATCCTTCATGCAACAAATCTGGTAGCTAAAACTGAAAATTGTTATCCGGTGCTGATCACCTCCTTTAAATGTGCACCTGATTCTTTTGTAATTGAATATTTCAAGGAAATACTCGACGGCTATCAAAAGCCATATCTGATCCTCCAGCTCGATGAGCATGATTCTGCAGTTGGTTACGAAACCAGGATTGAAGCAGCAATAAGGGCTTTCCGCAATCACCGTGACAGGAAAAATCTCAAGCCGGAAATGGCACTCTACGCAAAAGTGCCCGGGAAAATTCAGGTTTCCGATACGATTACCCCAGTCGCAAAACAGCCATGGCAAACATATTTCCAATCACTGATTCACGAAACATCCCGGATACTCACGACTCACGGTATAGACTTTAAACTCTTCAGAGACCTGATTCAAAATATTGAAGTCGTACAAAATCAATCACTTTCACCCATTTTCAGTGGTGCTGAAAATCTAAAGGGCAAAACACTTCTGTTACCTTTATGGGATCCCTACGTTGGACCTTTGCTTGAAGCAATATTGCAAAATGGCGGAATTGATGCCCGCCTGACACCAAATTCGGATGTGTCGATAAAGCGCAGTCTTAGTTTTAATACCGGTCAGTGTCTGCCATTAAATATTATTGTCCAGAATGCCATAGATTATATTGAGGCTAATGGTCTTAAACCTGCCGATACCGTGCTATGGATTATGAAATCTGATTTATCCTGCAATTTGAGCATGTTTCCACAATTTATGAAAAAATTACTGGATAAGTATGGAAAGGGGATGGAGCAGGTTTCAGTTTATCTGGGTGATATAATCTTTTATGATTTCTCCCTGCCAATTGCTATCAATGCCTATCTTGCGTATATGTTCGGTGGGTATATCCGAAAGATTGGGTGTAAGATCCGTCCTTATGAGAATCAGGCAGGCATTACAGATATAGCAATCATCCAATCACTGGATATACTGGTAAAGGCTTTCCGGTACGGCCTTCCTAAAGATCTGGCCCTTGAAAAAATTGTGGCTGATTTTGCATCGATCCAAACCAAAGGGAGTGCCAAGCCAAAGGTAGCCATTTTTGGGGATGTCTATGTGCGGGACAACGACCTGATGAATCAGGATCTGGTAAAAATAGTGGAGAAGAATGGCGGCGAAGTGATAACGACCCCCTACAGCGAATTCATGAAAATTATAGTGAATACTGTTACGGAGCGGTTTTATAAGAAAGAGCAGTATTCCGATTTTATCAAGCTTAAATTTCTTAAATCTTTGATTCCATTGGTGGAGGAGAGGTACAAAAAATATTTCAATGCGTATAATGGTGAAGCTAAAGCCCTCACATCAGATGAGGCAGACATCTGGCTAAACCGTTTTGGCTTAAATATTCTGCAACGGGGGGAATCGCTTGAAAATATTCTAAAGATTCATGCCATAATCAGCAATCATCCGGATCTCGATCTCTTTATCCAGACCACTCCATCCTATTGCTGCCCGTCGCTGGTTACTGAAGCAATGTCCTCCAAAATTGAGGAGATTACCGGCGTCCCCGTAGTAACGATTGAATATGACGGGACAGGCGGTATGAAAAATGAAGATATTATTCCGTATTTAAAGTATCGGAAGAAGAAATAAGGTAATATATGTCATTCAAACCTTCTGAAGTACAGCACTAATTCATGATTAATTATCGGATTACCGCAGCTAAGCCCGTGGTCTCTGGAATCAAGTTCATAAAGGTCACACGATCCCCCGGATTTTAGAATATACTTTTGAAAATCTCTGGAAAATTTCTCCTGAACAATCGGATCGTCAATCCCATGCCAAATCTTTACCGGTACAGGGTAGGTTTTGAAGGTTTCTTTAATGCCGGGGGTCACATTTCGGAGCATTGGATTCCATCCTGCAACCTTTTCACTTTCCCAGGTTTTTCCGCTCCTGTCGTTAAATTCAAAGACATTTGCAATCGCTTGTCTCGTGGTTGGTAACCACGGGTGCTTCCACGCCTGACTATATAAATCGAGAACGGGACTGAATAAACCCTTAGCCAAAACTATTTCAGGATGTATAAATATGCATTAAAAGCCGACTGTACAACCATCGGGCCCCCCATATTTTCGACCGATTCCCCCCCATTTACATCAAAAATTGCGTATCCATTGGCTAATAGGGTATCAACCAATGCATAATTATTCAGGAACCATTGGTCTGAAGTAACACCACCGCCTGCTCCATGGGCACAATAGATAAGCCTTGTTGGTTTTCCTGAAGTTGAATAGCCTGGTGGAAGCTTAAGACTTGCCTGATCAGTATAAGTCGTTTCTGAACCCTTATCCTCGGACTTTTCAAGGACCCAGGCAGAAATATGAATCTTAAGCGGAACTGAAAAGTGAATATCAGTTGAATTGTCTTTATTCCGTGACTGACATGACCCGTCAGGCAAAAAGAGACCTAAGAATACAAGGAGTAGTAGTTCTCTCATTTGACAAACCTTAAAATATTATCACAACCTTAGTGAAATTTTGCGTTCTCCAGCAATATCACCCTTGCCGGATCGTTGGTTTTAAAATGGCTGAAATCGTACCCGATATTCGAAACAACAGGATTACAAAGACCGATTACGACCTTTGCAGGGAAATAGGATTTACCCTCAAAGGTGAAATCCTGAATGAACCGGTACCACACGTTATCCATCAGATGTTCGGTATTATAATTGGTAATCAACAGGTTATGACCGGGGTTGAATACAACCGGATAGCGGCAACATTCGATCTCAAGGGTCTGAATTGAACTGCTATGGTGACTAAACTCCGAGAGCATACCCACATTACAACAGACAATCTGCACATCCTGAGCCACAAAATGTTCACTAAATTTAATTCCATAGTCGTAACCTCCGATCCGGATCAAACCGATCTCAATCTGGGCGTGATTATCTACTTTTGGTGTTACAAGGGCAGTACTTCCTGAGTGTGTAGGATCGGGAATTGAACCAAGCGGGCTTTGGGTAGTAATCAGGATATTATCGAGGTAACATTTGGATGCATACTGCAGGTTAATTCCACCCAACGCATTTTTTATCTGCGCAGTATCACCAACCTGGGTAGTAGAGGTCCTGATTCCGAGGTTATAAAAATAGGGTGTTGTGTAATTCCATTGTGACCACCCCTTTCCTGTGCCACGTACCATTCCAACGACAAAACTGGTTGAATCATTGGTAATGAGGGTAGACAACAATATCGAGCCATTCATCGAAGGGATTGTCTTTATTAGTCCCTGTAATTCAAACTCAGGGGCCGACTCCCCTTTGAAGGTTACTGTAATCGGGTGCCTTAAATCGTTGAACGGAACATACAACTGTGAACCACACCTCTGATGTCCGACAGAATCGATAACGGGTCCGGAAATCCTGTAGACCCCTGCCGGAAAATAGACGACTCCACCACCTTTTTCTGCGGCAGCATTTATGGCCGACTGGATCGATTGGGTATCGTCAGACTGGTTATCTCCTTTTGCACCGAACTTTTTCACGTTGAAATTATACTCAGAGCTAACGTCAGGATGATTCTTTAAAGAGTAAATCATTGCCAGACATAGTACAAGTGTCAGGGTAAGGAAAAAAAGAATTCCGTTTTTGAGGTTTATCATTTCAATGTTTCAGTTTTTCGGATGTAAGTTCCGGAAATTTTTCCAACAGGTTTATTAATAAAGCACAGGTCGATTAATTCCGGTCATTGAGAGAAACCAATAGCCGGGCAAACAGCGCTAATAAAGGAATCAAAAACCTGTAAATCAAATTATCTGAATTAATTGACTGAATATTTATTCCATTTCTACTCCTCTGTCACCTTTTTTAAATTATCGTCAGGAATCCTGTCAACCAGGTAATTATAAGGATCAATCCCTGCCTGGTAAGGCTTTTCATTGACACGGAATGTAAACACATTTTCCTTATTGGTTAGTTTCATCCGTTTTATTAGCAATGGATTACCGAGGTTTTTCTTGCTCTTGGATTCCGCAAAAATCCCAATATCAATATAATCTGCAAGTGCGATATTATTCTCCTTTCCCAACGAATCGGACCGGAACTTTTCGGAGGTGGTATTAAAGGTCACTTCATACTGTTCACCCACTTTTTTATATTTTGCGTTAACGGTCCGGTTCGAAAAGAGTGTGATATTTTCAAACATATCGCCGATCAGATATTGTAAACTGTCCGGAGTAACTTTTCTGAAAGCTCTTACCGCGGAAAGCGACGTTGGATAAGGGGGTTGTTTATAGGCAAATGAATCAATCATGGTACGTAATGCACCGTTAACTTTATCTTCACCGATCATCTCCTTCAGGTAATACATGATCACACTCGCCTTTTGATAATGGATATAAGACTGCGATTCAGATTTCATTAACGGGCGTTCAGCCTCAAACTCGGAGCTTCTTCCCCGCAGATAGCCATCCATTTCATACTTGAGGAATTTCTTCATCTTATCTTTTCCATACTCCTTCTCCATTACCATCAGAGCCGAATACTGGGCAAATCCCTCGCTCATCATTTCACTCCCCTGCATGTTTGCACCGCACAGCTGATGAGCCCAGTACTGATGCCCCATCTCATGTGCCACAACATAATATACCTGGTCGATATCGTCAGTGGTAACCTTCCGCAAATCGGTGATAAAACCGATCCCTTCACTATAGGGCATCGTTCCGGGAAATGCCTGCGCAAAACTGGCATACCTCGGAAACTCAATGATTCGGCATTGCTTATGATAATATTTTCCAAAATTCTGAGTATAGTATTCCAACGATTTCTCCAGGCTTTTCAGCATATTAGGAACATTGTACTCATGGGCTTTGATATAATACACTTCAAGATCAATGCCGTTCCATTTCTTCCGGGCAACTTCATATTTTGCCGAAATAAAGGAGTAAAAATCAAGTGATTTCTGATCCAGTTTATAGTTAAAATAACGCTTCCCATCGGCTTCCCACGATTTAACCAGGCTTCCCGGAGCAATGGCTATCTGATCAGGAGTGGTGCTGATAGTCGTATTAACCTCTACCCAGTCAGCATCGTGATTGATGTAGGTATTGGCCCGTGTTGCCAGGTCGTTTTCATTGAGTTTCGGCATCCGGAAGCGAACCGGTAATTTTAATTTTATCCGTTTGTTTTTGTCACTAATTTCATAATTTTTATCATAACCAAACGATGGGACAATATTGGAGTTGTTGAAGAATGTACCGTTTTGGGTAAGTTGGGTAAATGATACTTCGTTCTCGAAACCCCGGGTTATGCGCGAAACGTCAAATCTGATCTGCACCGAATCGTTCGGTTGCAATGGATTAGCTAGCGTATAAATCCGGTAATCGAGTCTGGAATCCTTTAATTTAAGGGTACTTCCCTTGATTGAAATATTAACAGAATCAGGAATTTGAGGCATCGTAAAGTGCAATTCCGTGATCGGCTGGCTGGAAATATTCCTGGCCCAGGCATCTATGGAGGCTTTCATGCTCCGCTCGTTAGGCATCAGATCGATAGCGTAATCGTATTTGTAAAAACGCGGCTGAACTAAATGTTCATATTGCTTGTACGATTTTTCATAATCAACCTGCTTGTTTTCCTGCTCCTTCTCCGAGTCGTATTTATTCAAAATCTTCGTGTTATGATAGACAAATCCGGAACAAAGGATAAAGGCAAGTACTGTCAGCCAGATTGCTACCTTATTCTTTGAAAATATAAATTTAGCATTGTTCGACCTTTTCAAGAAGCCGATCTCCTCGCCCCGGATGTAAAAGGCATAAATCACAAATCCAATGAGAATTGAGAAAATAATCCAGTAAAGATTAAACCAAAATGCAGAAGGGACGAAAGGACCATACCCGTTCATGTCGGAATAAGTGAGATTTGGTGTTATCCCAAATTTCACCATATTGGTATTTATCCGTAATAAACCCCAGATAAATGAGTTGAGAATCACAAAGGTCACAAAAGCAAAGTAAGCAATGTACCGGTTATTGATCAAATAATGAAAGAGCAAAGCTAGGATTACCAGAAATGAAAATGAGAGTAAATCCAGAATCAGCAGCGACTTGAAGTAAACGTCCAGTTGGTAGCGGTGATAACCAAACGCTGTTTGGGCGATAACCCCAATAAGAATTGTGCAACACAGAATCAGGGCGATCGAAGCCACCATGGCCACCAGTTTTGAAACAAAAAGCAGCGAGGTTTGAATAGGCGTGGCGTCCTGCATCTCGTTGAATTTTGAGTCCCGCTCTTTCCAGACCAGTACGCCTGAATAAAACGTTATGATCGCGATCAGGAATAAATAAAATGATCCCTGGATAGCAGAAATAACATCGTAAGTAACCGGATAGTGATCGGTTCCATAACGGCCTGTAAAAGTGGTCAATGATGATATCAGGTTGATCATCCCGATCAAAACAATGATAATAAAAGTTGGATTTTTAATCACTGCTTTGGTCTCAAAACGGATCAGATACCATAATCCGGATAGTGAAAATTTACCCGCATAGTTGGATGAGAAATTTGGTTTAGGAAAATTCACCGGAGATGCTTTGAGCTCCTCTTTCTTCTCCTTTTTCGCCTTTTGATTTTTTGTGCTGAATGAGAATTTAAAATACCCCGCTACCAGGATCAAACCGCTTAATCCCATCCAGATCATCCGGTTATATAAAAACGAGCCGATTAACGGCACTGCGTGCATGTTCTTCTCGTCTACAGTCATGTATTTGGCTACAATATTTTCCGGACGAAAACCAAACGGATCCAGTATATTGGCAAGCCATTCCTTTTCAAGATCGCGTGTAAAACCGGCAGAGACAACATAAAACACAAGGATCAGCATCGCACCGACGAACGAAACGGTATTACTCCTGAAAATAATGGCCAGCACATATAAAAATACCGCTGCAATAATTGTATTCGGAATTCCAAAACTTAGTATTCCCTGCAGGTGGCCACTCCAGATGATATCTCCAAATCGTTCAGCCTGAGCCCATGGCATCAGGGGACCAATCAAGGCGCCGATTGAAACGCCCAATAAAGGCAATATGGCAATTGAAGTGGCGCCGATGAATTTGCCGAAGTAGTAATCCGACTTTTTGATGGGTGATGAAAACACAAACTGATACATTCCATGCGCAAAATCGCGGTTAGCTGACGCATTCATAAATGCCGTGGTCATCAGCAAGCAAACCAGTGACATCACCCCATAATAGGTTTGAATAACATAAGGGGCATTTTTATGGACACTTCCCACACCTCCGCCTATTGTAACATTATCGGATGAAACGGCACCCATCACCAGCATTGTGTTGATGAATAAAAAGATCCAGGTCATTGGAGAACTAAGCCACAACTTCCATTCGTGTCTGATAAATTTCCACATGAGATTTCAGTTAAACCAGTTCATTGAGGTTGGCAAAAAATACATCTTCAAGATTCTCTTCGGCTTTTGTGAAACCGTTGTCGAGGTCTTTAGCCGAGAAGGCATGGATCAATGGTTTTCCACCCACAAGTTTGCTCGAAATAATCTTATACTCATTTTGGAATTGCTGCAGTTGAGCTTTCTCAACCCGTCGTTCCCATACCTTCCCTTTAATTTGCAACAATGCATCATCGGTATTTCCACTAAATAATACCCTCCCTTTATCAACAATAGCCATTTGTGTGCAGAGTTCCCTAACATCCTGCACAATATGTGTTGAGAGGATTATAATTATATTTTCGCCAATTTCACTCAGGATATTATAGAAACGATTTCGCTCACCCGGATCCAGACCGGCAGTCGGCTCATCCACAATTACAAGCCGTGGATCGCCAATCAGACATTGCGCAATACCAAAACGCTGGCGCATACCACCACTATAACTGCTCACCGCTTTTTTCCGGTGATCATAAAGATTCACCTTATTCAACAAATAGTTGACCATCTCCTTCCGTTCACCACCATTTCCGAATCCTTTCAAAAGCGCCAGATGATCCAGCAGATCAATGGCTGAAGTGCGCGGATAGACCCCAAATTCCTGAGGCAAATAGCCCAATACTTTCCGGATGGCATCCTTATCATTCAGAACATCGGTGTCGCCAAGCATAGCTGAACCACTGTCAGCATCCTGAAGTGTTGCCAATATTCGAATTAAGGTCGATTTCCCGGCCCCGTTGGGTCCCAACAGACCGAACATTCCCTTGTTGATTGTAAGTGACACATCAATTAGTGCGCGCACTCCGTTTCCGTACTGTTTGTTTAAGCCATCGATTTTTAAGATCATATTTTGAGGATTTTAGGTTATTAGACGATTTCCGGGAAAAATTCTCCTAACATACACTTTCTCATCACGCACAGTCGCCAAGCCTTACTTCTTTCTTATGGTCTTTACTCCACCAGTTGGCGGATTGCGTGAGTTTATAAGTTTCACTCAGTTCGCTCCTATTACAAGGGTTATCTGATTTGAGGTTGGAGTTTCACAACTCCCGAGTACGTTGTATGATTTAAATCATTTTACCTTTAACAAATATACATGATTTCAAGCTATTTATATTGCACTTTACCTGGCAACCTTTATCTTTAAAACTGTAAATGAACCAGCAGCAAAATCATAATCGAAATCCTTCGAGAATTTGGTATATATGGATTGATTAGGTGAAATTTTTAGTGGTTGATCGAATGAATTTTCATCTTTTAAATTAGCAGAAGACAACGTAACAACTTCACCCACGGGTGACACGCTTGCACTATTATTGATTTTCAGTGAGGTATGCCATGGTGTTTCATCTGCATTGACTACCTTAATTATCACTTCTCCGTTCTTTTCGTCGTACCCGGCAACGGTGAACTGATGCAAAGCTGTAACCGATTTATAATGGATCACCTCTTTCCCTTCAATCCATAGTGTTACATTCTGGTTGGATCTGACAATTTTCAGGTTATACCATTTATTGGTTTCAACCGCAAAAGGGAGTTGTTCCGAAACAATTCCTACGGTTTGTCCACCCTCGATCCGTTCCATCGCTGCCAGGGTATTTCCCCATCCTCCGATATTGAACAGGTAACCTTTTTGATTTTCGTCAGACAATCCAAAATAAATCAGGAATCCTTCATTACCATTTGTCTTTCGGGCTTTTAACTCAAAAGTATAATCACCCGAATAGGGCTGCCGGTTGCAAATAGCCTGGGTCATATCAAGTTTTGAACTCTGGGAAAGGAGTGTATCCGTAATAGCCCATTCGCCATTGTGCTTTTCCCATTCCCCTTTGGCAGGTTGAATGACCTTATTATCCGAAGGTGTTATCTTAAAATCTTTAAATTCGGCTTGAGTCTGCCAGGTACCCACGCCAAAGTAGCCATCCGCAACCAATGGTACGGGCTTATCGGGACGGGGGATAATACTGGTTACCAGATTATAAGTTGGCCTGTTTTCAGAAACCATTTTTTGAACATAATAAGATGTCCGGCCGACAACCTGCATATTATCGATCCAGATCAGGTTTACAGGCCATGTCCTATCATTGCGGTTTTCGAACAGCGGGGCATAGGAGGCCATTGTAACCAGGTCGCTGTTGCGTTCCATCCCGGTGATAAACGCAGCTTCACTTAGCGCTGCGAGCATATTTCCGCCACCAACCCCCTGATTACAGGCATATTCACCGACGTATATTTTGTGTTCTCCTCGTGGTTGCTTATCGAAGATTGTTGAATTTTTAAAGAAAAAATCGGGGGCTACATACCAGTGTGGATCGATCATATCTGTTTTGGCGATTTTCTTTACCTCATTGCCAATCCCATGATTTGAAATCAGCGTGAGTTGCGGATATTTTGATTTGATCGCCTTATAAAACAAGTCGAAACGGGCATTATAAACAGCTCCGTGGTTCTCATTCCCGATCTCAATAAATTGTAAGGGAAACGGGGCAGGATGTCCGGATGCTGCACGTTTGGCGCCCCAGGCAGTGGTGGGATCTCCCAGCGCATATTCGATTGCATCAAGCACATCATTGATATAATACTGAACTTCGCTCTCCTTGCAGGCATCCCCGCTACGGGCCTGGCAGCCCATGCCAATATTACAGACGAACATCGCTTTGGCGCCAATATCTTCACAAAACTGCAGGTGCTCATAATACCCATAACCATAAGTACTCCGGTATCCCCACGTGCTGTATTCTCCACTGCGTGTCATCGGATCGCCCAGCGTTTTCTTCCATTCGAAACGATTACCAAGAGTGATTCCCTCAACGACACATCCCCCCGGCCAACGAACAAATCCGGGATGAAGCGCTTCAAGCATTTCTGCTACATCAGGTCTCATACCATTCGGCCGGTCTTTGAATGTCTTCTCCGGGAAGAGGGAGACATAATCAACCCCAACTGTACCGCTGCCATCGAAGCAAAGGGCAAGCTTCGCTTTTGGATCTGTCTGATCGGGGCCAATCTCCACTTTGTACTCTTGCCAGCCTGCACCTTCTTTAAGCGCCACTGGCAAAGCAGCCAAAGAGCTACCCGTTGCTGAGATCAGACAAGCTTTTAGTTTTCCCTTATAATTTGAAGTGCGCAAATAAAATCGCAAATTATACCGTTGTCCCTGCTTTAGCCCTATACCCCAGAATCCACTGTTTATAAGCATAACATGCCCGGCAGAATAAGGTATTGCAATTTGAAGGGAGTTGGGTGCCGCCACATCAAGCGGGGTGCTTTTGGTCAGTTTCATCTGAGCCTTATCTTTACCTTCAGACTCAATAGACCATCCGGGTATCGGATCGTGATTCCAGTGGAATCCCTCATTTTTGATCACTCCGGTAAGATGATTTTTCACAGGAGCAGGATAGAGTTTATCCCCGTTTACGGTATATCCTGCCGGATACTCTTTTTCTTCAAAACCACGATTCTGCAAAAGCTCGCCATAAAGACCACCCTCGCCGGCATGGTTAATCTCTTCGAAGAATACCCCGTACATATTTGGCGAAACATCAGCCCCCTTATGAGAAACATCGATAACGATCTCTCCTTCAGGTTGTGGTTTGGGGTTACACGAAATAAGTAAAATAGCAGTAAAGAGTGAAGGAATCAGGAACTTTTTCATACATGGGAGATTAGAAAAAAACGCAAAGTAATCTATATTTTAGGAGCTAAGTAATAGGAAAGAAATAATGTACTAAAATAAATTTCATATTTAGCATTTATGACCTCTCTAATTCTCCCCAAAGGGGATACCTTTTATATTCATAATGAAATGCTTACTCCATGCGCCCCTCTTTTGGAGGGGTTGGGGGAGGTCAAGCTAAGAAAAAAATAATTACTCCAAGAACAATCTATCTCACTTAGCTATAATGCAATAAGACATATTTAGAAAGCAAATTAAACTTTGCATCTTAGCGACTTTGCGTGAGGTTTTATATACAGTAAGATTGCCCTACTTTCACAGTGTTATCTGTTTTGAGGTTGAAGTATAACAACCCAAAAGTATTTTGAGCGTGATGAAAAAGAATTTTGCCGGGAATAAATTAAATCGGCACCGACCACACAAAAATACCTAACAGAAGGACGGCGACACCGCAAACAACGATCAAGAGTGAATTAAGCCTGCTAATCTCAATCGGATTTGGGTTGTCACTTTCGGAGAACGTCTCACGCAATACATAAAAATAGTAGTAAACACCAATGATCGCCATAACAATTGCAAAGATGGATATTGCGAGATACCCCTGGCTGATTGATAAAATAAAAACGCGGTATTTAGCCAGGAATCCGGCAGTTGGTGGCAGACCGGCCAGCGACATCAGCAGGATCGTCATAAAGACAGCCATCCAGGGCTTCTGTTTATACAATCCGCGAAAAATGGAGAGTTCTTCCAGACCACTTGAGGCCCGTTTCATATAGATAAAAATGATAAATAACGGCACAGTGGCCAGGGAGTAAACAAAGGTGTAATAGAGAAGTACAGAGGCTGAGGAGTCGTGTTGAGAAAGCATTGCAAGCATCATAAAGCCCGTATGAACGATTGCGGAATAGGCCAGTAACCGTTTAAAATTGGTTTGTCTCAAAGCTGCCAGATTTCCCACAAGCAATGAAAGCATTGTCATCACCCATAAGGTTTTTTCGAGTGGGCCGGGCAATGGAAGCAAACCCATACCTAAGAGGCGGTAAAAAGCTGCGAAACCCGCTGTTTTTACCACTGTTGCCATAAATGCAGTAACCAGTGTGGGTGAGCCTTCGTAAACGTCGGGGCTCCAGAAATGGAAAGGGGCCACTGCAACTTTAAAGGAAACGCCAATCAGGATAAAGAGGAGGCCTACCATTAACATCGGAGGGAGGTGACCATTAAACTGGGCGATGTATGTCTTGATTTCCGGGAGATAAAAGGTTGCTGATGCGCCATAAACCAGCGCAATACCAAAAAGAAAAAATGTAGTTGCAAAAGAGCCCAGTAAGAAATATTTGAACGAAGCCTCGTTTGAGCGGAATGAGCTTTTCTTTCCTCCTGCTAAAATATATAACGGAATGGACAGGATCTCTATTCCAAGGAAAAGCATAATCAGATTCGAAAAAGAGGTCATCAGAAAGGCACCGGTAAGAGCAAATATCATCAGTGCATATTGCTCTGCCACATGGTGTTCCATCCGTTTGTAATAATTTACTCCAAACAGGAAGATCAGGATCGTAATAATAACCATCGACACATTAAATGCAATTGAAAAATTGTCAATGATCATCATGTCATGAAAATATTTCGATCCCAGGTTCCAGTCCTTTATTGAAAGAAACATACTGATCAGCAAGCCTGTGATAGCAACCGGCGCCAGGATTTTTTTGTTATTTGCAAAACCCAGGTAGAGGACGATGATCCCAAAAACTGTTAATAAAATTAATGCGCTCATTGGCTAACGATATTCAATTTGTTTCTAATAGATACGATTACTGGATCAATCAGGGTACACCTAATTAACCGGTATCAGATTCTGCATGGCTTTTACCGATTCTTCAACGAGGTTCAAAATAGGTTGCGGGTAAATTCCAAGTATTAATATTAAAGCAATCAACGGAATCAGGACGAAAAAATCGAGGGCCCTGATATCTTTTACCTTTATATATGCCGGGTTAATATCTCCAAGCATAATGCGCTGATAAGCATAAAGCATATAAATGGCACCCAGAATCATAGTACTACCTCCCAAAATTGCGAACCAGATTGAGAATTGCGCAAGTCCCGTAATAATTAAAAATTCCCCAACAAAACCGGCAGTAAGCGGAAGTGCGATGGAGCCCAGAACAACAATAAGCAAAAGAATTGCCATATTGGGAGCCGCATGTTTTAAACCACCCATCTGTGGCAATTCAAGTGTACCTGTTCTTTCCTGAACAAGATGCACCACATAAAAAAGAGCTACTATCGTTACTCCATGGCTGATCACCTGAAAAAAGAGACCCTGAAGTGAATAATAATTCAAAACAAACATGGCTGCTGCCATCAGTGAGATATGGGCCATGGATGAAAAGGCAATCAACCGTTTGATATTGGTCTGACGGAACGCAATAACCGATGCATAGACGACCCCGATAAGGCACATGATTATTACCGTATTTTGCCAGTACACAACCCCTTGTGGGACAATAGGAAAGAGAAAACGGAGTGCTCCGTAAATACCCATTTTTGTCAGAACTCCCGCAAGAATCATCACCCCCTGTTTGGATGCCATGGTATAAGTGGATGGTTGCCAGGTATGAAAAGGAAAGACTGGCATCTTAATTGCAAAAGCGACAAAGAGGATCCAGAATAACCAGGTTTGGGTGGCTGCAGGAATATGCAACTGATTAAATGCCGAGAAATCGGTCGTATGGATTCCCGGTGTTAAGGTAAACAGATAGATAATTCCGAAAAGCAGGAATAAGCTTCCTGTTAAAGTGTATATAAAGAACTTTAAGGTGATTGCCCTGCGGTTTTCGCCACCCCAGAGGAGCAAAATAAAATATACAGGTATCAGGGTCAGCTCCCAGAAGATGTAAAACAGAAAAGCGTTCTGAGCTAAAAAAACACCTAATAAGGCCGATTGAGTAAACAGGATCAGAAAATTTAGTACCGGAATTTTGATATGGGCACGTGTAAATCCTGAAAGGATAATAAACGGGAAAAGGAGATTTGTCAATAATATCATAATCAAACTAATCCCATCAAACCCCAACGAAAATTGGGTTCCCATAAAATGGCTCCAGTTCACGGTATAGGATGCGGAGGGGACCGAGATTATAAGCCCCAGTGTAATCAGCAAATTTACAATCGCCGAGGTTAATGCAATTATTCGCACAGTGGCCGGATTCCTGAGAAGTAAAAGAAACAGACCTGTGACTATGGGCAGTAATAGTATAATCAGCAATATCATAGGGTCAGACGATTAAAATAAAGATGATAAATAAAAGAATTCCGCCTACCATGGCAAAGAGATAAAAACTCATATTTCCTGCCTGCAGTTTACGCGCCAGACCCCCTAAGCGGGAGGTCGCAGTACCAATTCCATCGACAGCAGCATCAAGAACCTTATTTTCTACATTATAAAAGAAAAAGTCGGAGAGGAAACCAAATGGTCTTTCAAATAGGGCTGTATATATCTCATCGATATAAAATTTATTTGTTATCGCTTTGCTGAAGGAAGATAACGATTTGGAATCTTCTGCAGGAATTATTGCCTTCTTAACATAGGTACGGTAGGCCAGTAAAATAATCAAACCTAACAGTGCTAAAGAGGATATGATCAAACCTATTTCGGTAGAACCAGCGAGTTCTTCAGTAACTTTGGAAATGATTGCGCTATGCAGAAATTCACCCAGACCAGACTTTCCTCCGAATAGCTCAGGGATATTGAGGAATCCGCCAAAAACGGAAAGAATGCTTAGAATGATCAATGGTATTGTCATTACGCGGGGTGATTCGTGCGGATGGGCGGAACTTAATCGTTGATCTCCAAAGAAAACGAGGTACAAAAGCCGGAACATGTAAAAGCAGGTGATCAGCGCGCCCCCCAATGCTAAAACGTAGAGTACAGGATTATTTTCAAACGCCTTCGTAAGGATAAGATCTTTACTAAAGAATCCTGAGAACGGAGGGATTCCACTGATTGCAAGTGTCGCTGCAAGAAAGGTAAAATAGGTAACTGGCATCTTTTTCCTCAGGCCACCCATCTTGCGGATATCCTGCTCGCCTCCCATTGCATGGATAATACTTCCTGCGCCAAGGAAGAGTAGCGCCTTGAAAAACGCATGTGTCGTAAGATGAAAAACTGCCGAGGAATATGCTCCCAATCCGAGTGCCAAAAACATATAGCCCAATTGCGAAACAGTCGAATAAGCGAGAACCTTTTTAATATCGTTCTGTCGCAAACCGATCACTGCAGCAAAGATGGCAGTAGCCAAACCAAGGCCAATCATGATATTGAGTGTAATCGGAGCAAGATTGTATAAAATACTTGAACGGGCAATCATATAAATACCTGCAGTAACCATTGTCGCTGCATGGATCAGCGCCGATACCGGAGTAGGTCCGGCCATTGCGTCTGGCAACCAGGTATATAAAGGGATCTGCGCACTCTTGCCAACCGCACCAACTAATAAGAGAATGGTTATCAGTGTTATCAGGGGAGCCCCTGCCTGCAATGTTCCGGCTTGTGCAAATACTTCAGTAAAGCTTACCGATTTAAAGGTAAAGAACAAAAGGATGATTCCAAGGATAAATCCAAGGTCGCCGATCCTGTTCATTACAAAGGCTTTTCTCGCGGCATAATTGAATGCAGGATTTTTGAACCAGAAACCAATCAGCAGGTATGAACAGAAGCCAACCCCTTCCCAACCAATGAAGAGTATCAGATAATTTGCCCCCATTACAAGTAACAACATGCTAAAGGTGAACAGGTTCATCTGTGCAAAGAACGAGTTTACCCGTTCATCACCGTGCATATAGCCAATGGAGTAAATATGAATAAGTGCACCGACACCCGTAACAATCAACATCATCGTTATCGACAGGTGATCGATCAGAAAAGCAAAAGGGATCTTCATATCGCCTGCGGAAATCCAGTTAAACAGCGTTACAGTAACAGAATCCTGGCCGGAAGAACGGAGCGAAAAGAATAAAAAAACCGCTGTTATAAATGAAAAAGAGACAAGCGTGCTGGCAATAATACCCGCCTGATTATTTTTTAAGCGGTTTTTAGCGAGTCCGGTTATCAAAAATCCCAATAAGGGAAAAGCCGGAACCAGCCAGGCAATTGTGGAAATTAAAGCTACCATTTCAACCGGTTCAAGAGGTTAATATCTACTGAATCAACATTTCGTTTCATCATCACAATAATCGATAAGCCAACAGCAACTTCGGCCGCAGCAACAATCATAATAAAAAACACAAATACCTGACCTGCAGGATCCGAATGATACGCAGAAAAGGCTGTGAGCAAAAGATTTACAGAATTGAACATCAATTCGAGGCACATCAGAATGGCAATCGTATTTCTCCGGAATAGTACCCCCATCATCCCGATGCTGAAAAGGGCTACGCTCAAAAAGACGTAATTTTCAAGTGGAATGAGCTGTATAGCGGATGAGATATCTTTCATTTTTTTTATTTATTATATTTTTGTTGTAGAGGCGCAAGATTTTACGCCTCTACAATATATTTTATACGTCTTTCTTTCCAAACATCATGGCACCTACCATCGCCGAGATAAACAGGATGGATGACATTTCAAAGGGGAGCAAAAACTCGTTAAACAACACTTTCCCAATCCCTGAAACCAATCCAAAATCGCTGGCAAACGGATATTTGGCATGGATTTCGAAAGTCTGACGTGTTGCAGCAAGCAGTACAAGAAAAAATATTCCTCCTGTAATCACTGCAGAAACACGGGTTACTGTCGATTTACGAAGAATAATGGCCTTATTTAAATTAAGGAGCATAATCACGAACAGAAATAATACCATGATCGCCCCCGTATAAACAATGACATGAACCACTGCCAGGAACTGCGCATTCAAAAGGATGTAGTGACCAGCCATCGCCAGAAAACAAACAATCAAATAGATCACATTATTGATTGGACTCTTGGAGAAGACAACCAGTAAGGCGCAGATGATCATTATTGCAGAGAGCAGGTAAAATAGAAAGACCATTTTAGAATTGTTTTAAAGTCAAATTTATTTGTTGTGTGCGTACCGCTTTACCGATTTGAATTGATGTACCGCTTCGGTTTGACGGGCTGAAATATCAATCCGCAAATTCAGATCCAGCGGTTCAACAAGGATATCTTTCCCGTAAACAAAAGGTTTGCGCTCATATTGCGATGCCACTATCCTGTCTGTCAGAAATATAGCCTCCTTCGGACAGGCATCCTCACAATCCCCGCAGTAGATGCAGCGAAGCATATTAATCTCATAAACAGCAGCATATTTTTCTTCGCGATAGAGGTGTTCTTCACCCGGTTTACGCTCAGCTGCACGCATTGTAATCGCTTCAGCCGGGCATGCCACAGCACATAATCCGCAGGCAGTACACCGCTCACGCCCCTCGTCATCACGTTTTAAAACATGTTGTCCGCGATAGACCTTACTGAACTCTCTCTTCTCTTCAGGATAATTGATGGTTGTCTTCTTACCGAAGAAATGACGAATCGTAATGGACATCCCCTTGATGATTGCAGGAATATAGATCCACTCCAGAAAGGTCATCTTCTTGTCCGAAACCATCTTCGATCTGTTTGTTAAATTTTGCATGGTCTTTCGGATTACTTTAATTCGGTGAAGAAATAATAAATTCCTGTGGCCAGGATGTTGAACATCGCCAATGGAATCAACCCCTTCCATCCCATATTCATGAGCTGATCATAACGGAAACGCGGCAGCGTCCAGCGGATCCACATGAACAGGAAGATCATACTGAATATCTTGAGGAAGAAGAAGAAGGTCCCAATAAAGGTGGCTGTATTCATGGATAGTCCAAGCTGATCAATAAATGGCATGTTATAACCACCAAAATAGAGGGTGGCGATAACCGCGGATGAGATAAACATATTGATATATTCAGCAAACAGATAAAAGCCAAGTTTCATTGAACTGTATTCGGTGTGATAACCACCGATAAGTTCGGTTTCGCATTCGGGAAGGTCAAATGGGGCACGGTTCGTTTCTGCAAAAGCACAGATCAGGAAAATGAAAAACCCAAGCGGCTGGTAAAAGATATTCCAGTGCATTCCATGTTGTTGCGAAACAATTTCATGAAGGCTCAGAGAACCTGTTGTCAGAACAAGTGCGATAATCGACATTCCCATAGCCAGTTCGTAACTGATCATCTGGGATGCTGCACGGATGGCTCCAAGGAGCGCATATTTATTATTCGATGCCCATCCTCCGATCATAATACCGTAAACCCCAATCGAGACCATTGCAAAAACGTAAAGAATTCCAATGTTCAAATCGGCAACCTGAAGCGAAAATATGCGACCTCCGATTGTAACCGATCCACCCCACGGAATAACCACACCTGTAAGAAGCGCCGTGGTCATCGCGATAGAAGGGCCGATGATAAAGAGTTTCTTATTTGCAGTAAGAGGGATAATCTCCTCCTTCATAAACATTTTGAGTCCGTCGGCTAAGGGTTGCAAAAGTCCAAAAGGGCCGGCGCGATTCGGTCCCCGACGATCCTGCATAAACGCAGCTACCTTCCGTTCACCATAAGTCGAATACATCGCCACGATCAGTGTGACCGTGAAAATGATGATCAAAAAAATAGTCTTAAAAATTAATTCTGTCCAATCCATATCAAATGGTTACTTTTCGCCCGAAATTTTACAGGCTAATATGTTGAATATATACTTGTTACTTCGGAAGAGTCACCGGTTTTACGACGATTCTTTCATAATGATTCTGCGAGATTACCGAATGTCGCTCAATATTCCGGGGACCTTCGACGTTCCAGTCCTTAATCTCTTTATTGTCAAAACGGCAATCGTTACAGATAAATTCTTCAACCTCTCCGTATTTGTCTTTTCTGCCCGTTACCCGAAGCAGCTCTTCCCCTTTCATCCAGAGGACTACTTTACCACTGCACTTTGAACATTCGCGGCTGGCATCGAACGGCTTAGTAAACCAGACCCGGCTCTTAAACCGGAACGTATTATCTGTCAATGCTCCCACAGGACAAACATCGATCATATTTCCTGAAAAATCGTTGTCGACGGCCTTTAGAATATGTGTGCTGATTTCTGAATGATCCCCGCGGCCAAGGACACCGTGCACCCGTTTATCGGTAATCTGATCGGCGACCATCACACAACGGTAGCAGAGAATGCAGCGATTCATATTGAGTTTGATCTTGTCTCCGATATCAATTGGTTTAAAAGTTCTTCGCTCCTCTTCGGTTCGGGTTTCCTGAAGACCGTGAACGTAAGAGAGATCCTGAAGATGACACTCCCCTGCCTGATCGCAGACCGGACAGTCGAGCGGATGATTCAACAGCAGAAATTCGGTGATTGCCTGACGGCTATCCATAGCTTCAGGGGAGGTGATATTTTGCACAACCATTCCATCCTGCACCATTGTCCGGCACGAAGCAACAAGTTTTGGCATCGGGCGGGGATCCTTTGCAGAGCCCTGCGCTACTTTTACCAGACAGGTCCGGCACTTGCCTCCGCTCCCTTCGAGCTTTGAATAATAGCACATGGCCGGAGGGACCACGGCGCCGCCAATCTTACGTGCAGCATTCATGATGGTTGTTCCGGCTTCTACCTCCACCTCAATATTATCGATGGTTACCTTTAAAAGGGGCATTTTTGTAGTATTACGTGTTCTTCAAATTCTTCTCTGAAATGACGTATTGCACTGGCAACAGGCCATGAGGCAGCGTCACCGAGCGGGCAAATTGTATTTCCTTCAACATGTTTTGCAATATCCACAAGCAGGTCGATATCTTTCATCGTCCCCTGCCCGCTCTCAATGCGCATTAGTATTTTTTCCATCCAGCTGGTTCCTTCACGGCATGGACTGCACTGACCGCACGACTCATGGCGATAGAACCGGGCAAATGTAAGGAGGTTTTTAACGATACACGTGGTGTGGTCCATTACGATAAATCCGCCTGAGCCCAGCATTGTTCCAGTCTGAAAACCACCCTCGGAGAGCGACTCATAGCTCATAAGACGTGGTTCGCCTGTCGCGGTTTTCAGGATCAGGTTTGCAGGTAAAATAGGTACAGATGATCCACCTGCAACGACTGCCTTAAGCTTATTCCCGTTCCGGATACCTCCGCAATATTCGTCACTATAGATAAACTCTTCTACCGGCAGGCCCAGTTCAATCTCGTAAATTCCGGGCTTGTTGATATGTCCGCAGGCCGAAATAAGTTTGGTCCCTTTGCTGCTTCCAACGCCGATAGCCGCATAAGCCACACTGCCGTTATTCACAATCCAGGGAAGAGCCGCGATTGTTTCCACATTATTGACCACTGTAGGACAACCATATAACCCGACAATAGCAGGGAAAGGTGGTTTAATACGTGGATTACCCCGCTTACCTTCGAGCGATTCAAGAAGTGCTGTCTCTTCACCGCAAATATAGGCTCCGGCTCCGGGATGACAATAAAGATTAAGTGAATAGCCCGATCCCAGGATGTTCTCCCCAAGAAAACCATTTTTGTAAGCCTCTGCAATTGCCTTTTCGATTATTCTTAAGACATAAAAAAGCTCACCACGGATATAAATGTAAGCAGTACTTGCGCCCAGTGCATACGAACCCAGGATCATCCCCTCGATAAGCTGATGGGGATTAAGCTGACCAATATGCCTGTCTTTAAATGTTCCTGGTTCACTCTCATCGTAATTGCAAACCAGATATTTTGCTTTTTCACTCTTTTTATCAATAAAGCTCCATTTCATCCCGGTAGGAAAACCTGCCCCACCACGACCTTTGAGCCCCGATTTCTTCACCTCTTCGGTAACTTCATCCGGGGTAAGTGTTTTTAGCGCTTTTTCTACAGCCGCATATCCTCCCAATTTCCTGTAAACCTGAAATTCTGCCAGACCGGGTACTTCTATATTATTTAGTAAGATCTTTGTTGCCATCGTTACAGGTAAGGATTTGTATGCGAAATTTTATTCTCACTTCTCCACTTTTCAAGCAGGTTATCTGCCTTTTCGGTAGTGAGGTTTTCATGATATTCTGTTCCAACCTGAATCACCGGGGCATTACCGCATGCTGCCAGACACTCTACCGTTTTAAGGGTAAATTTACCATCTGCGGTCGTTTCTCCGGGTTTAATACCAAGTCGTTCTTCAAAATGGGCTATTATTTTTTCAGCTCCATTTAACCAGCAAGGTCCGGTGTGACAAACTTCTATCACACAGTTTCCAACAGGCTTAAGGTTAAACATACTATAAAACGATGCGACTTCATAGACTTCGATTGACTGAATATCCAGCAATGAGGCCACATAATCCATCATCTCAGGGCTAAGCCATCCGCTGTTTTCTGATTGGGCAATATGTAATACCGGCAGTAAGGCAGATTTCTGTCTTCCCACGGGATACCGTTTTATAATCTGATTCACCAGTTCGAGTGTCTCACGATTAAATTCAGGTATATTATTCTTTTCCTGCATTATTTTAATTTTCATTTTTATAATATATTTTTTGTAGAGACGTTGCATGCAACGTCTCTACAAAAAATTATGCATCTAATTCACCTGCAATTACATTCATTGAACTCATTGTTAAAATAGCATCGGACAACATAGTCCCCTGAACCATCTCAGGATAAGCCTGGTAGTAAATAAAACATGGGCGGCGAAAATGAAGCCTTGAGGCTGTACGCCCGCCATCACTTACCAGATAATATCCAAGTTCTCCGTTGGCTCCCTCCACACAGTGGTAGACTTCACCTACAGGAATGTCGGTTTCACCCATCACGATTTTAAAGTGCCAGATCAAAGCCTCCATGTTATTGTAAACCTTTTCTTTTGGAGGGAGGACAAACCGCGGATCACTCGCATAGTAAGTCTCCTTATCTTCGAGTTTATCGAGTTTATCCAATGCCTGCCGGATAATACTCATACTTTGTTTCATCTCCTCCTGTCTGACCATGAAACGGTCATACGTATCACCACTTTGTCCGACTGGGATAATAAAATCGAATTCTTCGTAGGAGCAATATGGATTATTAACCCTGACATCATAATCCAGACCGCATGCACGCAGATTAGGACCAGTAAAGCCATAAGCCAGAGCACGGTCAAGCGGGAATGGTCCGACATCAACAGTTCGATCCATAAAGATCCTGTTCCTGGCCAGAAGTGTCTCAAATTCATTTAATTTGCCAGGGAATGTCTTCAGAAAATAACGGATTTTTTCCCAGACCTTCGGACTGAAATTCCGTTCAAAACCACCAATTCTCCCCATATTGGTTGTGAGGCGTGAACCGCAGATCTCTTCAAAAATTTCATAAATAAATTCCCGGTCCTGAAAGATATAAGTGAATCCTGTAAGTGCACCGCTATCGACACCAATCACACTGTTACAAATAATATGGTCGGCAATTCGTGCCAATTCCATTATCACGATTCTGAGGTAGTCTACCCGCTTTGGTGTTTCGATCCCCAGTAACTTCTCAACAGTCATATGCCAACCCATATTATTGATAGGCGCCGAGCAATAATTTAAACGGTCGGTGAGTGGGGTAACCTGATAAAAAGGGCGCCTTTCAGCTATTTTTTCGAATGCACGATGAATGTAACCTATTGTTTGTTCTGTACTTACAATAAACTCGCCATCCATAAGCATCACATTCTGAAAAACCCCATGTGTAGCTGGATGAGTAGGCCCAACATTGAGCGTGTTATACTCTTTGGGCTCCTCTGCTTTGACGATGTCTTTGTCCCAGTAATCGGTGTTAACTCCTTTTGCCATCTATGGTTTGAATTTCTCTTTTGCTACAATTTTAAACACAATTGACCCCCTTGAGGACCATAAAACAATACAGGGAGGGGCCTGAAATCCTCCAAAACCAAATACTTTTCAGGTATATCAACGCCCAAAAAAGGAATCATCTTTATCCTCACGGGTCTGATCCTCAAGTGGAAAATCCTTTCGTAACGGAAAGTCAACCATCTCATCCACATTCAATATACGGGTTAGATTCGGGTGACCGTCAAAAAGAATTCCGAAGAAATCGTATGTTTCGCGTTCCTGCCAGTTGGCAGAAGGCCAAACGGAAGTTGCCGTTGCTATACGCGGATCAGAAACGGGGGCCGATGTTTTGATCCGAATCCTATGATTATTCAAAAAACTGTGCAAATGATAAACAACACCGAGCTCCTCCGTTGCAGGATAATGCATGCCACACAGGGTAGTCAGAAAATTATATTGTAAATCAAGATCATCCCGAAGCAAAAACAGAGCCTCCTGAATAACCTCCTTATTGACCGTAATGCAAAGCATATCGGCCATAACTTCATGTAATTCAATTGATCTGTCAAATTTATTGATCAATTTTGTGACAACTAACTCGTTTCTCTCTGGAATGATCTGGAACACAAAGATATGTTTTAAAGTACTTAATTTTGACTGAACCGACGGTTTACGTATTGAAACAGAATCAACTCTACTCGATATTATAGGAATCCATTAAATGCTGATACTCCGCTGAATTTCTCCTCCGTAACGATTCATTTCCGACAAGCTCCTGAATTTTAATGATTCCGTCAATGATTTGTTCAGGACGCGGCGGACAACCGGGAACATAAACATCGACAGGGATAATCCGGTCAATTCCCTGAAGGACACTGTAAGTATCAAAAATTCCTCCGCTTGAGGCGCATGCACCAACAGCAATAACCCATTTTGGTTCAGCCATTTGAATATATACCTCGCGCAATACCGGACCCATTTTTTTTGCCACTGTCCCCATCACCATCAGCAGGTCGCTCTGGCGGGGTGAGAAGCTTAACCTTTCGGAACCAAAACGGGCAAGATCGTAGTGAGATGCCATAGTAGCCATAAATTCGATTCCACAACATGAGGTTGCAAAGGGTAAAGGCCAGAGTGAATTTTTCCGGGCCAGGCCAACGGCTTTCTCCATCGAAGTGGCAAAGAATCCTTGTCCGGAAATCCCTTCAGGGGTCTCGGCCAAAGTAGGAGCCATTTTTATTTTTTCTTTTTCAAACATGTACAAGTAATTTCGGTTGCCTTACCGCTTATCCCATTTTAATGCACCTTTAAGAATAATATAGATAAAACCGGCAAGGACAAGAATCATAAATAAAAACATATCCAGGAAACCCTCTTTTCCTAATGACTTGAAATTCACAGCCCATGGATACATAAAGATAACCTCTACATCAAAAAGGACAAAGAGAATTGCAATCAGAAAATATTTCACTGAAAACGGACTTCTTGCATTTCCCAATCCTTCGATTCCACATTCAAAATTCTCAAGTTTGGCTGCGGAAGACCTCTTAGGACCCAGAAAATGTGTAGCTACCATTGTGGTAATCACAAAACCAAATACAATTAAGGTCTGAATTAATACGGGAATATAATCTTGTGGCATTTGCTTAAACTGCGTTTCTAATTAATAATCCAACAATGTTACAATAAACAACGAATATTTCATTTTGTTCGTAAAATTATAAAAAAAGCAGCAGTACCAAATATAAAAACGAAAAACAATAGTCGCTTTTAACCTTAAATTAAGAGATAAGCCTCAGTTTTATTTCCTGACCCCCTTGTACGATTTTCTATGGCATCTGAAATGCTATATACGCTGATTCTGAACAGTAAAAAAATTAAGGGTCATCAAAACAGGAAGAATAAAAGAGAATGAGGAATCAAACCGATTCTGTCTAATTTAAAATTGTATATATTTGTATCTATCAAAACTGACTTAAACGACCAAATCAGATCTCTCCCTAAAATGAATGGTGATCCAGAGTTATTGAAGATGATACGCCAGGGTAATGAGGAATCTTTTGCAAAGGCCTTCGACCACTATTATACCTCGCTATGCTATTTTACAGACAAATATATCCATGATCTGGATGAATCACGCTCACTCGTTCAACAAGTATTTGTCGATCTCTGGATAAAACGGGATAAACTTGTTATTCAGTACTCTTTAAAAAGTTACCTTTTTAAAGCCGCGCAAAATAGTGCCCTTGATTACCTCAAACATAAGCTCGTTGAAACGAAGTATCTGAACGATATCAAACCCGAAGAGATCATTGTTGAGCGCGACTTAATAGAGGAGGCAGAACTCAATGCCCGGATAAATGCAGCCATCGGTGAGTTACCTGAAAAATGTCGCGAAATCTTTCTCCTGTGTCGCTTTGAAGAACTTCGTTATACTGAGATTGCCCTGAGACTCGGAATATCGGTCAAAACGGTTGAGATGCAGATGGGAATCGCACTCAAAAAATTAAAATCGAAATTATCTGTTAATCAACATATTCAAATCCTTGTTTACCTCTTCTCAAAAAATAACAGATCTCTGTTACAGGGGAAATAACCTGCTTGTCGTCTTAGAGCTATATCAAAAATAAGGACGAGCCAAAATGGATCACCAATTACCCGATTATGACCAGCAAATAGCCGCATTTCTATCCGGAAACATCACTTCCTCTGAACTGGAAGCGCTTGAGCATTGGAAGAATTTATCGGATGAAAATAAAAAAGTCTTCGGTGAGGCTGTAAAAACCTGGAATAATTGTCCTGTCCGATTGGAAACCAGCGAAATTGAACAGGATAAAATGGCAGTTCAGGGAACGATTATGACCCAAATAGCCCTTCAACAAAACAGGGACCGGCTGGCTTTGAAATTCCTCCGGATTGCTGCAATTTTTATCGGACCTCTTATGCTTGCAATTGGCTGGTACCTGGGTGCAAACCAACCCTTACAAAAAACTATTTCCTGGAATTCGGTTTCTGCACCACGGAAACATATTGCAGTTTGTAATCTGGCTGACGGAACCGAGGTATGGCTAAACGCCGGGTCAACTCTCAGTTATCCCTCTGGAGAAGGTTCTGAAAAAAGAGAGGTAAAACTTAACGGTGAAGGATATTTCAAGGTCACCAAAGATGCCAGAAAGCCATTTTTTGTAATAACTCAAAATACTACCGTGAAGGTGCTGGGCACCTCATTTAACATCAAAGCCTACCCCGAGGAGGAACAAATAACGACAACACTTGAGGAGGGCTCCATTCAGCTTACAGCATCAAAACCCGGCGGTATCCCCTATTTTCTTAGCCCGGGGGAACAGGCGATCTATCAGGTAAGTGATGGAAAAATGACAATTAATAAAGTCGATGCGGCACGGTTCAGTGCCTGGAGAAGTGAAAAATTTCTGTTTAAAGACGCTGATCTGCAAACGATTATTGCCGAACTTGAACGGTTGTATGATATTAAAATACACATTCAGAATCCTAAACTGGCCAAACTACGTTTCAGGGGAATGTTCAGTTACGACCAGGATCTGCTCGATGCTTTCGAAACACTGAAAAGAAGTGTTAAACTAAACTATACTATTAAAGATCGCGAAGTGTGGCTACAATAAATCGTTAATTATATTTTATATAATTAACTTACTGTTAATTTAGCAACACCAATGTAATTTATATGTAACTAAACTGTAATAATTTATAGCGATTTTTGCATTTAAATAAATTGTTAAATTATAAAAAAAAATCACAACAAATCAAAAATAAAAAAGCCAATGAAAAGAAAGGAAACATGGATTACTAACTAAAAAAACAACGGAAATAGTCTCACCTATTCCCGTTGCAGAAAAACGCCTTTGGGGGCGAAAAACGATAAATCATTTTATTTTATTAAAAACATTCAAAAATATGAAAAAAAAACCCAACCTGAACAGGGGGAGAGAGCTCCTGTTTAAAAAAATGTCTCGAATTATGAAACTATTCCTAGCTATTTT
>Ga0118677_10002951_pt1 | contig 33275 bp, 34 predicted proteins | sample AliMusrvi5mmetaG_FD_86154 | JGI IMG/M metagenome (GOLD analysis project Ga0118677, IMG submission 86154) | reverse complement strand
GAGTGCTGAGTGAAGACAGTCGGCAGTCGGCAGTCGGCAGTCGGCAGTGGGCAGTGGGCAGTTGTTGCCTGGATACCTCACGTTGTTCGGGATGAATAAAATAATTGAGCGATGCATTGCAACTTTTGCAATTTTTTTGTTGTTCTGAATAAGTGGACAAAATTAGTCTTATTAATCAAAAGGTTACAATCATGAACATCTCTATTAATAATCACTCATACGAAGTAAAGAAGGGGGATAGGCTGCTTGATATTGCCCGGAAGAACCATGAACATATCGGGTATTTCTGCGGCGGCAACAGCATCTGTCAGACTTGTTATGTAAAGGTTCTTGAAGGGAGTGAGCTGCTTTCACCTCTGAGTGTTGAGGAGAAGGCTCTTCTGTCGGAAACATTGATCAGGGAAGGAACAAGAATGGCCTGCCTGACCACTGTTGAAGGTGAGGGAACCATTAGAGTTGTTTCCTTAGTTGAGGAGGTGAAACGTGTGGCTGAAACCAATCCGCTGCAGTTGACTGAATATGCGGCGAAAATGGGATGGGAGTCGCTGGTGAAGTTTCCTGAAACAATGCGGTTGCAGGGATCGAGGGATTTTGATCTGTGGCAGCTTATTGCAGATGTGATCAGCGGTATCGGTGATGCTTTGCGGTTGATAGCCAATGCTTTAGTGCCTTCATGGTCAGATGATAGCGCTGGCGATGGAACAAAGAGTTCCGAAGCATGCAAACCCCTGCAAATGTCGGCCTACTGCAACGACAAAGCTGAAAAAAGCAGCTCGCTCGAGAGAGAACATATTGCAGCATAGGTTGAACATGATGAACGATCAAACCTTGTTCGTCAAAACAGGAGAACAAGGTTTGATTGAAAAGCGGCAGTAAAATTTTTATATCTTAGTAGAGTGCTCTATGTTTGTGGTTTATTGAATTAATCATTAACTGCATGAACCCATGATTATCTTTATTAACGATAAGCCTTGCGAGGCGAAGGTCGGCGAATTGCTTCTGAAGGTTGCACAGCAACACAAAAGCCATATAGGGTGTATCTGTGGAGGAAACGGTATCTGCCAGAGCTGCTTTGTTTATGTGAAGGAAGGGAGTGAGTGCCTTTCACCTCCGAGTCTGGAGGAGAGAGCGTTTATTTCAGACAGGCTTTTTCAGGAGGGCGGGCGGCTTGCCTGCCGGAGTGTCATTGTGAAAGAGGGGACCATAAAAGTGCTTTCGAGGGCTGAATATCTCAGGCGTCTTGTTTTAGGTATCAAGGTTCCTGAATTTATCACCTATGCACAGACTATCGGGTATAATGTCGTGACCAAACTGCCTGATGGCGCAGGAAATCTGTTCAACCGTGTTAAAGAAGGAAAGGTAAGCCCCGGTGATTCTCTTGCAAAAATCGGGAGTGGTCTTGCTTATGGATCGCTGCTGGCGACAACTGCTTTTATGGAAACGTTCCCTTTTCTGCAGTACCCTGCATCCCTTATTGCCGAGGGTGCGAAAGGAGTATTCAATGGAGCTGCAGCTGCAGTCTGCAATGTTTCCGGTGGACGTCTGCATTTACCGGGAAGTGACGCGTCGTTCTGCGGGATTAATAAAACTCCGGTTACTGAGTCGGTGAAGATATCAGTAAAGTAGGTTTTACTCTTTTATTGAATGCGCTGAAAACGGCAACCATGAACACCTGATGGGGTATTCTTCTGATATTGAAAAGATTGAGTTTGAGCTTGGGGCAAAAACCCTTGAACGGTGGTTGATAAGGCCTGAGAAAACCATGCAGATTGTTCTCGGTATACCGAGAGAACGAGCTCAGGACGAGAGGCGGGTGGCCATTTCGCCTCCAGGAGTTCAAATACTGGTCGAGAACGGCATTAACGTTAACATTGAACGAGCGGCCGGTAATTTCTGCAACTTTACAGATATCGATTATGCCGATGCCGGGGCGGCAATTGCTGAAACTCCCGAGGAGCTCTACGAACAGTCCAATGTGATCGTCAAGGTTTCGCCTCCTCAACCTGAAGAGATTCCGCTGTTCATGCCCGGCCAGATGCTTATTTCAGCCCTGCATCTTGGAACAGTAACACCCCAGCTGATACAAGCTCTTCTTGAAAAAAACATCACCGCACTAGGGTTTGAATTTATTGAAACAAGGGATGGTGAGCTGCCGATAGTAAGGACTCTCAGTGAGATCGCCGGTTCGCTTGCCATCCAGACAGCCGCTAAATATCTTGAAACCGGGTATGGCGGCAGCGGAATATTGCTCGGCGGAATTGCGGGTGTTCCACCTGCCCATGTCACCATTATCGGTGCCGGGACTGTAGGGCTTTTTGCTGCACAGGACGCTCTGGGACTCGGCGCCCAGGTGACGGTGATCGACAAGGAGATCAACCGGCTGAGAAGGTTTGAAGCGTTTTTCAACCGGCACCTGGTCACTGCAATAGCCAATGATCATTACATTGCTGAACTTGCCAAGATGTCTGATGTCCTGATCGGGGCGTTAAGCCCGAGGCAGAAAATAAATAAACCGCTGGTCAGTGAACAGGTCGTGAAATCAATGAAACCCGGATCGGTTATTATTGATGTTTCCATTGATCAGGGAGCCTGCTTTGCCACGAGCAGACACACTTCACACACCAATCCGATTTATGTCAAGCATGGCGTTACGCATTACTGCGTTCCTAATATTCCGTCAGCTGTGGCAAAAACCGCCTCTTTTGCGCTTACCAATACCCTGCTCCCCTTTTTGCTGAAACTCACCTCTCATGAGACTATTTCGGATATTCTCTGGAAAAACCACAGCCTGAGGCAGGGTACCTATATTTTCAAGAGCTACGTCACAAAGAGAATTCTTGCTGATCTTACCTCTCTTCAATTCAGGGAGATCGATATGCTGCTTGCCGCCAGCTGAGGGTGGCTTTAGATCAGCTCATCGAGCGGTTTGCCGAATTGTCGTGCTATATAAGATGCACATGAGACTCCTGAATAGGTTACAGCAATAACTCCCTGGCCGGGGAAGGTACTGTCGCCCGCGGCAAAAAGGTTTTTAATCCTGGTGGTATTCTGGGGCTTCTGCAGAATGTTCTGCCCCGGTTTCAAGAGTGGGCCGTAGGATCCTTTGAACCGGTTAAGATAGCGCTGATGGGTCATCGGCGTGGCAAGCACCTTGACCTCAATGGCATTTGCGAGTCCGGGCAGAATGCTTTCAGTGCGGGATATCACTTTGGCGGCAAAGGCTTCTTTTGCGTTTTGATATGCACCGTTTTTCCTGTCGTATTGCTCCCACTCGTCGACGTCGGCGGTAACGAAGGCGTGGACAATATGTTTGCCGGGAGGAGCCAGAGAAGGGTCGAGGAGCGTCGGAGCTGAAAAATAGATGGTTCCGCCAGGTTGATTGTAGTTTTCCCATCTATCGACAAGAATATGGTGGACATAAAAATCGTCAGGTATGACGGAGGCATCGACACCGAGATAGAGCTGGAACCAGCTGGGGGCTCTTAAAAATCTGTTTTCATCCACCTTGTAGCGTGCATCAGTGATGAGGTGGTTAAAGGTATCCCAAATAGTGGCATTACTGATGACTGCTTTTGCGAAACATTCGCTTCCATCTGCCAGCCTGACTCCGCGGGCTTCTCCGTTTTCTACAATAATAGAGGTTACTTCGGATTGAAAGCGGATTTGACCTCCAGACTTTTCAATACCCTGGCATAAGGCTTTGGGAATGGCGCCGGAACCTCCGACAGGATAGTTGATTCCACCATGATGTCGATCAGCAAGGCAGATACCGGCATTGACGAGTGGCGTTGAAACGGCATCCTGGACCGCCCAGGAGTAGGCTTCGATATCAATGAATTTTAGAAGTTCCTCGTCACGGATATACCTCCTGGCTGTCTTGCCCATGGAACGAAAGGTCTTTACTGCGAGCTGGATAATTTTGGCCGGAAACGTAACCCCTACAGAAGCAAGATGAAACGGATCTTCAAGCGAACCGGCGGGTAGAGAGCTGAGAATATCGTGAACATCTTCAAGTTCGCTGTAAAACTTTTCAATTCCTGCGCGTTCATGCGGAAAACGTGCGCTTAGCGCTTCGAGAAATGCATCGCGATCGTAATGTGCCGGGAGTGAAAAACCGTTTGGCAGATGATAGTGAATCTGTACAGGATCACGGAGTGTCGGTACCTCAAGCCCCAGTTTCCTGAATATCCTTGTATGGAGGTTGAGGGTTCCGCTTTGCCGGTTTTCACCAAAGCCATAAAAGACGGATGCACCGGCATCAAAACTGTAGCCTTCGCGCTGAAAAGAGGAACAGCTTCCGCCCGGATAACGGTTTTTTTCGAAAACGAGGGTTGAAATACCACGATCCTGAAGCAGCGCTGCAGCAGTGAGTCCTCCAATCCCGGAGCCGATAACAATGACATCGGGAGATTCATTCATAAATATTGTTCATCCAGATTAGTTCTAAAGTTCTTAAATGGCTTAAAATATATTGATTTAAATTATTTATTTTATCGTGTCGGACCCCCACATGCAAAACAATGTTATTTGAAACCGGAGGATTTCAGCTCATGGATAAACCTGATCCAGCCCGTAATGTTAAAACCACTACACAAAAAGTCTCTCTGTCGAGAGAGGAGCGTCAAAAACAACTTGAGTTTCAAAAGGAAGCTGTCGTTCATCTCAATTCGCTTTATAATTATGCACTTCATTTAACCATGAATCCGAGTGATGCCGAAGATCTGGTGCAGGAAACCTATCTGAAGGCTTATAGATTTTTTAATTCATTCGAGAGGGGAACAAACTGTAAGGCATGGCTGTTTAAAATCCTGAAAAACAACTATATCAACCGGTTTCGTAAAAATTCAAAAGAGCCGGGGAAGGTTGATTACGATCTTATCAAGGATTTTTATCATTCTATAAAGGATGTTCAGAATGATACCAGTGAAGATGAAAGCGATTATTTCCATTCATTGCTGCATGAAGAGGTCTATCAGGCTCTTCACTCTCTGCCTGAAGAGTTCAGGGAGGTGATACAGCTTTGTGATATTGAAGGATTTACGTATGAAGAAATTGCAAATATGGTTGAAAGTCCCATCGGTACCGTAAGATCAAGGTTGTACAGGGGCAGGAAACTGCTTCGTGAACAGCTTGAAGGATACGCTAAAAAATATGGTTTCAACACCGATAAAGATCAATAAATAAATATGTACAAAATATTTCCGCTATGAACTGCCAAAAAGCGCGGGTGCTTATGAGTGCCGCTGTAGATTTTGAGCTTTCCCTTAAGGAAGAACAGGGCTTTCTTCTGCACCTCTCGGAGTGCAAAGAGTGCCAGGATGAGTTTGATGAGGCTAAAAAAACCAAAATGATCATCAAGGAAAAAATTGTCCAGTTCAAAGCACCTCAATCCCTGATTGATTCAATCATGGAACTTACCAGCGTCAGCGTGCATTAGAGCATGAAAACACCCTTCTTTCAGAACAGCCCGGCCTGAATAGTAATCGTGACAATTGCTCTAAGGCTATTTATGGTTTGAATAGTATAATTAAATAGCTATATAATCACTTAAACTCTTACACTAACATTATCGCTGTAAAGCGGATACCGCTGTATCGCTTCAGCAAAAGGGTTGTCATGAACAAGACTGTCACCATAACAGAAGAAGAGGTTAAACGGTGGAATCTCAATATGCCGGACGAAATGCTTGAAGCTGTTTCCAATCGTTTCAAGTTGCTTTCAGAGCCTATGAGACTTAAAATATTGCGTGTTCTTTGTGAACGGGAGCATACTGTTCAGGAGATTGTCAATAAGGTACAGGCCACACAGGCAAACATTTCAAAACATCTTGCCCTGATGCATGAGAATGGAGTGGTAAGCCGGAGAAAAGAGGGTTTGAAATGTTATTACCGTATCGCAGATGACAGTATTATCTATTCATGCTATCTGAGTTCAAGAAGTGTTGTTGAAAATCTTCAGGACCGGCTCAGCTGGGTACAGAAGGTGAATACCGATCTCTCCAATTGACGCCAACACCTCACTGCTCTGCACGAAGGTGTTGGCAAGGGTAATACCGGCCATCTTCTCTTCTTCGATACTTTCCATTTCTGTTGTATCCTCCATGTTTTTCTCGCCTCTTTTCACGCGCCGTCATTTTTGACACTGTGTGACATTTTTTCAATATAAATGACGCACTGTGTGACATTTTTCACACTATTCTGACTTTTATACCAAAGGAAAAGCTCAAAAACAGGGCTTTTAAGCATTGGCACGTTTCTTGCTATATACTTGTAGTGGGCAGTAAGCTGCTTACAATTAATCAAGTAACAATGCAAGCGTAAAAAGGAGAAGATGATGCTCGTACAATTATCAAAAGATCCACTGAGGCTGTTTGATGATATCCGTTCAAGTGCTAAAACGCCTTCCATGCCGACTTTCAATGTTGATATCTCGGAAGATGAGACGGGGTTCCATATTGACGCTGAACTGCCAGGAATAGCCAAAGAGGAAATTGCGCTTAATGTGGAGGACGATGTGCTGACCATTAAAGCGGAGAGAAAACAGAGTGCTGAAGAAAACAAAAAAGATTATCTGCGTATCGAGAGGACTTATGGAAGTTTATTGAGAAAATTTAATCTTGGCGAAACAATTGATCAGGAGAACATTAATGCGGGCTTTGACAATGGAATACTTCATGTAACCTTGCCGAAAGCTCAGATGACAAAAAAAACAAAGGAAATTTCGATCAATTAACAGTATAGGTTCCGGGCTCACCATTATACAAGATGAGCCCGCAATTTTTTATATCACATCCAAAACAAGGATTATACTCTCATGGGAAAAATTATCGGCATCGATCTTGGCACTACGAACTCCTGTGTTGCGGTCATGCAGGGATCGCAGCCATCAGTTATTGAAAATTCAGAAGGCAACCGTACAACACCCTCAATTATTGCTTTAACGAAAACGGGTGACCGTCTGGTAGGGCAGGCTGCAAAAAGACAGGCTATCACCAACCCTAAAAACACAATTTTTTCTATTAAACGGTTCATGGGACGCAAGTATGATGAGGTCCCGAATGAAAAAAAACTTGCCCCTTATGAAATCATCAATGAAAATGGTGAGGCACGAGTAAAGATAAATGATAAGGTATACTCGCCGCAGGAAGTTTCGGCAATGATACTGCAGAAGATGAAGCAGACTGCTGAAGATTTTCTTGGTGAAAAAGTTACTGAGGCGGTTATCACTGTGCCGGCGTATTTCAATGATGCCCAGAGACAGGCAACCAAAGATGCAGGGCGGATTGCAGGGCTTGATGTAAAACGAATCATTAATGAACCAACTGCTGCTGCGCTGGCTTACGGCCTTGACAGAAAGCAGGAGAGTGAAAAAGTTGCGGTCTTCGATCTTGGCGGTGGAACATTTGACATTTCGATTCTTGAGCTCGGCGATGGTGTTTTTGAGGTTAAATCAACCGATGGTGATACACATCTGGGTGGCGATGATTTTGACCAGAGAATTATCGATTATATCGCAGATGAGTTCAAAAAACAGGAAGGGATTGATCTTCGTAAGGATGCTATTACGCTGCAGCGCTTGAAAGAGGCAGCTGAAAAAGCAAAAATTGAACTCTCTTCAAGAACTGATACGGAAATCAATCTTCCGTTTATTACCGCAACTCAGGAGGGCCCGAAGCACCTGGTGATCAATCTGACCAGGGCAAAATTCGAGGCCTTGTGTGCTGAACTGTTTGATAAGATTCTGGACCCCTGCCGCCGTGCCATCAAGAATTCGAAGGTCGAAATGAAGGAAATTGATGAAGTTGTGCTCGTTGGAGGTTCAACCCGCATTCCGAGAGTACAGTCGCTGGTCAAGGATTTCTTTGGCAAGGAGCCAAATAAGAGCGTCAATCCGGATGAAGTTGTTGCTATCGGTGCGGCGATTCAGGGCGGCGTTTTGAAGGGAGATGTTACCGATGTGCTGCTGCTTGATGTTACTCCCCTTTCTCTGGGAATCGAAACTCTTGGCGGTGTTATGACAAAGCTTATTGATGCCAATACCACGATTCCGACAAAAAAGCAGGAGATATTTTCAACTGCAGGTGACAACCAGACCTCGGTTGAAGTTCATGTCCTTCAGGGAGAACGTCCGATGGCCAATGATAACAAGACACTTGGACGTTTTCATTTAGGTGATATTCCTCCTTCTCCAAGAGGCCTGCCGCAGATTGAAGTCACTTTTGATATCGATTCGAACGGTATTCTGAATGTATCGGCGAAGGATAAGGCAATAGGAAAGGAACAGAGCATACGCATTGAATCCAGCAGTAAACTCAGTGATGTTGAGATCAATAAAATGAAAGAGGATGCGAAAGCTCATGCCGCAGAAGATCAGAAACGCAAGGAAGAGGTCGACACGAGAAACATAGCAGATGGACTGATTTTCAGTACGGAGAAACAGTTGAAGGAGCTTGGCGATAAAATACCTGCGGACAAGCGCCCTGTTATGGAAGGCTCTCTTGAAAAGCTTAAGGAAGCCTATAAGAACGGAACGATCGAGTCCATTAAATCCGCCATGGAGGAACTCAACAAAGAGTGGGGCGAGATAGCTTCGAAACTTTATGAGTCCCAGAGCCCTGATTCAGCACAGGCGCAGGCTGAACCTGAAGCTCATGCCAGCGGTAACGAAAAGAGCGGAAAAGGAAGCAGTAACGGTGAAGTTGAGAATGCTGAATTTGAAGTAATCGACGACAACAAGAAGTAATCAGCAACACTCTGTTGTGTTATTTAACAAAGGGATTCATGATGAATCCCTTTGTTATTTATCCTTGTTTTGCTAATTTATCATCAATTGACAGGTAGAATACCGGAGTCTGTTATTTTTGCAAATTTTAACCGTGCAAACAATGCAACCTCAGCTCAGCCGTCCTAACACCGAAACCAATCAGGTCAGAGTCAGTACTTCAGGGCCATGGTCAGGCAATGCGGTTCATAAAGCAGAAAAATACTTTATAACCTCCGCGAAAAGAGATAACAGAGGCAGCCTTCAAATCGACATCAGCCCGGCCTCCGGACGCAGAAAGCTGTCGCCGACCAAGGAGATCATCAATAAGATCATCAGCGGCGAGATCGATCTTTTTGTTTTGACAACGCAGCGCGATATCGGTATTGATCTGAAGAAAAAAGTACTTGATAATGAGAACCGGTATGTCATTGATTTTGACAACCGTGGAATCAAGTGGACCATGAGAGATATACCGGTCTTTTATGATTCACTGCAACAGAAGCTGTGCGTGGAAATTGATCGTCGCACCTATACACTCAATGAGTTTTTCAAGTAGACGGCGCCATTTGCCTGCAGTTCATTGAACAGCTTTGTAATTTCAACAATGCAGAAAACCCAGGGGTAACCTGGGTTTTCTGCATTGTAAGAGCTCCTTTATCAGAAGAGGAGGATTACCTGATTTTTTTACGTGCCAATGCGGCTTCGGGTGCTTTCGGGTACAAATTGACGAGTGTCTTGAACCTTGCTTTTGCGTTAGCCTCGTCGCCAATTTTTTCGAAAGAAAGTGCCTGTTTGAATAAGGCTGTCGGCCGTTTGCTGCTTTTGGTATACCGGGCTATCACTGCCTGATATTCAAGAATAGCTTTTTCATACCATTTTTCGCTGAAGTAGCTCTCTGCAAGATAAAACTGAGCCTGATCGAGAAGCGCGGATTTAGGGTAGTTTTTTAAAAGCGCAGTGAAACTCTCCCTCGCAGAGGCGTAACTGTTTTTTCCAAGCCTTTCAAACCCCTCTTTGAGCAGTGCGGCGTCATCAAGAACCCCTGCAGCTTTAGCACCCTCAAGTGATTCATTGGGTTTCGGCATACCTGAAGGGGACTTTTCCCTGTTGTCCACTCCGAGAGAGAGCTCAATTTTGTGCAGTCTGGATTCGAGTTCATCAACCTTGTGCACCAACAGAGAATCTTCCATGGCAAGTCGTCCGAAAGCCCTGCTGTTCTTATGATCAGCCTCTTCCACGATGCCTTGCAGTCGTGCAATTTCATCATTAACCTTTTGAACGTCTGAATAGGAACCGGCAGATTGCGTTTTAATGGTTTCAGATTCCGTCTTCAGTTTTCGCAGATCATCTTCCACGACAATAAGATCCTGTTTTGATGCACAGGCAGAAAAAACAAAAAACGGCAAGAAAAGAAACGGTTTAATCTTGTTATTCATAGAGAGTCCTGGGTTATGTATGTAAGCCGTTTTTGGGTGTAACCAATTCTTCAGTCACCGGTTCTGCATTCGGAATTGTTATTTGGCGACTTTGGGTACCTTGATGACGAAGTGTGCCCGGCGGTTTTTTGCCCATGCATCTTCGTTCTGACCGAGATCAAATGGCCGTTCAGCACCGAAACTGACTACTTCGAGACGGGATGGAGCAACCCCAAGCTTGACTATGAATTCTTTTGCACTTCCAGCTCTGCGTTCTCCAAGAGCGAGGTTGTATTCAGATGTTCCTCTTGAATCACAGTGGCCTTCAACAAGAACCTTCTTTGCGGCATTAGAATTGAGCCATGCTGCATTCTGCCTGAGTTGTTCCTCTGCATCTGAACTGAGAGCGGAACTGTCGAAATCAAAAAATACATCTCCCAGCGGTCCGGTCTGCCATTTGTCGAATCCATATCCTGTACGTCCCGTCGGCAATGGTGAGGTTTCACTGGTCACCGGGGTGTAAGATGCCTGAGGCTCACTGCTTTCAGTAGATTTTACGGCACTTTTTGAGGAACATCCCGCAGTCAACATCATGGCTATGACAAGCATGCCTTTTATCTGTTTTTTCATCAATTCAGCTCCTTTTATCATTTAATAAAACGGGGTATACACTTCAACATGTGCCCCTCCTGGTTATTTGCAATGAAACATTTAACTTTTCCTGCCAACAAAGTGATTTTCGGTTTTGAGTAGAGGCCTTATCTGTATGACCGGCAGAAAGCGGTGGTGTTGTACCAGCAATAAATATATTGTTTTCAGTACTATTTTCCCATGTTGCAACTGCAATTTAATTTTCGGTTGATGACTATGATTACTGAGTGTTACGGAACTTCCGGTGTGTCAGACAGAGCTATTTTTCTATACCTTCCGGGGTAAACACGAATCCAATCCAGGCATCCTTTGCACCTTCTTCTTTCGGAAGAACAGGAAGCGGTGATGATTTTTCGAGTGCTCTTTTTACCGAATTGTTAAGGTATTCGCTCGGAGCTCTTTTATCAAAAATGATCTTAGTGATGGTTCCGTTAGTACTGATATTAATACGAACATAGACTTCCATGCCATAACTGTTTTTAAGGAGAAGCTTGGAAAACTCCCAGTTCTGCATAATAATTGAGGCGATTTCAGCTTTGTACGGGGCTGAGGTTCCTCCTCCATACCCTTTTCCAGCTCCGCTTCGAGCGCCAGTTGAACCGCCTTGTCCACTACCGCTGCCAGACGATGCCGGAGTGCCTTGTGCTTTAACTTTCTGCTGAAGTCTGGCAAGTGCATCGTTCAGATTTCCGGCTGACTGGGGCGGCGATGCAGCAGTTTTTTTGTCGACGTTTTGTTTAATCCGCTCTAGTGCTTTGCTGATGTCGGCCGGCTTTTCTATGGCTTTTGGCTTCACCTTGGCGGGCAAGGGTTCAATTGCAATTTTCTTTGGAGTAACTTTCGCTGCCTTTGGGACAACCTCCTTAACCTTAACTGGTTTTTTTTCTTTCTTTGGAGTCACAGGGGCAACTTCCGGGAGCGCTTTCTTAAGATCAACACTCTTTTTGTTAACCACAGGATGCGGAGCCTCGGGGGAGGTAGCCGGATGCGCTTCACCGCCAGCTTTCTTTTCAGAAAACTCGTGAGATCCCGCTACGCCAGGGAGCGAAACCAGACTGACACTGACAATTTTCGGTTTAGCCTGCCTCCGCGCATCTATACTCTGGAGAGAGATTGCCAGGAAAATCACAAGGGCATGCATGACAGCTGCTGCAGCAAGCCAAAGTGAAAACTTTTTTTCAGTATAAATGAGCTTCTGACCTTTTTCCATACTCCCCACTTATCTCAAACCTGCCTTACGGGCGGGTGCCGGTTCCGTCACCATACCGATCTTTTCAATGCCTGCATCCTTGATCTGTGCCATTACATCCATAACCAGCCCGTACGGAAGAGATTTATCGGCTTTAAGGTAAACATCACCTGTCCGTTTGACATCGAGTATCGTCGGTAATTTTGTGCGAATCTCGGAGATATTCAGTTGATATTTATTGATGAAAACTCTTTGCGAAGCGTCGATGCTGATTACAAGAGCTTTTTCATCAACATCCATCTGCTTGTGGGTGGTTTGCGGAGTATCGACTTTTACACCATGGGTCATCATGGGAGCTGTAACCATAAAAATAATCAGCAGCACCAGCATGACATCAACGAAGGGTGTTACGTTAATGTCACTCATCAGCCTGCTTTTGCCTGAAGTCATCATATTGTGAGTGTCATCTATGGTTCGTTAATGAATGCAGCAACAAATTCAGGGGAGAACTCTTCGAGATCCCGCTCGATTATACCGATCTGATGCGTAAAAAAGTTGTATGCCATAACCGCAGGAATAGCTGCTGCAAGACCTGCCGCAGTAGCAACTAAAGCTTCTGAAATACCCGGTGCTACCGCAGCAAGGGAGGCTGACTGGGTGGTACCGATGTTGTGAAACGAGGTCATAATGCCCCATACGGTTCCAAACAGTCCAATGAACGGAGCTGTATTGCCAACCGTTGCAAGAAACGGCACAAGGGAGGAGAGTCTCTTGCTTTCTGCATTGGCCTCGCGTTTAATTGCCCGGGCAATACGTGCCCTGACCTGGCGGAGATCAGCCTTGTCACCAAGTGCGCGATATTCAATATACCCTGAACGGAAAACCCTTGGAAGAGAGCCTTTTCTGAAATTTTCACTTTCAGCAAAGGCTTTGTCAACATTGTAGATTTCGAAAAAATAATCGAGGAAGGCTCTGGACTCACTCAGGGATTGTCTTACATAGTTGAATTTGAATGCAATGATTGCCCAGGAAACTATCGAGAAAGAGAGCAGTACAGAAAGCACAAACAACACAACAGGTCCGGCATCCGAAAGCAGGCCAAAAATTCCGAGTTTAGAATCAACCATATCAATAGAATCAATTAAAGTTCAATGAAACAAATGCACTTTTTCAATCACTGTGTACGCAAGTGCTGAACCGGATAGTGCACAAAGCGTATTGACGAGGTCGTTGTTGACCAATGGAGTCCCTTTTATAAGCCGGTTTTCAACAAGTACACCATCCGGAGCAGTACTATGGGTCCTTTCGGTTACCTTTTCGCGGATTGGATCAAAATACTGTGCCTGAACCGTTGCGCCGAAAAAACTGTCAACCAAGCTGGCCAGAAGTCCGGAAAACCCTATGAGAAGAAAGGATTGGAGTATTCCAAAATCAGAGAGCCATTTTACATTGATAACCAATGCGCTTGCACATATAAAAAGAGAACCGAGAAATGCTCCTGAAGTACCGGGCACTGAAACACCTCCGGAAGTCCCGACAGGCACCTCCTTGAAGGTCGTCACCAGCCAGGCTTTAGGGTTTGGCCACATGGTACCGATTTCGGTAGCCCAGGTATCGGCCTGCACGGCAGCAAGCGTTCCAAGATATGCAAAAAATATTGCAGGATCGTTGGTCAGCGAAAAAACAATCATCAGAATCCATGCAATGCCTCCGTTGGCATAAACCTGGCCTGCATCGCGCTGTGAACCTTTTTCAAAAACAAGGTCAAATTTCGCTTTACGTTTTTTGCCGAGTTTTGACAGCACGGATGATAAGAGATAAAAAGTTAAAAGCGGTACTGTCCATGCCATGCCTCCAATGCCGAAGATCGTCGTCCCGAGCAGAAATGTCGCCGTTGCGCCACTGTTATTGAGAAACTTTACTTTAATCGAAAATACCGCAAGGAGAAACGCAAAAAGACCACCTATGAGAAATCGTTCGAGAAGAATGGTATGGTTCACTTCGAGCACATAGAGTACATAGGCGATCGATAAGGGAATAAAAAAATTGTCGAGCCCGTGCGATAAAAGCGCCTCAACAGCAGTCGCCACGAGTGCAAGAAGGAGGGCAAGGGCAAGCAGCAGCAAGATCGGTTTTCCAGCGAGACCTCCGCTGAAATCTTTGCTGAACACCATAAGCGTGGCACAAAGCAGAATAAAGCTGCTGAAAAACATCGTCAACGATCCCTCAACGGTTTTGGGATTTTTCGTGAGATGTTCAATATGTTTTTTCCCGACCGAACTGCCGACCAGAGCCGCAAGAGAGTCGCTGACGCCCATGACAAGCATTGAGCTTTGCAGTATCCATTTATGGGAATCCCACAGAAAAAGAACCTGAAGCAGAAAAATAAGCGGAAAAAAAAGTGAGCCATAACTTTTTACTGCAGGTGACTGAGCGTTATTGTCTTCGGGAAGAGCAAGCAGAGAGCCAAACCATTTGAACCGGATATTCAGACCGTTAACAAGCAGAAAGACAAGGGCTGTAAGCAGAGGATAAAAAGCGGAGTGAAAATAGGAGGGGATAAAAAAAATCACGACACCCATGCAGAGATGGACAATTTTTCTTACTACCAGAGTGCTGATCCTGAAGTTTCTTGTCAGCAATTCAGCTAAAAGAACAAACAGGAGAATAAAACAAAGTGTCAAAAAAAATGCCGGTAAATCCTGAGGCAATGGAGTTGGAAGGCTCAGCATGGTTCTGTTTTATTTTTGTTTGGCCCTGAAAAACAAGCACTTAACAGCTCTCTGAATTCTTCAAAAAATATAACAGTAACTCTACAGAATAAACAGTAATATTCTTCCGGATTTTAACTTTTTTAATGCTTGTTTTAATAAAACATTAAATGTAATTTATTTTGAATTTCAGTTTATTACCGATAGAAACTTGTTCGCTTCAATGTCTGCATTCAATTTATATACCTGCAGTAGCTGTCGCGGTTTTGAACAACCAGCGCAGATAACGTCAGCTTTTTCCGGCTGCCATGCAAATAGTTTGCTTAACACCCTCCATTCCCGGATCGTAATTTCAGTCTCTGTGGTGATTGCATCGCTGAGCATTGCTGTGCTCTGAACCCAAAGCCGATCCCAAGTCTATTTTTTTCTCATTCAGACCTTTCATCAGTGTGGCTTCGGGAACAGCGGTCTCGGAGGTTTCTTTTAATTGTCTAAAAAATATTTGAACTGCAATGAGATCTGATACCATTAAAACAGGGTTTGAGAAAGCGCCTCACCGCAGCCTTCTGAAAGCGACAGGCTCGATTGTCTCAAACGATGACTTCAGAAAGCCCTTTATAGGCATATGCAACTCCTATAATGAACTTATACCCGGTCATGCCCATCTTCAGGAGCTGGGCAAAATAGCAAAAGACGAGGTTCGCAAAGCCGGGGGCGTTCCGTTTGAATTTAATACCATAGGGGTTTGCGATGGTATTGCGATGGGCCATATCGGCATGCGCTACTCTCTGGCAAGCCGTGAACTTATTGCCGACAGTGTCGAGACCGTTGCTGAAGCGCACCGGCTTGATGGACTTGTCTGTATTCCAAACTGTGACAAGATTACCCCCGGTATGATGATGGCAGCGCTTCGCATCAACATTCCAGTTATTTTCGTTTCGGGTGGACCCATGAAGGCAGGTCATACTCCTTCTGGAAAAACCATTGACCTTATCTCTGTCTTTGAGGCTGTCGGCCAGTACAGTACCGGAAAAATCAACGATAGTGAACTGGGAACAATAGAAGATAATGCATGCCCAGGTTGCGGCTCATGTTCCGGTATGTTCACGGCAAATTCCATGAACTGCCTCAGTGAAGCTCTTGGTTTTGCTTTGCCTGGCAATGGGACTATACTTGCAATCGATCCCCGTCGCAATGAACTGGTCCAGGAGGCTTCGCGCCGTATCGTTGATCTGGTAAAGAAGAATATCAGACCGAGAGATATCCTGACTCGCAAAGCTCTGCTGAATGCTTTTGCGCTTGATTTTGCGATGGGTGGAAGTACCAACACTATCCTGCATACTCTGGCACTTGCAAATGAAGCTGAACTTGCATTTGATTTTTCAGAGCTGAATGCGCTTTCTGCGAAAACGCCCTATATCTGCAAGGTGAGTCCGGCAACGATGGATGTCCATATCGAGGATGTAGACCGCGCAGGGGGAGTATCGGCGATCCTTCGTGAACTCAGCAAGATAGATGGCCTTCTTGACCTTTCGACGTTGACGGTAACCGGCAGAACACTTGGTGAAAATATAGAGGATGCTGAGATCATGGATCGTTCTGTTATAAGAAGTGTTGAGGAGCCTTACTCATTTTCCGGCGGTCTTGCGGTTCTTTACGGCAATATTGCCCCGCTTGGAGCAGTTGTCAAGACCGGTGCGGTCTGTGCTGCAATGATGAAACACACAGGCCCTGCAAAGGTCTATGACTGCCAGGATGATGCCATTAAAGGTATTATGGAGGATGATGTTAAAGCCGGTGATGTGGTGGTCATTCGCTATGAAGGGCCAAAGGGCGGTCCCGGTATGCCGGAAATGCTTTCGCCGACCAGCGCAATTATGGGTCGTGGTCTTGGAGAGTCGGTTGCGCTCATTACTGATGGACGTTTCTCCGGAGGATCGAGAGGTGCCTGTATAGGACACATTTCTCCCGAAGCGGCAGAGAAAGGTCCGATTGCCGCACTTGAAAACGGAGATATAATAACAATTGATATTCCAAACAGGAGCATCTCTGTAGCCCTGCCAGAAGAGGTTATCGCTGGACGACTGGCGTTGCTCAAGCCGTTTGTGCCGAAGATAACCAAAGGCTATCTGGCAAGGTATGCCCAGCTGGTAACATCAGCTAATACCGGGGCAATATTGAAAAGCACTGTTTCCTGTGAACCTAAATAACCACGCTATGCATTCTTCAGGCCAAAATCTCAATGGCTCAGAGATATTTTTCGAATGTCTACGACGCGAAAACGTTGAATATATTTTCGGGTATCCAGGCGGATCGCTCTTGAAAGTTTACGAGACTCTTTATGATGTTAAAGATATCAGGCATATCCTTGTCCGTCATGAACAGGGTGCAACGCACATGGCGGAAGGGTACGCCCGCGCCACGGGAAAACCGGGTGTTGTTCTTGTCACTTCGGGGCCGGGTGCGACAAATACGGTCACCGGAATAGCCAACGCCTATATGGACTCATCGCCAATGGTGGTCTTTACCGGTCAGGTCCCAAGCTCATTGATCGGCAACGACGCGTTTCAGGAGGCAGATATAGTCGGCATCACCCGGCCTATTACAAAACATAATTTTCTTGTAAAGGATGTCAGGGAGCTTGCCATAACCATCCGCAAGGCATTTTTTCTTGCTACCAATGGAAGGCCGGGACCGGTTCTTATCGATATGCCGAAAGATATCCTGAATGCATCGTGCGCATTCCATTGGCCCGAAACTGTTGATATCCGAGGTTTCAAACCAACAATCAAATGCCACATCAACCAGGTCGAGAAAGCCGCGCATAAAATTGCGAAAGCAAAACGCCCGCTTCTTTACGTTGGTGGCGGGGTTATCAGCGCTGAAGCATCAGAAGAGCTGCGTGCGTTTGCAATACAACAGAATATTCCGGTCACTATGACACTGCAGGGCCTTGGGGCGTTCCCCGGCAACCATCCGCTCAGTATGGGAATGCTGGGTATGCATGGAACCTACTGGTCCAATCAGGCGGTGAATGCCTGTGATGTCCTGATTGCTGTCGGTGCGCGTTTTGATGACCGGGTCACAGGAAAAATTGAGACATTTGCTCCTCATGCGTACAAAATTCACAATGACATTGATCCTACCAATGTTGATAAAAACATCAAGGTAGACTTGCCGATTGTGGGGGATGCGAAAGATTTTCTGGCAGCCCTCATTGAAGCGATGCCAAAAAATGTTGAAAACCATGACACCTGGCTTGCAGAGATCCAGTCATGGCGTGAACAATGCCCGCTGACCTACAATAAGGAAGACGGCGAACTGAGAACCGAATTTGTTATTGATGAGGTGTCAAAACAGACTGAGGGCAATGCTGTCGTAGTCACAGACGTTGGCCAGCACCAGATGTGGACATCGCAATATTATACTTTCCGCAATCCGCGATCCATCATCACGAGCGGTGGACTCGGCACTATGGGATTCGGGCTGCCTGCGGCCATCGGTGCGGCTTTCGGCATTACTGATCGTCCTGTCATCCTGTTCTGCGGAGATGGAGGCATTATGATGAATATTCAGGAGCTTGTCACAGCTGTCTACTGTAAAACGCCGATCAAGATTTTCCTGATCAATAACAGCTTTCTCGGCATGGTGCGGCAATGGCAGGAGCTGTTCCATAAAGAAAAATACTCATTTACCGATCTTGCGGACAGCAATCCCGACTTTGTAAAGGTTGCCGAAGCTTTCGGATGCAAGGCGCTCCTGGCTGAAACTCCGGAAAGTGCAAAAACGGCCATCAAGGAGGCACTTGCTTATAAGGAGGGGCCGATCCTTGTTGATTTCAGGGTTATGAAAAAAGATATGGTTTTCCCTATGGTCCCGGCAGGAGGCTCAATCTCTGACATGCTCCTGGAAAGGTTGAACCCGAAGACTATGGTTTAGTGAGCAGTTGAAGTGCTGAGGGCTGAGTGCTGAGGGCTGAGGGCTTAGGAAAGATAGTTGGCAGTGGGCAGTGGGCAGTGGGCAGGAAGATGGGGTTGATGGTTGCGGATAAGATATTTTATGGTATAGACTTATAAGGATATAATTTTTACTTTTATATGAAACACATTATATCAGTACTCGTTGAAAATAAGTTCGGAACTCTTAACAGGGTCGCAACGATGTTCAGCGCCCGGGGGTTTAATCTTGCAAGTATTTCCATTGGTGAAACTGAGGACCCGGAAATTTCACGGATGACCATAGTGACGCATGCTGACGACCAGATCATAAATCAGGTCATCAAACAGTTGAACCGTCTTATTGATACCATTAAGGTTACCGATCTGACCAGGCAGCCCCATGTTGAACGGGAGCTGCTTCTGATGACTTTGAAACTCACCAAAACACAGCAACATGAGATTTTCGAACTTATCAATGTTTTTAAAGGAAAAGTCGTGGATATAAAACAAAAATCCATTACTATTGAGGTCATCGGTTCACCGGATAAGATCAACACGACTATTGATATCTTCAAACCCTACGGAATAAAGGAGTTAGCCCGTTCAGGCGCTGTCGCGATACACCGTGGAGAGTGATACCATTTTACTGTATTATCAATCAAAACCATTTTTCTGATGAATGTTTATTACGATAAAGATGCCGATCTTGGTTATCTGCAGGGAAAAAATATTGCAATACTCGGTTACGGCAGCCAGGGTCATGCCCATGCCCTGAACCTGAAGGATAGCGGCTTGAATGTCCGCGTAGGTCTTCGCACAGATAGCTCATCGTCTGCAAAAGCAAGAGAGGCCGGACTGCAGGTCGATACTGTTGCGGAAGCGGTCAAATGGGCTGACATCGTTATGGTGCTTCTTCCAGACCAGACACAGAAGGCGATCTATGATGCTGAAATTGCTCCGAACCTTGTACCAGGCAATACCCTTGCTTTCGCTCATGGCTTCAATATCCATTACAAACAGATCATACCGGCAGAGACGATCAACGTTATCATGATCGCCCCTAAAAGCCCGGGTCACCTTGTACGCCGTACCTTTACCCAGGGTAATGGGGTTCCCTGCCTTATCGCTGTGCATCAGGATGCCACCGGAGAGGCAAAACAGCAGGCTCTTGCATGGGCTAAAGCTCTTGGCGGCACCAAGGCCGGCGTTATTGAGACCTCGATCAAAAATGAAACTGAAACCGATCTGTTCGGTGAACAGGCTGTACTCTGCGGTGGTTCAGCCGAGCTTATCAAGGCTGGTTTTGAGACCCTTGTTGAGGCCGGTTACCCTGAAGAGCTTGCCTACTTCGAATGTATGCATGAGTTGAAACTGATTGTCGACCTTTATTATGAAGGAGGCCTGTCGAGAATGAACTATTCAGTGAGCGATACAGCTGAGTACGGCGGCATGACCCGCGGTCCGCGCCTTATTACTCCAGCAGTGAAGGCTGAAATGAAAAAGATTCTTGAAGAGGTCCAGGATGGACGCTTTGCCAAGGAGTTCATTGATGAGTGCAACGGCGGCTATAAACTACTGAACAAGCTCAGAGAAGAAAACCGTAACCATGCAATTGAAACGGTAGGAGCTAAGCTTCGCAACATGATGAGCTGGCTGATCAAAAAATAACCTACCCCAAAAAAGGTCAATGAGCAATGTATAAGATAGTATCAATACCGGGTGACGGTATCGGCCCGGAAGTAGTTGCAGGAGCTGTTGCAGTAATGGAACAGCTCTCGAAAAAACATGGCTTTGAAATAGAGATTGAGGAGCATCCTTTCGGGGGTGCTTCTTATGACCAGAACGGTGAGATGCTTACGGATGCGACCCTCGAGGCTAGCAAAAACTGCGATGCAGTGCTGCTTGGTGCTGTTGGCGGTCCGAAATGGGAAAAGCTGCCGCATGAACACAAACCGGAAGCTGCACTTCTGAAAATCCGTAAAGAGCTTGAACTGTTTGCCAACCTCAGACCTGCAAAAGTCTACGATGCGCTGCTTGGTGCATCTTCACTGAAGCCTGAGGTGGTTCGCGGTACTGATTTTCTTGTTTTCCGTGAACTGACCGGTGGTATTTATTTTGGCCAGCCGCGAGGATTTGATGAAAACAAGGGATGGAACACTATGGTGTATGAGCGCTATGAAGTTGAGCGTATTGCTCGTCTGGCGTTTGAAGCTGCACGGAAACGCGACAAGAAGGTGATTTCTATCGACAAGGCAAACGTTCTTGAGGTTTCACAGTTCTGGAGAAATGTTGTCCACGAGGTTCATAAGGATTTCCAGGATATAGAGCTCAGCGATATGTATGTGGACAATGCGGCCATGCAGATTGTTCGGAATCCGAAGCAGTTTGATGTGATCGTAACCAGCAATCTTTTTGGTGATATTTTAAGCGATATCGCAGGTATGATAACAGGAAGCCTTGGTATGCTGCCTTCTGCAAGCATTGGTAAAAACCATGCGTTGTATGAGCCCATACACGGCAGTGCTCCCGATATTGCAGGACAGAACAAGGCAAACCCCATTGCCACAATCGCCTCAGTAGCAATGATGTTCGATTACAGCTTCTCTTTGCCGGAGATTGCCGCAGAGATTTATCAGGCAATCGAGGCAACACTTGCAACAGGTTTGCGTACAGCGGACATTGCAAATCCCGGAGAGAGTGCTGTTTCAACAACAGTTATGACAGAGGCAATTGTCAGGCATCTGGGCGCTTGATTAATTAAAGGCGGGCAGATAATGTGAAAGAAAAAATTCTTGTATTTGATACAACGCTGCGCGACGGGGAGCAATCCCCCGGCGCAGCTCTGAATGTTCAGGAAAAGGTTGAGATCGCCAGGCAGCTTGAAAAGCTTGGTGTTGATGTCATTGAGGCCGGCTTCCCCGCCTCTTCTCCTCTTCAGTTTGAAGCTGTTCAACGGGTAGGCACGGAGTCTTCTGCTATTGTGGCTGCTTTAGCAAGAGCAGTTGAAAACGATATCACTGCCGCATGGCAAGCTCTCAGCCGGGCTCGCAAGCCTCGCATACATACCTTTATCGGCACATCTGATATCCACATTGCCGGAAAATTCGGCAGTGACCGTTACGGAGTCAGTCTTAAGGAGAAGCGGGAGACCATCCTGAAGATGGCTGTTGATGCTGTTTCGTTTGCAAAAACATTCACAACAGATATCGAATTTTCAGCTGAAGATGCCGGCCGTACCGACCAGGGTTACCTGGCTGAAATCATTGAAGCGGTCATAGCGGCTGGAGCGTCAACCGTCAACATTCCCGATACCACTGGATATACCTGGCCTTCTGAGTTCGGTAAAAAAATAGCCGACCTTCACAGCCGCGTCAGGAACATCAATGACGCTGTTATCAGCGTGCACTGCCATAACGATCTCGGACTTGCCGTGGCAAACACGCTCAGTGCACTCGAACATGGTGCGCGACAGGTGGAGTGTTCCATGAACGGCATAGGAGAGCGTGCAGGAAATGCTTCGCTGGAAGAGATAGTCATGGCTCTGAAAGTCCGTGGTGATCTTCATAACTTCTATACTGATGTCGTTACTGAGGAGCTGTACAATACCAGCCGGATGGTCTCGACATTTACCGGAATCATCATACAGCCCAACAAGGCGATTGTCGGCGATAATGCATTTTCGCATGAATCCGGCATCCATCAGGACGGTATGCTGAAAAACCGTCATACCTATGAGGTGATGACTCCGGAATCAGTCGGAGTTCCGCAAACGAACATCGTTCTCGGGCGTCATTCCGGCAAACACGGACTCCAGTCAAGGCTCCATGCCCTCGGCTACGATCTGCAGGACAGTGAGCTTGAAGCGGTGTACAAGCGTTTTGTCGATATTGCCGATAAGAAGAAAGAGGTATATGACGACGATTTGAGAGTATTGATGGGGGATGAACGAAGCAAACCCAAGAACGCTTTTGAACTTGATTATCTTCATATCAACAGCGGAACGGCCTCGATTCCAACGGCAACGGTCAGAATACGGCACGACGGCCAGGTATTTGAAGAGTCAGCGACCGGGGATGGACCGGTTGATGCCTGTTTTAGAGCTATCGAAAGAGCTCTGGGTCTGGAGTCAATGGTAAGTTCATACTCGGTACGTTCAACCACTGCAGGGCGTCAGGCTCTGGGTGAGGCACTTGTCAGGATAAGAGACAACAATATTTCTTTTAACGGAAGAGGAGTTTCGACCGATATTATTGAAGCAAGCGCAAAGGCTTATTTACAGGCTCTCGGTCTGCGTCAGCATCATTTTGACAACAATACTCCTGAAACCATAGACAGCGGGGTTTAAAAACAATGGCACAAACAATAACCCAGAAAATCCTTTCGAAGGCAGCAAACAGAAAATTTGTCGACGCGGGTGAAAGCGTGTGGCTGAATGTTGACATCCTGCTTACCCATGATGTTTGCGGACCGCCAACCTTTGATATTTTTAAGGAAGAGTTCGGTTCTGACGCAAAAGTCTGGGATCCGAAAAAAATTGTCGTTCTTCCGGACCACTATATTTTTACGGCTAATGAGCATGCCCATCGCAACATCGATCTTTTGAGACAGTTTGCAAAAGAGCAGGGCCTTGAACATTACTATGATGTCGGTTCAGATCGATACAAAGGGGTCTGCCATGTCGCACTTGCCGAAGAAGGGTTTAACCTGCCCGGAACAGTGCTATTCGGAACTGACTCTCACACATGTACATCAGGTGCTTTCGGTATGTTCGGAACAGGGATCGGCAATACTGATGCTGCCTTCATACTCGGTACCGGCAAACTCTGGGAAAAAGTCCCTGAATCGATGAAGTTCACTTTTAATGGACTGATGCCTGAATACCTTACGGCAAAAGACCTGATTCTGCAGATTCTCGGTGATATAACAACCGACGGGGCAACATACCGGGCAATGGAGTTTGACGGAGAGGCTATTTTCTCGCTCCCCATGGAAGAGAGAATGACATTGACGAATATGGCAATCGAGGCCGGCGGCATGAACGGTATCATTGCGGCAGACAATGTCACTGAACGGTATGTCCGGGCGAGAAGCAGCAAGCCATATGAACTTTTCAGAAGTGATCCTGATGCCAAATACCACAGCACTTACAGTTATGACGTCAGTAAACTTGAACCGGTGGTTGCCCAGCCGCACAGCCCTGATAACCGGGCTACGGTGAGAAGTGTACAGGGAACAAAAATCACGAAATCATATATCGGTTCCTGCACCGGCGGCAAATTGACCGATTTTGTGATGGCGGCCAGGATCCTGAAGGGACAGAAGGTGTCGGTTACTACAAACATTGTTCCTGCAACCGTTAAAGTCGCCCTTGACCTTGAGCATGAGCTCTATGATGGTCAGACGCTGAAGCAGATTTTTGAGGATGCCGGATGCAGCATTGCACTGCCTTCGTGCGCAGCCTGTCTTGGCGGACCTGCTGATACGGTTGGACGTTCGGTTGATAATGATGTCGTAGTCTCGACAACCAACCGCAACTTCCCCGGACGGATGGGCAGCAAACATGCAGGGGTCTACCTTGCCTCTCCACTGACTGCAGCCGCTTCGGCAATTACAGGAAAACTTACTGATCCGAGGGATTTTCTCTGATCGGCACAAAATGGACTAACTTACTTGGGAATACTCACAATGGAAAAAGTCATTCAGGGGAAAGCCTATGTTTTAGGCAAAAATATTGATACCGACCAGATTATTCCGGCCGAGCATCTTGTGTACAGCCTCTCCAATCCTGAAGAGGTGAAGTTATACGGGAAATATGCCCTTTCAGGGGTGCCGCCGGAACAGGGTGGACTTCCTGCAGGAAATATTCCGTTCGTTCAGGAAGGCAGTTTCGCATCGGAATATACCATTATTATTGCAGGCCCTAACTTCGGCTGCGGCTCATCAAGAGAACATGCGCCTTTCGCACTGAAAGTTGCCGGAATTAAAGCCATTATCGCAGAGTCTTATGCAAGAATTTTTTACCGTAACTCGGTCGATGGCGGTTTTGTTATTCCCTATGAAACCTCAGAGCAGCTCAATCAGCTCATCAATACCGGTGATGACCTGAAGATTGATGTGGAGGCCAACACAATCGAAAACCTGACCCGCAAGGTAACGTATACACTCAATCCGCTTGGTGATGTATTCAAAATAGTTGAGGCCGGAGGTATTTTTGCTTATGCCAGGCAGGAAAATTTAATGGCTCAAAGCTGATTTATGACTGATACTACAAAGCCGATAGAGCTTTACGATACTACCCTGCGTGACGGCACTCAAGGTGAACATATCAACCTTTCTGTACAGGACAAGCTGCTTATTGCTGAGAAGCTTGATGAGTTCGGTATGGACTATATTGAAGGAGGATGGCCGAGCAGTAATCCAAAGGATGAAGAATTTTTCATCAAGGCGCGTCAGCTTAATCTCAAGCATGCAAAACTATGCTCGTTCGGTTCGACAGCCAGAACGGCAGCGACTGTTGAAAGCGACCCTAACCTTCTCGGATTGCTGCAATCGGAAACCCCTGTCATCACGATCTTTGGCAAAACATGGAAGGCTCATTCTGTAAAAAGTCTCGGCATTTCGGACGATGAGAATGCTGAGTTGATATACCGCTCAGTCGCGTTTCTGAAATCGCAGGGAAGAGAGGTTTTTTTTGATGCTGAACATTTTTTTGACGGCTTCAAGGACAACCGTGAATTTGCCTTGAAAATGCTGCTTTCAGCAGTTCAGGGCGGCGCTTCAAGAATTATTCTCTGTGACACCAATGGAGGATCGCTGCCTCATGAAGTAACTGAAACTGTAGCCGAGGTAGCGGCTGTTACTGGAGTGGCTGTAGGTATCCACAGCCACAATGACAGCGATCTTGCTGTGGCAAATTCAATAGCCGCTGTCAGGGCAGGCGCAACTCATATACAGGGTACCATCAACGGTATCGGCGAACGATGTGGAAATGCCAACCTCATCAGCATTATTCCAAATATAATGCTGAAAATGCAACGATCATTCTCCAATGTTGAGCATCTCAACCAGCTTACCTCCCTGTCGAAGTTCGTCTATGAAATTCTGAATATGCCGTCGAATACCAGAGCGCCTTTTGTTGGAAAATCAGCTTTTGCCCATAAAGGCGGTATTCATGTCAGCGCCGTTATGAAAGAGAGTTCACTCTATGAACATATCGATCCGAAAGTTGTTGGAAACCGGCAACGGGTTCTTGTTTCTGAACTTGCCGGCCAAAGCAATATCCGCTACAAAGCACAGGAACTTGGTATCGGGATACCGGAAAAAAGTGAGCTTTTTAAAAATATTGTTCACCATATCAAGGAACTCGAACATGAAGGCTATCAGTTTGACGGAGCTGAAGCATCTTTTGAGCTGATTCTCCACAGGGAACTTGGCAACTTCAAACCGTTCTTCGAAGTCCTTGAAACCAAAGTTCATATTGAATCGAGCAAAAATGCAAAAAATGTCGATCAGGCTGTACTCAAGGTCAGGGTTGGAGAAGAGATCGAGCATATAGCTGCTGACGGTGATGGACCGGTCAATGCACTTGACAAAGCTTTGCGCAAAGCCCTGATCCATTTTTATCCTGAAATCAAGAGTATCAGACTGGTTGACTACAAAGTGCGCGTTCTTGAAGAAAAACGGGGAACCAGTGCTAAAGTCCGGGTATTGATAGAGTCAAGTAACGGACGCTATACCTGGGGGACGGTCGGGGTATCAACGAACATCATTGAAGCAAGCCTGCAGGCCCTCCAGGACAGTATGAACTATCATCTGTTCACCCTTAAGGCTTCAGCACCGGTACAAGAAAAAACTCCCCAGGCATAACCGCTGACCTTTGCCGGCAGCATCGGAACGATGCTGCCGCTTCGTTGAAACCAATACCCTTCAAGTCCTTCCCTTTTTTTATCCCGTCTTGTTTTTCCTGAGAACGGAATAATGTACTGGAAAGTAGTTCCGATACTCACGCTTTTCTCTATCTTAGCTTATTACTTCTTTTTTGCATCTAATTTATCGCGATTATGCGACTCCATGATCTGGATCCTGAAAACAGGCCAAGAGAACGTTTTATCCGGTCAGGACCGGCTTCACTCAGCCCTGCCGAGTTACTGGCCCTGATCCTGCGGTCAGGTTCAAGAAACCATAATATTGTTGACACCTGCAATGAAATCATCAGTGAGTTCAGACTTGAAAAGCTTGCTGAAACAGCATTAGGGGATCTTCAGAAAATCAGGGGAATCGGCAAGGTGAAAGCAATGCAGATCATTGCTGTTTTCGAACTGAACAAGCGGTTACATTATGCCCGGAATTTCAACAAAAAAATCACCGCTGCAAGGGATATAGTTGAATACATGGCAGGGAGAATACCGGATGAAACAAAGGAGCACCTTTTCGTGCTGCACCTGAACACTAAAAACCAGATTATAAAAACCGAACTGGTTTCTGTAGGGACACTCAATGCAGCTCTTATTCATCCCAGGGAGGTTTTCAAGTCGGCAATCAGAGAAAGCGCACACGCGATCATCCTTGTACACAACCACCCTTCGGGTGACGTTGAGCCAAGCAATGCCGATAAACAGGTCACCAACCTGCTGAAAGAGGCAAGCGCAATCATCCAGATTGACCTGCTCGACCATGTCATTATAGCACGATCAGAATGGTTCAGCTTCAGGGAACGCGCTCTTCTTTAGTACCAGCAACACATCATCAGTGACAACTGACATAAAAAACATCATGTCATTCATTGCGACATTATGAAACTTAGTTGCTGACAGTTAAGCTCTGATCTACGTTAACAGAAACAAGGCTGTAACGGATTATCCGAATGAATTCTGGGAAAGTGAAGGGGGTTCTAAAAAACCACTGGCAGAAACTTCCCGAACATTTTTTGCCTGCAGTCCTTTCTGGGTTTTGTCAAGTTCGAAATCCACTTGTGCATCCTGATTAAGTACCTTGAAACTCTGATCAGACTGGATTGCTGAAAAATGAACAAAAATGTCCTCACCACCTTCAGGATTCAAAAGAAAACCGTAGCCTTTTTTTCCATCAAACCATTTAACTTTACTTATTGCCATGATAAACAGGACGATTTATCATTTATAAAAATCTGTAACTGGACTATGGGAGACTTGCCTTAAAGAATAAGGGGTACAGCAATAATATATATATTATTTCCCAATTATTTTATGTTTATAAACAAAAACATCATCACATTACTGTGTAAGCTCATCACTAAGCATTAAACGCTCTTTTTTTATACAGACGATATATTAATCATCATAAAAAAATGAACCAGATCATTCTCATAACCGGTGCCGGAAAAGGAATCGGGAAAGCTATCGCCGTTGATTTTGCGAAAGCATCCGTCAACAATGTCAGCTTTAAACCTCTCCTTATCCTCGTCTCCAGAACAGCATCGGATCTTGAATCCGTTGCAATCGAATGTCGATCTTACGGCGCAGAAACGGATGTGATGCAAACAGACATTGCCGACATTACCCAGATAGATCAGCTTATTACTACGACACTCGAACGCTACGGAACGATTGACTGTCTGGTCAACAATGCCGGTGTCGGGAGATTCAAGGCGATCGATGAGATGACGGAAGATGATTTTGATTATACCATGGCAACAAACCTTAAAGGAACTTTTTTTCTAACGCAAAAGGTCTTCGCTGTTATGGAAAAAAAGAGATCGGGTCACATTTTCTTTATCACTTCCATTGCCGCTGAAACGGCATTCAAGAGCTCATCGCTTTACTCGATGTCGAAGTTCGGGCAGAAGGGGCTGGTTGAGACAATACGACTCTATGCAAAAACCTGCAATGTCAGAATCACCAATGTCATGCCCGGAGCAGTCTATACACCGATGTGGGGTGAAGTTCCGGATGCAATAAAAAATGTGATGATGATGCCTGAGGATATTTCAGCTCCTGTAGTGCATGCATATCTGACATCGCCGAGAACATCAGTTGAAGAGCTTGTAATACGGCCAGTTTGCGGGGATATCAATGAGTGAACAATAGAAAAGCTCTTGTGGGAAAGCCGCATTTTTTCCTGTATTTTCAGATAATCCTTTTTAAACAATCAATTTGAACGATAAACGACCATGAGTCTGAAAGAAAAAATAGACCTGGATCTTAAAAATTCCATGAAAAGCGGTGATAAAGACCGACTTAACGCGATTCGCTCTATCCGTGCCGCTCTGCTTGAAAAAGAGGTATCGATTCGTGTCGGGGGTATAGGTGTGCTTAGTGCCGATCAGGAGCTAGAGGTACTGGTCAGTATTGCAAAAAAAAGACGCGATGCCATCGAGCAGTTCACTGCAGGAAACCGTCCTGACCTTGCAGCTACTGAGCTTTCGGAGCTCACGGTTATTGAAGAGTATCTGCCTGAGCCGGTATCCGATGATGAAGTGACCGCTATTGTGCAGGATGTTGTAACCAGAACCGGTGCTACATCCATGAAAGATATAGGCAAAGTGATGGGCGAAGCCATGAAAGCTCTCAAGGGAAAAGCTGACGGCACCAAGGTACAGCAGATTGTCAAGTCACTGCTTTCAGCATAACCTCATTTTTTTACCATCATGCTTGATATTAATGTTATCCGTCAGAATCCGGAAGAGGTGAAGGACATGCTGCGCAGGCGCCAGCTCTCTTCCGAAGAACCAAAACTTGCTGAACTCCTTGACCTGGACAAAAAGCGCAAGGAGCTGGTACAGCGCTCAGATGATCAGAAAGCCCTGCGTAACAAGGTCTCCAAAGAGATCGCTGAAATTAAAAAAAGCGGTACTGGATCTGGCGATGAGCTGATTATTGAGATGAAGAGAGTCTCAGAGGATATCGCCGGAATGGATACACTGCTCGGAAGTCTGGAAGAGGATATTGAACAGATTCTTCTGTGCCTCCCCAATAAACTTCACCCTTCGGTACCTGACGGACGCTCAGCGGAGGATAACCTGGTTTTCAAAGAAGCGGTGAACTTCGAGTACGATCTTAACTTTGCGATCAAAAACCACCTTGAGCTGGGAAAATCCCTCGGAATCCTTGATTTTGAGCGGGGTGCAAAGGTATGTGGAGCAGGTTTTCCGGCCTATATCGGAAAGGGTGCACGCCTTGAACGCGCATTGATAAATTTCATGCTTGACCTTCATACAGAGAAACACGGATATACCGAAGTCTTCCCTCCCTTTTTCGTCAATCAGGAGTCTCTCAGGGGAACAGGACAGTGGCCGAAATTCGCCGACCAGGTTTACCATATGCAGGAGGATAACCTTTACGCAATTCCGACTGCTGAAGTGCCGATAACTAATCTGCACAGAGGGGAAATGCTGGACCAGAAAGCGCTCCCGATATCCTATGCGGCTTATTCGGCATGTTTCCGGCGCGAGGCGGGAAGTTATGGCAAGGATACCAGGGGATTCCTCAGGGTACATCAGTTCAATAAGGTCGAAATGGTTAAGTTTACCCGACCGGAGGAGTCATACAAGACCCTTGAACAGATACGTGAAAACGCTGAGGCGATCCTTATCGCCCTAAAGATTCCTTATCGTGTGCTTTTGCTCTGCAGTGGCGATATCAGTGCCAACGCGACGAAATGCTATGATATTGAGGTGTGGTCACCGGCGGAAGGGAAATATCTCGAAGCCTCAAGCTGTTCGAACTTTGAAGATTACCAGGCAAGGCGTGCAAACATTCGCTTCAAACCTGACAGCAAGTCGAAACCGGAGTTCGTGCATACCCTGAACGGCTCAGGCCTGGCAACCTCCCGGCTGATGGTATCGCTGCTTGAGCACTACCAGACTCCGGAAGGCAACATAAGGGTCCCGGAGGTGTTACGGCACTATACGAGGTTTGACGAGATCACTCAGGCTGCCGGGTGAGCCTGGAGTGCCCTGCTATCAAGAAAATCACGAACCATACGGCTGACCTTATCAACATCGATGAGAAAAGAGTCGTGTCCGTATGGTTCTTCGAGATAGAGTATGCTTGACTTCGGAATCAACCTTGCAAGCTCTTCCTGCTCCTCTTTGGGATAGAGGATGTCTGAGTTGATAGAGAGTATCTCGACTGGAATCTGCAGTGAGCGAAGAACCTCTTCGTACTCTCCCCTGCCCCGCCCTAAGTCGTGCAAATCCATAGCTTTAGTAAGCGTAATATAGGTATTGGCATCAAACCGCTCGACCAGCTTTCTTCCCTGATGGTGAAGGTAGCTTTCGACCTTGAACGTTCCTTTACCACTCTGAACCTCGCGACCGAACCTGGAGTGGAAGTTCTCGAAACTGCGGTAAGAGCACATAGCCATCATCCTTGCGGCAGAAAGCCCTCGTGCGGGAGGATGGCTCCCGTCATACCAACCGTTATTCCAGTCGCGATCAGCATAAATAGCCTGCCGTTGAGCTTCACTCTGCCCAATGCACCATGCTGAGTGACGCCCGGAAGCGCCCATGGGCATCAGAGCCTGAACAACATCAGGATAGAGAAATCCCCACTCAAGAACCTGCATTCCACCAAGAGATGCTCCTACCGCCAGTTTGACCCGATCTATACCGAGACCGGCAAGCAAAAGGCGCTGAATATGAACCATGTCCCTGATGGTGATCAACGGAAAATCAGGTCCGTAATGACGGCCGGTAAGCGGATTTAAAGAGAGCGGACCGGTGGTGCCGTAACAACTGCCAAGCACATTGCTGCAGATAATGAAATCTGTCGTTTCATCAAAAGCTCCTCCACGGGAAAACATTCCTTCCCACCACGCATCCGCATCAGCAGAACCAGTCAGGGCCTGACAGATAAGTATCACATTATCTTTAGCGGCATTCAACGTGCCCCATGTCCTGTAAGCAACCCGCACAGAAGGAAGCAGAGAACCAAGTTCAGTGGTATACGATTCACTTGAATCAAAATAGTGCGTTTTATTGGAAATGATTTCTGTATATGCTCTCATGCGCTTTTTTTCAGTTTTGCAAAGGCTTGTTCGAAATCCGCCTTGATATCATCAATATGTTCTATGCCTGTTGATACCCGTACCATATCGGCAGTAACACCGGCTGCCACCTGTTCATCCAATGCTAATTGTGAGTGAGTTGTCGATGCAGGGTGAATCACCAGAGTTTTGGCATCCCCCACATTGGCAAGATGGCTGGCAAGTGAGACGTTGTCGATAAATCCGACAGCTTTTTCATAGCCGCCCTTTATTCCGAATGTCAGCACACAGCCAAAACCGTTGACCAGATATTTTTTTGCCAGTTCATGAGTGGGATGATTCTCAAGACCGGGATAATTTACCCACTGAACCGCCGGGTGTTCCTGAAGCCATCGGGCAAGTGCCATGGTATTGTCGGCATGGCGCTGTACCCTGAGTGAAAGTGTCTCGAGCCCCTGCAGCAGCATAAAGGAGTTGAACGGACTGATTGCAGGACCGATATCGCGCAGACCTTCGACACGGGCTTTGATAATAAATGCCAGCTCTCCGAAGGTCTCATGAAACTTCAAACCGTGGTAGCCTTCGGAGGGATCGCTGATGAGCGGAAACTTTCCGTTGCCCCAGTTGAAGGCACCGCCGTCAACAATGACACCACCCATTGATGTGCCATGCCCTCCGATCCATTTAGTGGCTGATTCAACAATAATTGAAGCTCCAAGGTCAAGAGGACGGCAGATATAGCCTGAACAGCCGAACGTATTATCGACGATGAGAGGAATGCCGTTTTCAGCCGCAATTGCTGCAATTGCCTCAAAATCGGGAATATGGAAGGCCGGATTGCCGATAGATTCCAGATAGAGCGCCTTGGTGTTACTGTCGATAGCGCTCCGGAAGCCATCAGCACTGCATCCTTCCACAAATTTGACACCGATGCCGAGACGGCGGAAGGTGACCTTGAACTGGTTATAGGTACCGCCATAGAGATGGCTTGAAGAGACGATATTATCTCCCGCTTCGCAGAGCGTGGTTATGGCGATGAACTGGGCAGAGTGACCGCTTGCAACTGCAAGTGCAGCCCTTCCCCCTTCGAGGGCGGCGACACGCTGTTCGAAGACATCAGTCGTCGGATTCATGAGCCTGGTGTAGATATTTCCGAACTCTTTCAGAGCGAAGAGGTCAGCACCATGCCTGGCACTGTCAAAAACATAGGAGGTGGTCTGGTAAATGGGTACCGCACGTGACTTTGTCACCGGATCGGGACGCTGGCCTGCATGGACCTGAAGCGTCTCAAACCTGAATTGCTGCGTTGTCTCGCTCATTGATTCCAATGGTTGAAAAATGCAGCTATCGTTCCCTGAAAGCAGAGAAACAACCCTTGTACACAAAGGGTTTAAACGGAAAATGTCTGAAGAAAGGTATGAACCTGCAGAAAGGCATGCATACCATCATCATTCCCGGTAATTACTCCGGGATGGAATTGGCACCACTCATCTTGCAATGACGGTTGCCAAGGCTTCTCAGGGCCAGTCCCTCCACCTTTCTGGATGATAGCTTAAAAACTTGAAAAGAACATTTAGTTCAGTTAATCTACGACAGGGAATAGTATTTTACAAACAGCCTGAAGAGGGCAATGCACTTAAATGTT